>WPCJ01041644.1_pt1 | contig 29907 bp, 30 predicted proteins | sample 5399831 | NCBI WGS metagenome assembly WPCJ01 (sample SAMN12869470, study PRJNA574797) | sludge metagenome | isolation source: wastewater treatment of pH10 | place: China:Beijing | collected 2019-05-20 | reverse complement strand
CGATGGCCAGCACTCCGGCCAGAGCCATTGCCGATTGGTATTGTCTTGCTGTGATCATCTTTTCGGTCGAACGAGACCAATGTCCCGGTTGTTTCATTGCACTCCTGTCTGATTAATATGTCAAAAAAACGCTTCGCGCATCCTGGGAGAGCGCCATGACGACCGAGAAGCCTTCCGCGAAAGGCCCAGATCGGCAGGATGGCCCCCTGCCCGACATCGAACCCTATGTCGTCAAAAACCCGGAGGAACTTGCCCTCAACGCCGCGCGCATGATCGAGCAGGCCGGCAAGGCGGCCTCGGCCTGGATCACGCCGCGCGAAAAGGGCGAGACCACCGACACGGTCGCCGAACCGGTGGCCGACGTGGTCAAGACGTTCGCCAAGGTCACCGAATACTGGTTGTCCGATCCCAAGCGCATGATCGAGGCGCAGACCCGCCTGATGTCGGGCTTTCTCGGCATCTGGGCCAACACGATTCGCAAGGCCGGCGGCAGCGAGCCGGAAAACCCGGTCGAACCGGACAAGGGCGACAAGCGCTTCAATGACCCGGACTGGGGCCGGCTGGCGTTTTTCGACTTCCTGAAACAGTCCTACCTGCTCGGCTCGCGGTGGGCCAGGGACCTCATCGACGAGGCCGACGACCTCGACCCGCATGTGCGCCACAAGGCCCAATTCTACATGCGCCAGATCGCGGCAGCGTTGTCGCCATCCAATTTCGTCGGCACGAATCCGGAGCTGCTGCGCGAAACGGTCGCCTCCAGCGGCGAGAACCTCGTTCGCGGCATGAAGATGCTTGCCGAGGACATCGAGGCCGGCAAGGGCGATCTGAAGCTGCGCCAGTCGGACTATTCGAAGTTCGAGATCGGCACCAACATCGCCATGTCGCCCGGCAAGGTTGTCGCGCGTTCGTCCCTCGCCGAGATCATCCAGTATGCACCGGCAACGGACACGGTGTTGCGCCGCCCGCTTCTCATCTGTGCGCCGTGGATCAACAAGTTCTACATCCTCGATCTCAACCCGGAGAAATCCTTCATTCGCTGGGCCACGCAACAGGGGCACACGGTTTTCGTGATCTCCTGGGTCAATCCGGACACGCGTCATGCCCGCAAGGGATGGGAGGACTATATCGACGAGGGCATCAGGCTTGCCCTCGACACGATCGAGACAGCGACAGGTGCCCGCGAGGTCAACGCCATCGGCTACTGCGTTGGCGGTACGCTCCTGACGGCCGCACTCGGGGTGCTGGCGCGCGAAGGCGACAACCGAATCGCGACAGCCACGCTGTTCACCACCCAGGTCGACTTCACCCATGCCGGCGATCTCAAGGTGTTTGTCGACGAGGACCAGATCGGCGCCATCGAGGCGACGATGGCGGAAAAGGGCTACCTGGACGGCACGCGCATGGCGACCGCGTTCAACATGCTGCGTTCGGGCGACCTGATCTGGCCGTACGTGGTCAACAACTACCTGCGCGGCAAGACCCCGACGCCCTTCGACCTTCTGTACTGGAACGCCGATTCGACCCGTATGACGGCGGCGAACCACTCCTTCTATCTGCGCAATTGCTATCTGGAGAACAATCTTTCCTCCGGTCGCCTCAAGCTCTACGGCAAGCCGGTCTCACTGGCCGATGTGCGCATCCCGATCTACAACCTCGCCGCCCGCGAGGACCATATCGCGCCGGCGCGCTCTGTCTTTGCCGGTTGCCGCTACTTCGGCGGGCCGGTCGACTATGTGATGGCCGGATCGGGCCATATCGCCGGCGTCATCAATCCGCCTGCCGCCAACAAGTACCAGTACTGGACCGGCGGACGGCCGGTCGGCGACTTCGAAGCCTGGCTTGCCGCCGCCAGCGAGCATCCCGGCTCATGGTGGACGCACTGGCAGGAATGGATCGAGGCCAGGGACAATGCGCGCGTGCCGGCACGCGTGCCGGGAGACGGAATCGAGACGCTCGGCGATGCGCCGGGGCTTTATGTGAAGGTGCGCGTGTGAGGCGCGACGTCGCGCGCGGAGGGATGCCGCAACCTTACCATGTTGTCGCCGCATTTGATCCCTAGCCGGGTTGTCGACCCGTCCCGCAGAGGATAGGCAGACATTGCGGTTCACGTCGCTTGAACCGTCGCAGCGTGCCGTGGCCAGAGGGGGCATGGCGCACATGGAAGGGTCGGATTTGACGCCGAGGGGAAGCGCGCCGCGAGAGGCCGGACGGACGATTGCGCTGATCGCATCGCTCGCACTGGCGCTGCAGGCCTGCACGTCGGCCGGCGGCCCTGCGCTGCAATCGCTTCCCGCCGGGTTCGCGCCCGCGGCGCCGGTCGCGACCAGTCCCGACGCGATCGAAACCGTTGCCGACGCCGGCCAGGGCAGTACGCTGCCCACGAGTGTCGCATCGCTTCCCTCCGCCAATCCTGCAAACGGTACCACCGCGGTCGAGAGCCCGCGGAGCACCGTTGGCGATTCGGCCGCACCGCCGGCCGACGTTCAACTCGCCGCCGCCGTGCCGATGGCCAGCGATCCCGATGTCGCTGTTGCGCGTACCGACCAGGCTGCCGCGGCGCCGGTCGTCGCCGAGCCAAAGAAGCGCGGCGGCCTTGCCGCGTTCTTTGCCGCGCCGAAGCCGGCGGCACCCCTCCCGATTGCTCCGGTCACTCCGGTTGCGGCGGCCCCGGAACCGGCCGTCGTGGAACTGGCCGCCGCCGTGCCCTCCCCGGCGCCCGCGGCCGCCCGCCCCACCGCCAACGAACCTGTGCTCACGGCTGACCGGAGGGCGGAACCGGTGTTCGAGAACGATCACAGTGCGCCGCCAGCAAAGAAAACCGGCCTGCTGGCCTCGCTGTTCGGCAACTCCAGGACAACCGCACCCAAGCCTGCTGCCGCCGTCGCGGCACCGCGCAAGCCCCGCGACGCGATCGTGCTGGCTTCCGCCTCGCCCGATTCCGGCGGTTCCCTGCGCGAAGCACTGACCGGGGAAGCACTTCCCGGCGTCCGACAGTCGTCGCTGTTCGAGATCAAGCGCCGTTCCGGCATCAACGACGATTCCGACATCGACGTGAACGAGGACCTCGATCCGCCGGTGCGTGTCGCCTCCGCCGCAGGCTTGGCGCGCCTTGCCCCGAACGGCCTGCTAATCCAGCATGACGGCGTCGACACCAAGTGCCTCAAGCCGGAACTGGTCCGCCAGCTTCGGCTGATCGAACGGCATTACGGCAAGCGTGTCGTCGTGACCTCCGGCTATCGCAGCCCCTCCCACAACAAGCGGGTGCGTGGTGCCAAGAAGTCCCTGCACATGACCTGCGCGGCCGCCGACGTCCAGATTGCAGGCGTCGGCAAGTGGGAACTGGCCCGCTATGCGCGAACCATGCCGGGCCGTGGCGGCGTGGGCACCTATTGCCACACCGAGTCCGTGCACATCGATGTCGGTCCGGAGCGCGACTGGAACTGGCGTTGCCGGTCGGCGAAGAAGAAAAAGCGCGGCTGAATTCGCGCTCATTCGGGGTTGCCCCTCACGGCGAACGCGATTATATCCGCTGCCGGCGCGCCCATCGTCTAGCGGTCAGGACACCGCCCTTTCACGGCGGTAACAGGGGTTCGATTCCCCTTGGGCGTACCAGTTTTTTTCCGGAGTGAGCGCGGGCGCTTGTTCCCGACAGAGGCCGGCGAGCAGGCGCCGGTGGCGGTCATCATGGTCACCTATGTCGACGCCTCGGCCGCGCCGCTGCGCAACAACGGCCACATCAAGCTCCACGGCGCGGAGGGATTTGCCGGCGTTCGCCGCGCCTCGCGCCTTGTTGCGGAGTGTCTCGACGCGCTGGTCCCGATGGTGAAGCCGGGGCTGACCACGGCGGCAATCGACCGTTTCGTTCACGATTTCGGCCGCGATCACGGTGCGCTGCCGGCCACGCTCAACTACCGCGGCTACAAGAGATCGAGCTGCACATCGATCAACCATGTCGTCTGCCACGGCATTCCCGATGACAAGCCGCTGCGCGACGGCGACATCGTCAACATCGACGTCACCTACATTGTCGACGGCTGGCACGGCGATTCCAGCCGGATGTATCCGGTAGGTGCGATCAAGCGCGCAGCGGAGCGGCTGTGCGAAGTCACCTACGAGAGCCTGGTGCGTGGCATCGCCGCGGTCAGGCCCGGTGCAAAGACCGGTGCGATCGGGGCCGCTATCCAGACCTATGCCGAGCGCGAGCGCTGCTCGGTCGTGCGCGACTTCTGCGGCCACGGGCTTGGGCGGCTGTTCCACGATGCGCCGAACATCCTTCACTATGGCAGCCCGTCGGAAGGCGTGGAGATGCGTCCAGGCATGATCTTCACCATCGAGCCGATGATCAACATCGGTCGGCCGCATGTGAAGGTTCTCGGCGATGGCTGGACGGCCGTGACCCGGGACCGTTCCCTTTCGGCACAGTACGAGCATACCGTGGGCGTGACCGAAACCGGCTGCGAGGTGTTCACGCTGTCGCCCATGCAACTGGATACGCCGGGCCTGACGCGACCGGACTGACGCCGGCTCCGTGGCCTCAAACGATCGTTACGGCGGGTTGAACCGCCTTGTTCGTCGAGACAGGACGGCCACGAGACATGAAGATCCTGATCATCGAGGACGATCGCGATGTCGCGGAGTTTCTGCAGCGCGGTCTTCGCGAATTGGGCTACACGGTCGACCATGCCCGGGAAGGTCGGGACGGGCTGCACCTGGCCAGGGAACCGCAGTACGACGCCATAGTCATGGACCGGATGCTCCCCGGAATGGACGGACTAGAGATCCTGCGGAACCTCAGGGGCGAAGGCCTGGTCACGCCAGTAATCATCCTGTCGGCGTTGTCGAGCGTCGACGAACGCATTCGCGGCCTGAAAGCCGGGGCAGATGACTATGTCGTCAAACCGTATGTGCTTGCGGAACTTCAGGCCCGCATCGAAGCGGTCATCAGGCGGCGCAAGCCAAACACCGCGACAACGCTGCGCGTCGACGACCTGGAACTGGACCTTGTTTCGCGAATGGCGCACCGGGCAGGCCGTCCGATCGCGCTCAATCCGCGCGAATTTCAGTTGCTTGAATACCTCATGCGTCATGCCGGCCAGGTCATCACCCGGTCAATGCTGCGCGAGGCCGTTTGGGACTACCAGTTCCATCCACAAACCAATACGCTCGATGTTCATATCAGCCGCCTGCGTCAAAAGATTGAATTTCCGCAAGAAAATGAAATCCTGACGACGGTCCGCGGTGTCGGCTACCGGCTCGGCCATGCACGCTGACTGGTACAGGTCGGCCACATTCCGCTTGGTGCTGCGCGCGGTGCCATTCTATCTGGCGGCCGGCTGGATCATGCTGCTGTTCGTGTTCCTCAACACGCGCAACATCATGGAGAACCGGGTAAACCTTGGACTATCGGCCGAACGTGAACGCATCGTCGCGGGCCTTGCGGATCGCGACAGCGCCGCCGTCGAGGTCGCCATCCTGTTCCGCATCCAGACCGAAGCCGGCAGTTCCCGCCTGTATCGGCTGGATGATGGAACCGGGCATGCGACGGTCGGAAACTTCAGGGTTTCTCATGGCCTGTTGCCTGAGCCGGGTCAGATTTCGGACGTTCTCATGCACCGAAGCGACGATCGTGACACCGAACGTGCCGCGCGACTCCTCGGTATCAAACTGGCGACCGGGCAGATGCTCGTGCTCGGCCGCGATCTGACCGAGGAAGACGAATTCCGGCGTGTGATCGAGGAGACGCTCCTGATCGGTGCCGTGCTCATGGGCTTGCTAGCACTTGTCGCCGGAAGCCTTTCGGCTCGTGGCGTGATCGGCCGCCTTGCCGGCTTCAATGCCGTAGCACACCGCATCCTGCACGGTCATCTTCACGAGCGCATGCCACTGTCGGGAACGAACGACGAATTCGACCAGCTTGCCGAGAACCTCAATACCGCCATCGAACGGATCGAGGAGTTGATGGAGGCGACGCGCAACATCACCAACGATATCGCGCATGACCTGCGCAGCCCGCTTTCACGCATCCGCAACAGCCTGGAAAACCTGCAGATCACCAATGCGACGAAAAGGCAGCGTGAAAATGCCCTGGCCCGTTGTGTCGAGGATCTCGACGACGTCCTCGAGACATTCGAGTCCCTGCTTTCGATCGCCCGCCTCGAGCATGGCGCACCGCCGGCATTTGAACCCACGGATTTGCGAGCCTTGCTCGTGGATGTTTACGACTATTTCTTGCCACTTGCTGAAGAGCGCGGGCAACTCCTGAGGCTCGATGCGGACGAAGGCGCAATCGTGAGCGGGGACCGCAATCTGCTGTTCCAGGCGCTCTCGAACCTCGTGGACAACGCGATACGCTACACGCCGAACGGCGGGGCGGTGACGATCCGCTGCAAACCTGAGGCGGAGTCTGTCGTGGTATCCGTGGCAGACAACGGGGTCGGCATTCCAACGGATGACCGCGAACGCGTCCTGCGCCGGTTCGTGCGCCTGGATCCGAGCCGCAGCCTGCCTGGTTCGGGTCTGGGCCTCGCGTTGGTCAACGCGGTAGCGCGGTTGCACCAGACAACCATTGGCTTTTCCGACAACAATCCCGGGACGGTCGCCACACTGACCTTCCCGTATGCCGGCGGCTTCGAATTCCGGCACACCTGACAGTTTTTTCATGATCCCGTCAGGGGCATGTCAGGTCGTAGGCTTACATGCACGGCAATTCATCCGCATGCAGGCAACTTCCATGTCCATTCAAGCCCATCCTGTTTCGCTGACTACCGGGGTCTCGGCCGAAAATCGACCCGCAGCTTCCCCATTGGCAAGAATTGCTCTCTGGTTTGCGCGCACGGCCCAACTGCGAAACCGATACCGACGTGAGCCCATCGACAAGCCGTTTCCCTTCCTTGGGGAATGATCACGAACTTATGCTGATGGGATTCCGTCATGAGCCTGATCCTCAACTACTCCGCGCTGAAGGAAATTTTCGGCACGATCGCCACTGATTTGGGCGCGCTGGTGCTGACTTTGGCGATGTTCGTCGCCTACCACCTGTTCCTCGCACACCAAGTGAAGCGCAATCCGAACTTCACATTCCAGTCGATAATGGCAAGGTCGCGCGCGGCCTGGACGCGGTCCATTATGGCAGAGGGCAAAGACGTCCTTGCCGTACAGACACTCCGCAATTCGACAATGGCCGCCACGTTCCTGGCATCAACCTCTGTCCTGCTGATCGTCGGCGTCCTGACGCTCTCGGCGCAGGGCGATCACCTCGGGGCGGCCTGGCATGTCCTGGGTGAAACAGGGCCCGGTTGGGCAACGCTCTGGACAATCAAAACCCTGGTCCTGTTGCTGGACCTCTTTGTCGCGTTCCTTGCCTTCACAATGGCCATTCGTCAGTTCCACCATGTGGGATACATGATCAACGTCCCGATTTCCGGCGAATATGGTACAATTCCGTTGGAAATCGTGACTGGTCAATTGGAACGGTCCGCCACGTTTTATTGGCTCGGCATGCGCAGCTATTTCATGCTCGGCCCACTCGTTCTGTGGCTCTTCGGCTATTCCCTCATGGTCTGTGCCATGGGCGCACTTGTCATGATCCTCTACTTTCTCGACCACATGCCGGACCCGGAAGAAAAACTCGCACGCCAATCGGCTCGCAACGGGCGTCTTGCCGCCAAGGTCAGGGCTGTGAATGAGGCCGGGGAAGCGACAATGCTTGCCAAGGTGTCCTGACAGCGCCCGGGTAGCTTGCATTCGAAGCCTCGGCCACATTGGCGCGCCCGGCCAATTCAAGCGGGAAATGTCGCTACGGTTGAAACACGCCGCTTGCACGCGCATCGGTACCCGCTAATGATGTCCTGCGGGTGCTCTCGGGCGGAGCGGGATGGACGAAGACACAACCGATGAACGCCAGTTCCTGGCCGAAGGGCCGGCCAAGCCGCTGATCGGCGCAGCGCCGCGCGTACCCAACCCCAATGCCGGCCACCGCGAACGGTTGCGCGCCCGGTTCCTGAAAAACGGTCCCGATGCGCTGCCGGACTACGAACTTCTGGAACTGCTGCTGTTTGCCGCCCTGCCCCGCCGCGACACCAAGGGCATCGCCAAGGCCCTGATCAAGCGCTTCGGTTCGATAGCCGAGGTGCTGGGCGCACCTGTGCCCAGGCTCAAGGAGGTCGACGGCATCAACGATGGCGCGGTGACGGTGCTGAAGGCGGTGGCGGCGGCGGCCAGCCGCATGGCGCGCGGCGAGATCGCCCGGCGCACCGCGCTGTCGTCGTGGAGCCAGGTTCTCGACTATTGCCGCACCACGATGGGCTTCAACCCGCGTGAGCAGTTCCGAATCCTGTTCCTCGACAAGAAGAACGGCCTCATCGCCGACGAGGTCCAGGGCGAAGGCACCGTCGACCACACGCCGGTCTATCCGCGCGAGGTGGTGCGCCGGGCGCTCGAATTGTCAGCAAGCGCCGTCATCCTGGTCCACAACCATCCGTCCGGCGATCCCACGCCGTCGCGCGCCGACATCGACATGACCAAGGCGATCGTGGCGGTGGCCGAACCGCTCGGCATCGTCGTGCACGACCACATCATCATCGGGCGCGATGGCCACGCCAGCCTGCGCGGCATGCGGCTGATGTAAAACGACGATGCCCGGCACGAGGCCGGGCATCACGATGAGCGCTTCGGATCCGATCAGGCCTCCTTGGAGGCCTTCTTCCTGGCCGGCGCCTTTTTCTTGGCGGGCTTCTCGGCGGCTTCGCCGCCCTCGTCGTCGGCCATCAACTCGTCCTTCGACACCTTGCGATCGGTGACGGAAACCTGGGCGAGAAGGTGGTCGACCACCTTTTCCTCAAAGATCGGCGCGCGCAGGGAGGCGAGCGCGTCGGGGTTGTTGCGGTAGAAGTCGAACACCTGCTGTTCCTGGCCGCGATATTGCTGGGCGGTGGCAAACAGCGCCCGCTGCAATTCCTCGTCGGTGACGGTGACGCCGGCCTGCTCGCCTATCTCGGCCAGCACCAGGCCGAGACGAACGCGGCGTTCGGCCAGGCGCTGGTATTCGGCCTTCGCCTCGTCCTCGGTCGTGTCCTCGTCGGCGAAGGACTTGCCGGCTTCGGTCAGTTCGCGATTCACCTGATTCCAGATGTTGGTGAATTCGGCTTCGATCAGCCTGGACGGCGCCTCGAACTTGTAGACGCCATCGAGCGCATCGAGCAGCTGGCGCTTCACCTTCTGCCGGGTCATCGTGCCGAACTGGGATTCGATCTGCTGTCGGACGACTTCGCGCAGGCGTTCCGCGCTTTCGATGCCGAGCGACTTGGCGATCTCGTCCGTCAGTTCCAGCTTGCCGGGCTTGGCGACTTCCTTGACGGAGATGTCGAACGTCGCGGCCTTGCCGGCCAGGTTCGCCGCCGGATACTCGGCCGGGAACGTGACATTGATGACCTTCTCGTCACCGGCCTTCACGCCGACGAGTTGTTCCTCGAAACCGGGGATGAAGCGGCCGGAACCGAGCACCAGTTGCGAACCGGAATCGGCACCGCCGTCGAAGGGCTCGCCATCGATCTTGCCGAGATAGTCGATGGTGACGCGGTCGCCATTCTCGGCCTTGCCCTTGCGGGTCTCGTAGGTCCGCGCGGATTCGGCGACCTTGAGGACCTGCTCGTCGACCTCATCCTCCGGAACGTCATAGACCTCGCGGGTGATGGCGATGCCGGAAACATCCACGATCGCGATCTTCGGCACGATCTCGTAGGCGATGGAGAATTCGAAATCGGCCTTGCCGTCGAGAACGCGGGCGGCTTCCGCCTCGTCCTCGGTCATCGAGATTTCCGGCTGCATGGCAGCCTTCTCGCCGCGGTCGTGCAACACGCTGCGCGGCGTCTCGTTGAGGATCTCGTTGACGATTTCCGCCATGAACGACTTGCCGTAGAGCTTGCGTAGGTGGCCGGCCGGCACCTTGCCGGGGCGGAAACCGCGGATTTGTGCCTTGCCCCTTGCGTCATCCAGGCGGGCAGCGAGCCGGCCTTCCAGATCCGAAGCCGGAACGATGACCTTGATTTCGCGCTTGAGGCCCTGGTTGAGGGTTTCGCTGACCTGCATGTCCTTACCTTCACAATTGCGTTCGCCGGGCGCTGGACGCCAGCCGTCCTTGATTTCGCCAGCTTGGAACCGCCGGGATCGTTCTGGTGCGGGTGGAGGGACTTGAACCCCCACGGCGCGAGCCACTGGAACCTAAATCCAGCGTGTCTACCAATTCCACCACACCCGCTCACGAAGTGCCGCAAGGGCCTTCAAAAGCGCGTCGTCCTATATCACCGGCACACGCCGCTTCAAAGGGAAAATGGCGTCCAGGCATTCCATTCGAATCAGCAGCGCCGAAGAGACGAAACAACGCCGCCACAATGCCGCCACACCTGTTGAAATCGATTAATGTTGCATTGCACACACCGCAATGCTGCCATGCAACATCATCCCTACTCATCCCGGGCGAACACTCCTATCTTCCGCAGTGTCGAAAAGATCGAAAGCACCCAAGAGGGAATGACATGAACCTGATCCGCAACTATCGCAACTGGCGCCGTTACCGGCAGACGGTTTCGGAACTGAGCCGCCTCACCAATCGTGAGCTCACCGACCTCGGCATCAGCCGCGCCGACATCCCGTTCGTCGCCCGCAAGGCGTTCTGAACCACACCGCAGGATTCGCAAGGCCACTCCTCCTCCCAGGCCTTGCGGAAAGAAGACCGGCCGCTCCTCCTCCCGAGGCCGGTCTTTGAAAAACGCAACGCCCGCCGGTATCCTCCTCCCACCGGCGGGCGTTGTCGTTTCCGGCGAAAGCAATTGTCTTCGCCGACGCCGCGCCCTAAACGGTCGCCATGGTACCCTCTCCCATTCACGTCGTCGGCGGTGGTCTGGCCGGATCCGAAGCCGCCTGGCAGATTGCCAGCCGGGGCGTTCCGGTCGTGATCCACGAAATGCGCGGACCGGTGGCGACGCCGGTGCACAAGACCGACAAGCTTGCCGAGCTCGTCTGTTCCAATTCCTTCCGTTCCGATGACGCCGAAACCAATGCGGTTGGCCTGCTGCATGCCGAAATGCGCCTTGCAGGTTCGCTCATCATGGCGTCGGGCGATGAACACCAGGTGCCGGCCGGCGGTGCGCTTGCCGTGGATCGCGAAGGGTTCGCCGATGCCGTGACGGCGCGGCTCTCCGCGCATCCGCTGGTCGAAATCCGCCGGGAGGCGGTCGACGCGCTGCCGCCCGCCGACTGGGGACCCACCATCATCGCCACTGGCCCGCTGACCGCGCCGTCGCTCGCCCGCTCGATCGCGGAGGAAAGTGGCGCGAGCGCGCTGGCCTTTTTCGACGCGATCGCACCGATCGTCCACACCGACAGCATCGACATGTCGGTGGCGTGGTTCCAATCGCGCTACGACAAGGCAGGGCCCGGAGGCACGGGCCGCGACTACATCAACTGCCCGATGGACCGCGACCAGTACGAGAGCTTCATCGCCGCGGTCCTGGCCGGCGACAAGACCGAATTCCGCGAGTGGGAAGGAACACCCTACTTCGATGGCTGCCTGCCGATCGAGATCATGGCCGAGCGCGGGCCGGAGACATTGCGCCACGGACCGATGAAGCCGATGGGCCTGACCAACGCGCACAACCCGGCAGTCAAGCCCTATGCCGTGGTCCAGCTGCGCCAGGACAATGCGCTTGGCACCCTCTACAACATGGTCGGCTTCCAGACGAAGTTGAAATACGCTGATCAGGTGCGCATCTTCCGCACGATCCCGGGGCTGGAGCAGGCCGAGTTCGCCCGGCTCGGCGGGCTGCACCGCAACACCTACATCGACGCTCCGAGACTGCTCGACGGCCAATTGCGACTGAAGTCCCGACCGCAGTTGCGTTTCGCCGGCCAGGTCACGGGATGCGAGGGCTATGTTGAATCCGCCGCTGTCGGCCTGCTTGCCGGCCGGTTCGCGGCCGCCGAGGCGCTGGGAGACCCCCTTCTGCCGCCGCCGCCGACCACCGCATTCGGTGCGCTCCTCGCCCACATCACCGGCGGACACCTCTCAAGCGACGACGAGCCCGGCAAGCGCTCCTACCAGCCGATGAACATCAATTTCGGCCTGTTCCCGCCCCTGGAGGCCGGAACGAAGCTGCGCCCGGACGGTTTCGAAGGACGGTTCCGCGGCAAGGACAAGACGCTGGCGAAGAAGCGCGCGATCACGGCCCGTGCGCTTGACGACTGCCGCGAATGGCTCGGCATGACTTCTTCGCAGGCCGCCAAATGACATTCGGCGCTTGACCGGTCACGTCCTTTGCCGAACCATTCGGCGAAACGAGGGAGGGCCTGTCGATGCTCATGAAAGCCAGCAGCGCAACACTGGCATTGCTTGGTGCCTTGATCGCACCCGTTCACGCCGACCAGGCCGAGTGCGAAAAGACCGTGCGGGCGCTGCTCTATCCCTGGGATGAAAACAAGCCAGGACTGGAAAGGAACCGCTTCGGCGAGATCAAGCAGACGATCGACGGCACGAAAATGGGCGGGTTCTCGTTGCAGACCCCTGCCGGATCGCTCTTTTTCGACCAGGACAAGAACCCCGTCAGCTTGTCTTTCACGACTGGAGAAACATTCTGGTCCCCGGACAAGGGCAAGAGCTGGAAACTCTCCAACGCCAATTCAAAGGAAGTGATGGAGGCGGAGTACGCCAAACTGCGCAAGCAGGCCGACGAGGCGACAAATATCACGTGCGAATATGGCATCACGTTCGAGGCCAAGACAGTCAACCACTATTCCGTTGATTTCATCGTCGAGGGAAATGGCGACAAAGCCCACCAGGAGTTCTGGGTTGACGCCGAGACCGGATTCGGATGGCGGGACATTTTCCATTCGACCGGCAGCGCGGACGTTTACATTGAAGGCAACTACCAGCCCGCACCCGACATGATCCTGCCGCCAAAGCCCGAGTTTTGACCGGGGCAAGACATCCACGCCACCATCGCCGAACCAGCGCTGGCCGGGCGGCATGCAAGAGAGCGAACCCATCATGAGCAATCCCCCCTTCTTCCTGCTTTCGCGTGACGGCGCCGTCGCTCATCTGGCCATGAACCTGCCTGAACGGGCGAACGCCATGACGGATGCGTTCTGGCGCGAACTCCCGGCGCACGTGACAGCCCTTTCGGACGATCCGACAGTCCGGGCGCTGGTGATCTCCGGCGAAGGCCGCCATTTCTCCGGCGGCATGGACCTGGCCGCCTTTCAGGGAATTGCCGCGTTGCTGGCCAGCGAGCCGGGGCGCGCGGCCTATGCGCTGCGTGACCTGATCCGGCGTCTGCAGGATGCCTTCACCGCGCTCGAGCGCGCGCCGTTTCCGGTCATCGCTGCCATCCATGGCGCCTGCATCGGCGGCGCCATCGACATGATCACCGCCTGCGACATCCGGGTTGCGGCAGCCGATTCCTATTTCGCCATCGAGGAAATCGCCATCGGCATGGCGGCCGATGTGGGCACGCTGCAACGCCTGCCCAAGCTGATCGCGCCCTCGGTGGTGGCGGAACTGGCCTATTCCGGCCGACGTTTCGATGCCGCGGAGGCCAAAGCGATCGGCCTGGTCAGCCAGGTGCTTGACGACCGCGCCGCCACGATCGGCGTGGCGATGGAACTTGCCCAAGGGATCGCCGCACGGTCGCCGCTTGCGATCGCCGGCATCAAGCGCAACCTCGCCTTCTCCCGCGACCACTCCGTGGCCGACGGCCTGGATTACATCGCGACCTGGAACGCCGGCATGCTTCGCCCGGAAGACCTGATGGCCGCCGTGCAGGCCAAGATGACAAAATCGCCAGCCGCGTTCGCCGATCTTCCCGCCGCCGGCTGAGGATCAGCGCCAGACGCCGGGCAGTTCGACGTACTTGTCGTGGAGCAACATCGACACCGGGTCGTCAGCGGAGCGGCCGGCCATGCGCGCAAACACGCGCTGCAAGGCGATCGCGCCGATGCCTTCAAGCGCCAGAAGCAGCAGGATTGACGGAAGCGCGAGGGCTGCGGCCAGCGGGCCTTCGCCCAGGACCAACCTCGGCAGGGCGATGGCGATCCAGGCCAATGTTGCCGCCAGCGCCGGCGCAAGCAGGCTGACAACAGAACGCAGGCCGCGCGCCGCCCTGCTTCCCGGCAGTTCATGCACGGCAATCATTTCCAGCCCGGCCATCATCAGCGACAGGAACCCGGCGCAGACCGCCAACGGCGCAGCACCGGGGGCGGTCAAGACCAGCAGCCCGCCGGCAAGACCGAGCACACCGAGCCGAGCTCCGGTCAGCGCGGCTGCAGCCGCGTCGTCCCGCCCGTGTCGTGCCCGTTGATCGCGCAATGCCCCGGCCATGCCAGTCCCTGTCCTTGCAACCCAAAGACACGACAGCCGGGCAATGGCCGGTTAACGCTTCAAATGCAGTGCAATCGCGGTAAATCCGCGGTTAAAGCGGCCGCGATCCATCGACGAGTCCCGGCTTGCCGGCTTCCGTCGGGTGCAGGCGGACATAGTCCGCCTTGAGATCGTGCGACGTCTTCCGGCTGCCGTCATGGCTCCAGCCCGGCGGTCGGAACAGGTAGCCGAACCGCTGTCCGGGAGTCAGTCCGGGGCGCATGGCGTCCTTGAGCATTGCCACCCACTCGTGGAAGGCAATGCGCACCGGGTTGAAGGTGCCGAGATTGCGCACAATGCCGTATCGCGGCGGATCGGTCTCGAGTTCCTCCACGAACGTGCCGAACATGCGATCCCAGATGATCAGGGTGCCGGCATAGTTGGCATCGAGATAGCGCGGGTTGGTGGCGTGGTGAACGCGATGGTGCGAAGGCGTATTGAACACCAGTTCGAACCAGGGCCAGAGCTTGCCGACAGCCTCGGTGTGGATCCAGAACTGCCACAGGAGATTGAACCCGAAGGCGAAGGCGATCAGCGCGGGATGAAAGCCGGCAAGGACCAGCGGCACCTGCAGAACGAACATTCCGGTGAACAGGCCGGTCCATGACTGCCGCAACGCCGTCGACAGATTGTAGTGCTGGCTGGAGTGGTGATTGACGTGTTCGGCCCAGACCCATCGCGAACGGTGGGCGATGCGGTGGTAGAAGTAATAGCGCAGATCGTCGATCAGGAATGCCGCGATCCCGATCCAGACGCTGATTCCGAGGTCGAAGAACCGGTATTGCCAGACCAGCATCAACGCCTTGTACGACACGATGCCGAGCGTCATGCCGGCCACGACATTGCCAACCCCCATCAGCAGGCTCGCCGCCGTGTCCCGCGTTTCATACTCGCCGCGGACCCTGCGCAGGCGGATCAGAACGAACTCGGCAAGCACGCCGATGACAAACAGCGGCACGGCAAGCTGCGTGACGTTCGGAAATGCCGGATGGTCCATCATGCCCCTCCCTTGCCGGCCAGCAATGCGGCAACGCGCTCACAATCGGCCGGGCCGGCGAAGGTGTAGGTCGCAGGCGGCAGCCCGGTTTCGGCGAAGGCCAGCGCCAAACGTTCCGGCGTCGGCCTCGACATTTTCGCCTGGCCGGGGTCGATCAGGCGGGTCAGGTATCGGTCGCCTATGGCCTGCACCAGCCCGACGCCGGCATCGGTATCAAGGAACGCTGCGTCACCGGCGGCATCGAGGATCACGGCGCGCGGAGCGGCCTCGGGAAAGTCGAGCGCAAATCGCTGCATCGCTGCATCCGGTGCGTCGAGCCGGACATCGCGCGTACCACCGGCGAGATGAATCGCCAGGAGGATTCCCGACACACCGCCGACCACCAGAATTGCAAGCAATGGCAAGCTCAATGCAGTCCCTCGCCGTCCACCAGACCTTTTGCACGGGAGCTTAGAGCATTTCCGGCGGAGATTGGAGCCGTTTGGCGGGATGGATCTTGCGATATTGCATCATCACCATCCACGCACTGCACGCAACGTCATGGCGGCGATCGTCCTCAGCGGCGCCGGGTTCCGCGGCGCGAACGCCGTCTCCGGTGCACCGGCAAGCTGCCGGAGGATCGCCCGCGCCGGCTCTATGGTGAGATAGGCAGGACGTGCCCGGGTCGGCATGCCGCCGGCCAGCGCCTGGAACCGTGCCGCATGTTCGAGGCCCAGTTCGGCAAGCGCGGCGACGGCATCCTCATGCCGTGGTTCCGCTGACAGCATCGGCGCGCGCGTCGCCATCTCCCGCGGACGTTGGCGCAGCATTCCGGCGATGCCGATCGCGCAACCGGCATGTCCGGACATGTCCGCCAGCCTGCCGGCGGCATCGGCGCCAAGAACCAGCGCCGACAGTTGCAGGCGGGCGCCGGCGGTGTGTCCCAGCCAGCTTTCGAGGTCGGTCGCGGCGGGAAACGGCGCATCGTCAAGGTCATCCCGCCAGGCATCGACCATGCGGGCCAGCGCCGAAACGGGAAGCGCGTGACGATGGATCGCCTCAAGCAGGCTGCGCGCCAGCGGCAGGCCGGCGGCCTCTTCGCTCCGTTCTCCAGCCAGCACCTCCTGCCACCATTGCAGCCGGATTTCGGCGGCCGGACGATTGCGCGCCCGATCGCGGACCGTCGAAAGCTCATGTGAAAAAAGCGCCAGCGCGAGCAACGCGTCGCGGGCCGCGCCGGGCGCGAACAGCGCGGCGAGATATTCATCGCGAACATCGCGCCGGGCATCGGCCATGAGCGCGGAATCAGTCGGCATCGCCGCCTCAGTCGACCGAAAGCAGCGCAGCGGCCACGGCCCGCTCCTCGGCGATGAGCACATTGTAGGTGCGCACCGCCGGCCCGGTGGCCATGACTTCGTATCGCACGCCGGATTCGACCAGCACTCGCGAAAGGGCCGCCGGCAGCACGGCGTGGCTTGTTCCCGTGCCGATCAGCAACAGGTCGAACCGGTCGCGTTCGGCGACCACTGGAGCGAATGCCGACGAATCGAGGCCGGCGTCGTGCCAGCCATGGATGCCGGACGGCAGGATCAGGATGGCGCCGCGATGGGACATGTCGGCGAAACGGAAGCCGCCATTGCCGTAGGCATCAATCGGCGCACGGCCCGGATAATGGGCCGCGCGCATGATGATGCCGGCCCCCATCAGCCGACCTGTTCGGGCTCGGCGGCCTTTTCGGTCCGGCCCGGCTTCTCGGATGTGCCGCGCAGGCGGAAGAAGTTGAGCAGCGGCCCGGCGACGAAGATCGACGAATAGGTGCCAACGAGGATGCCGAAGATCATGGCCAGCACGAACGAGGCGATCACCTCGCCGCCAAACAGATAGAGCGCTACCAGTGCCAGAAGCGTGGTCACGCCGGTGAGCACCGTTCGCGACAGCGTCTGGTTCATCGACAGGTCGAGCAACTCCAGCATCCCGGTACTCTTGTACTTGCGCAGGTTCTCGCGGACCCGGTCGTAGACGACGACCGTATCGTTGAGCGAGTAGCCGAGAATGGTCAGGATCGCGGCGATCGACGACAGGTTGAACTCGATCCCGGTGAACACAAAGAACCCGACGGTCATGATGACGTCGTGCAGCGTGGCGAGGATGGCGCCGACCGCGAACTGCCACTCGAAGCGGAACCAGATGTAGATCAGGATCGCCACGAGGGCGACGATGACACCGATGGTGCCGTTGCGCGCCAGTTCGCCCGATACGGTCGGCCCGACCACTTCGACGCGCCGGAATTCATAGTCGGCGTCCAGCGCGTCGCGCACCTTGAGTACCACGGTCTGCTCGCTGTTCTCGCCCTCGCCCTGCGATTCGACGCGGATAAGCACGTCGGCCGGATTGCCGAAGCTCTGGACCTGGACGTCGCCGAGATTGAGATCGGCAAGCGCGGCGCGAATGGCGCCGACATCGGCAGTACCGTCCTTCGCCTGCACCTCGATGATCGAGCCGCCGCGGAAGTCGATGCCGAAATTCATGTCCTTGAAGGCGAACCCGCTCAAGGCGCCGATGGTCAAGGCACCGGAAATGATGAAGGCCGCCATCCGCCAGCGCATGAACGGCACGCTGGTGTTGTCGGGAACGAGCTTGATAAGGCCGCGCGGCATTTCCTTCGGCCGGGCGACCCGCACCCAATAGGCAACAAGCAGCCGCGTGAAGGTGAAGGCCGTGAACACGGTGGTGACGATGCCGATGGCAAGCGTGACGGCGAAGCCCTTGACCGGGCCGCTGCCGAGCCAGAACAGCACCGCCGCCGCGATCAGCGTGGTCAGGTTCGAATCGACGATCGTCGCGAGCGCCCGGGCAAACCCCTGGTCCATGGACTGGATCAGCGACTTGCCGGCCCGGCGCTCCTCGCGGACGCGCTCGAAAATGAGCACGTTGGAATCGACCGCCATGCCGACGGTGAGCACGATGCCGGCGATGCCGGGCAGGGTCAGCGTGGCGCCGAGAACCGACAGGATGGCCACGATCATGGCCACGTTGGCAAACAGCGCCACGTTGGCGATGACGCCAAGCCAGCCATAGGCCAGGAGCATGAACACGATGACAAGCACGCCGGCGATCGCCGAGGCGAACTTGCCGGCGCTGATGGAATCAGCACCGAGGCCGGGTCCGACGGTGCGTTCCTCGATCACGGTCAACGTGGCGGGAAGCGCGCCGGCGCGCAGCAGCACGGCGAGATTCGTCGCCGAATCGGCGGTGAAATTGCCGGTGATCTGGCCCGATCCGCCGAGGATCGGCTCCTGAATGCGAGGAGCCGAGATGACCTGGCGATCGAGCACGATGGCAAAGAGCCGGCCGACGTTTTCCTGTGTCGCCTGGCCGAAACGGGCCGCGCCCTTGGTGTCGAAGCGGAACGACACGACCCATTCGCCGGTGCGCTGGTCGGTGGTGGCCTGGGCGTCGACGAGCTCCTCGCCCGACACGATGACACGATCCTCGATCAGGTAGGGCACCGGGGGATCGTCCATCGAGTAGAGCAGGCTCGACCCCGCCGGCGGGCGACCATTCAGCGCTTCCTCCACCGACACCGTGGTGTCGACGAACTGGAATGTCAGCTTGGCCGTCTGGCCGAGAATGTCTTTCAGCCGCTGCGGGTCCTGCAGGCCCGGCACCTGGACCAGGATGCGGTCCTCGCCCTGGCGCTGGATCAGCGGCTCGGTGGTGCCAAGTTCGTTGACGCGCCGGCTGACCACTTCGATCGATTGCGAGATCGCGGCGCTGGTGCGGTAGGTCAGGCCTGCCTCGGTCAGCGTCAGGCGCAAAAGTCCGGGCTCCGGTTCGGCCAGTTCGAGCTCGGTGATGGCGCCGCCGAACAGGCCGGCGCTGACCGGCTGCAGGAGCGGGTCGATCGCCTTGCGGGCTTCCTCTGCCTGGGCGGCATCCCGGATGCGGACCTGGACCGATTCCCCGGTCGCCGACAGGCCGGTGTAGCCGATCTTGGCATCGCGCAGCACGCGCCGCACGTCATCGCGCACAGTCACCAACCGCTCGGAAACGAGGTCGGCGCGCTCCAGCTTCAGCAGGATGTGGGAACCACCCTGCAGGTCGAGGCCGAGCGGCATGCGCTTGTGCGGCACGATGGCAGGCGCGTCCTCGCCCCACCCGGCCGGAAACAGGTTCGGCGCCGCATAGGCAACGCCCAGCACCACCGTCAACCAGATCAGGATCGATTTCCAGCGCGAGAAATACAGCATGGTGGGCGTGGTTCCCGTCTTTGTCCCCGTATCGGGGATCAGGACTTGACGTTGGTATTTGCCGGTTCGCCCTTGGCGCGGACTTCGGAGATCATCTGGCGCACGATCGTGATCTTCACGCCCTGGGCGATCTCGGCCTCGACCTCACGATCGTCGATCACCCGCACGACCTTCGCCACAATGCCGCCGCCGGTGATGACCGTGTCGCCACGCTTGATGGCCGCCAGCATCGCCTCGCGCTGTTTCATCTGCTGGCGCTGAGGGCGGATCATCATGAAATACATGATCACCAGGATGAGCGCGAACGGCAGGATGGTCATGAGAAAATCGGGGCCGGCGCCCGGCGCGGTCTGGGCGTAAGCCGGAGTGACGAACATGAAACTCTCCCTGGGGTGGCGCGCCGCGGCGGCGCGAAGCAAAGTGCGCGGAATATAGTGGGTTAGCCCTTCAATGCAACAACGGCGGTCGGCTTCCTTTCATCGCGGCGGAAGCCATGCTAACCGCGCAAGCAGCAAGGGAAACGATGCGATCATGGCCCGCAAAAGCGACGAAATCCCGATGATGGAACGGCTGGACCGGCTGGTGGCGGCGCTTGAGCGTCTCGCACCACCGCCGCCACCACCCGCCGACTTCAATGCTGCGGACGCCTTCGTCTGGCGCGCCGAGAAAGGGCGGCCCGAGCCGGTGCGGCGGGTCAACCGGGTCGACATCTCGCTCATCAAGGGCGTGGACCTGGTGCGCGACATCCTCGTCGACAACACCAGGCGGTTCGCCGACGGCCTGCCGGCCAACAACGTGCTGTTGTGGGGCGCACGCGGCATGGGCAAGTCTTCGCTGGTCAAGGCCGCGCATGCGTGGATCAACGGCGCGCGACGCGGCGGCGAGCCGGCGCTGAAGCTTGTCGAGATCCACCGCGAGGACATCGGCACGCTGCCCGACCTGCTGGCGCAACTGCGCGACGACCGGCACCGGTTCATCCTGTTCTGCGACGACCTGTCGTTCGATCACGACGATGCGTCCTACAAGTCGCTGAAGGCCGCGCTTGACGGCGGCGTGGAAGGCCGGCCCGAAAACGTCATCTTCTATGCCACGTCGAACCGCCGGCACCTGCTGCCGCGCGACATGATCGAGAACGAACGCTCGACGGCGATCAACCCGCACGAAGCGGTCGAGGAAAAGGTGTCGTTGTCGGATCGCTTCGGCCTGTGGCTCGGATTCCACAAGTGCAGCCAGGACGAATATCTCGCCATGGTCGACGGCTATGCCGACCACTTCGACCTGATGGCCGATCGCGAGCGCCTGCACGCCGAGGCGCTGGAGTGGGCCACGACGCGCGGCGCGCGTTCCGGCCGGGTCGCGTGGCAATTCATCCAGGATCTGGCCGGACGCCTGCGAAAGCGGCTTTGACCTCAGTCGAGATAGGTTGTCGGATCGACCGGCGCGGAGTTCTTGCGCACCTCGAAATGCAGTTTCGGCGCACCGGCCGAGCCGGTCATGCCGGACCGCGCCAGTTGCTGGCCGCGCGTGACCTTGTCTCCACGCTGGACCGCGATGTCGGAGTTGTGGCCATAGACGGTCACGAGCCCGTTCTCGTGGCGGACCAGTACGGTCTTGCCGAGGTCCTTCAGACCCTCGCCGGCATAGATGACCACGCCGTTTTCGGCCGCCTTGACCGGTGTGCCCTCGGGCACGGAAATGTCGATGCCGTCATTCACCTTGCCGCCCGAGCGGCCGAATGCGCCGACCACCTTGCCGCGCGCCGGCCAACGCATCTTGCCGATGCCGGTTTCCTCGGGCGCGACCGCGTTGTCGGCGCGTTCGGCCTCGGCAATGGCCCCTTCGGCCTTCTTCGGCGGCTGATAGGCCACCGGGCCGGAGGCTTGCGTCGCGCCGGAACGGGGCTTCTCCGCCTTCGGCGCCGTCGCGACGCCGGTGATGATCGGGTCGATGTTGGCAGCCTTCGCCGCCGCCTGCCCGGACGGAACGACAAGACGCTGGCCGATGCGCAGCGGCTTGTCGCCGATGCCATTGGCGGCCTTTATAGCGGACGCCGATGTGCCTGCAGCCTTGGCGATCGACCAGAGCGAGTCGCCGGCCTTGACGACATAGCCACCGGCCACGGTCGCCGCACCGGCCTTGTCCTTCGCCGGCGCGTTCGACTGCACGACTGCGGTGGACTTGTCCTTCGGGCGCGGCGTCTCCGGCAGCACGGCCACGTTCGAGCGCTCCGGCGCCTTTCCGGGCAGCGGAACCTTGTCGACCGGCGTGTCGAACCTGGTGCCGCGCGAGGACTTGGCCGCGGCGACATCGGGGTTTGAATCGGGCGCCGACACCGGGGCGCTCGACGAATAGACATAGGTCGGGATCAGGATCTTCTGGCCGGCGGCAACCGACTTGGCATCGGCGAGCCCGTTGGCCTTGACGATGGCGGAAACGGGAACACCGAACCGGCGCGACAGATTGTAGAGCGTCTCGCCTTCCTTCAGGGTGATCTGGGTGCCGCCGACGCGCGACCATCCCTGCTGCGCGGGTTCGTCCGGCGAAGCGACGGCGGGCTTCGGCAGTGCAGTCCTGGCAGCCGGCGCCGTCGATCCCGTGGTGACCGGATCGACCGGACGGGTCGCGTTGGCGTTGGAACCGAGCACGGGCGCCGCGGCGCTCTTCACCGCATCCTTGGCCTTGCGCACGGCAGCGAGCGCCGGCTCGACGGCTTCGCGGGCGGCAGAGCGCACCGGCTGCGTGCCGGGCAACGGCTCCAGCGCCTGCTTGCCAATGGCGGATGCGGAGGTGGAGCCGGTGACGACGTCATTGTCGATGCGTGCGGCAGATGCCTGCACGTCGCCCGGATAGGGCTGGCTTGCCGGCGGCTTGATGATGGCGCGCTGATTGGCGGTCGAGCCAGTGATGACCCTGTCGGAGCTGAAGCGCTGGATGTCGCCCGAGCATCCCGCAGCCAGTCCGCCCAGAAGAACAAGAGCGGCCCCGCCCATGCCCTTGCGAACGATCGATCCCCTCGCAGCCGAACTCATCGCCCTACCCGTACGCTTACGAAACACGGGGCGATTAGAGCGCGTTAATGTTACCGGGCGGTTAAGCCGATGATGAATCGGGAAATTACAGTGCGGCGCCGAGGCCGGACTTCAGCGGCTGGAGCCGGGCCCAGCCAATGTCCTCGCGGTCGAATCGCGAGCCGACCTTGACGAGCCTGACAATCGTCTGGCGCTCCTCGGGCGCGCCGAGCGGCGCGATCATCGTGCCGCCGCTGACGAGTTGTTCGACGAAATGGCGCGGCAGCTGCTCGAAGGCCGCCCAGACAATCACCCGGTCGAACGGACCTTCCGACAGGATGCCGCGCGATCCGTCGGCATGGCGCGCGGCCACCGACACGCCGATGCGCGCAAGACGCGACGACGCCTCTTCCACCAGGGTCCTGTAGCGGTCGATGGTGACAACCCGGGCGCCAAGCTGCGCCATGACGGCAGCGGTGTAACCGGTGCCGGTGCCGATCTCGAGCACGCGTTCGCCGCCGGTCAGATCGAGCGCGGCAATTGCCTGGCACTGCAGGTCGACGCCCTCCATCGCCTCGCCGCAGGCGATCGGGATCATGCCCGGCGACCAGGCGGCTGCGCGCCATTGCGGCGCGATGAAATCGGCACGCCTCGCCGTCTCGAAGGCGGAGAACAGTCCTCCGTCGTCGATGCCGCGTGCCCGCATGCGCAGGATGAAGGCCGCATGGCCCTCCCGCCCGTTCGGGCCACTCACGCCAGTGCTCCTGAAAGCGCCGTCAGCGCGTCATCGGCGGTCAGGTCGAGCTTCAGCGGCGTGACCGCCACATGGCCCTGCTGCACCGCCTCGATGTCCGACCCGGCGATATCGCCATACTCGTGGCCGCCGAACCGCAGCCAGTAATACGGAAAACCGCGGCCATCGGCGCGTTTCTCGATCCACATGCGATGCGAGAGCTTGCCCTGGCGGCAGACGCGGCTGCCCTTGACCTCTTCCGGCGCGCAGTTGGGGAAGTTGAGATTGACGAACACGCCGCGCGGCAGCGGCGCGGCGGCGATGCGATCGATGAGCGCCGGGGCGTGCCGTTCGGCGACGCCATAGGGCACGACGCGGTGCTCATCCTCGAAAGTATAGGCCTGCGACAGCGCGATCGACCGGATGCCCATGAGGGTTCCCTCGATGGCGCCGGCGACCGTGCCCGAATAGGTGATGTCATCGGCGATGTTCGTGCCGGAATTGACGCCCGAAAGGATCAGGTCCGGCGGTTCGGGCATGATGTGGCGCACCGCCATGATCACGCAATCGGTCGGCGTGCCGCGCACGGCGTGATGGCGCGCGTCCACCTGGCGCAGGCGAAGCGGATGATTGAGGGTGAGCGAATGGGCAAGGCCGGACTGGTCGGTCTCGGGCGCCACGACCCAGACATCGTCCGACAGTTCGCGCGCGATGCGTTCGAGCGACTTGATGCCTTCGTCGTGGATGCCGTCGTCATTGGTCAGGAGAATGCGCATGTCGTGTTCACCCGCCGATCCGTGCAAGGCCGCCCATGTAGGGGCGCAAGGCGTCCGGCACCGTCACCGAACCATCCTCGTTCTGGTAGTTCTCGATCACGGCGACCAGCGCACGGCCGACGGCGACGCCGGAACCGTTCAGCGTGTGGACGAAGCGGTTGCCATCCGACGAGCGGACGCGCGCATTCATGCGCCTTGCCTGGAAATCACCGCAGACCGAGCAGGACGAAATCTCGCGATAGCGGCCCTGCCCCGGCAGCCAGACCTCGATGTCATGGGTCTTCTGCGCGCCGAAGCCCATGTCGCCCGTGCACAGGACGATCGTGCGGAACGGCAATTCCAGGCGCTTGAGCACTTCCTCGGCACAGGCCGTCATGCGCTCGTGTTCGGCGAGCGACTGCTCCGGCGTGGTGATCGAAACCATCTCGACCTTGAAGAACTGGTGCTGGCGGATCATGCCGCGCGTGTCCTTCCCGGCAGAACCTGCCTCGGCGCGGAAGCAGTAGGTGCCGGCAGTCATGCGCATCGGCAGCGCCGTCTCGTCGAGGATCTCCTCGCGCACCAGATTGGTCAGCGGCACTTCGGCCGTGGGGATGAGGCCGTAGCGGGCGGAACGGAAATTCTCGACCGGATCGGAGCCAGCCTCACCGAACAGGCCTTCGGTGTGCAGCGCCCAGAACTGGTCGTTCTCGAACTTCGGCAGCTGGTTGGTGCCAAACATGGTGTGATCGCGCACCAGAAGCGGCGGATTCACTTCGAGATAGCCATGCTCGGTCGTGTGCAGGTCGAGCATGAACTGGGCCAGCGCCCGTTCCATCCGCGCCAGCCCGCCCTTCAGCACCACGAAGCGCGCGCCGGAAATCCGGGCCGCCGCCTCGAAATCCATCTGGCGCAGCCCTTCGCCGATCTCGAAATGTTCCTTCGGCGTGAAATCGAAGGTTCGCAGCGTGCCCCAGCGGCGGATTTCCACGTTGTCATGCTCGTCGCGGCCGTTCGGCACATCGTCGAGCGGCGTGTTCGGAATGCGGGCAAGCGCATCGCGCAACGCGTCATCGTACCGGCGCGATTCCGCCTCGGCAGTGGCAAGGAAAGTCTTGATCCCGGCGACCTCGGCCTTCAGCGCCTCGGCCTTTGCCGAGTCCTTCGCTGCCATCGCCTGGCCGATGTCCTTCGATGCGACGTTGCGGCGCTCCTGCGCCTGCTGCAATTTCACGATGTGGGCGCGTCGGGCCTCGTCGAGTGCCAGGATCGCAGCGGAGGCAGGTTCGGCACCGCGGCGCGCAAGCGCGGCGTCGAGCGCGGCGGGATGGTCACGAATCCACTTGATATCGAGCATGACGATCGGGAACCCAGATGGGAGACCGCCATGAATGGCCGGCGTGCGCGGTCACTCCTCGGCGGGCGCGACCTCTGTTCCCGCCTCGCTTTTGGCGTTGGCGGCGGCGCGTTGCCTTTCGACCATCCGTGCGGTCCAGATGGAGACCTCGTAGAGAATGATGGTCGGAATCGCAAGGCCGATCTGGCTGATCGGATCGGGCGGAGTCAGCACGGCGGCCACGACGAACGCGATCACGATGGCCCATTTCCGCTTCTCCGCAAGACTGTCGGACGACAGCAGGCCGACCCGCGCCAGCAGCGTCGTGACCACGGGAAGCTGGAACACGAGGCCGAAGGAGAAGATCAGCGTCATGATGAGGCCGAGATACTCCGAGACCTTCGGCAACAGCGAGATCTGCACCTGCTCGTCCGGGCCGACCTGCTGCATGGCCAGGAAGAACCACATGACCATCGGCGTGAAGAAGAAATAGACCAGCGCGCCGCCCATGAGGAACAGGATCGGCGAGGCGACAAGGAACGGCAGGAAGGCGTGGCGCTCGTTCTTGTAGAGGCCGGGCGCCACGAACCGGTAGATCTGCGTGGCAATCAGCGGAAAGGCGAGGATCAGGCCGCCGAACATGGCGATCTTGATCTGGGTGAAGAAGAATTCCTGCGGCGCGGTATAGATCAGTTCGACCTGCCGGGTGTCGAGGCCGGCCCAGCGGACCGCCCAGGTGAACGGGATCACCAGCAGGTTGAACAGTTCCTTGGCGTATATGAAGCAGCCGATGAAGGCGACGAAAAATCCGCCGATCGCCCAGATCAGCCGCGACCTGAGCTCGATCAGGTGATCCATGAGCGGTGCCGAGCTCTTGTCGATCTCGGCGTCTTCGCTGGGCGAGGTCACGCCTTCTTCCCCTTGCTGGCAGCCGGCCTGGCGGCCGCCCGCTTCTTCTTCGGTTCGCCCGGCATCGCGACGGCGGCAGCCTTCACCGGCTCGGCCTCGTGGACAACGGGAGACGCGGGCTCGGCGCTTGCCGGCGTGGCCCGCGGCGCAGGCTTGGCAGCTGGCTTCGCCATGATCGCGTCGAGCCCGGACTTCACATCCTGCCCGACCTTTGTGATCGGATCGAGTTCCTTGCGGATGATGTTGCGCGGGTCGAGCGAGCGGATCTGGTCGACCGAGTTCTTCAGATCGTCAAGCTCGGCTTCCTTGAGCGCCTGATCGAACTGGCGCCGGAAATCGCCGGCCACCGATGTCAGCTTCGACGCCATGCGCCCGATCGTGCGCAGCATCCTGGGCAGATCCTTTGGCCCGACGACCACGATCATGACGACCGCGATCACCAGCATTTCGGGCCAGCCGATGTCGAACATCAGGTTTCAGCTTTCCACTGCATCCGGGCGCGCCGGATGCCGTTCAGGACTTGGTCTTGGCGCCGACCGATTCGTCGCTGCGGTGGTCAACCGTCTTGACCGGCTCCTCGGCATCCGCCTTGTCCTCGTCGGACATCCCCTTCTTGAAGTTCTTGATGCCCTTGGCGACATCGCCCATCAGCTCGGGAATCTTGCCGCGCCCGAACAGCAGCAGCACCACGGCAAGCACGATCAGCCAGTGCCAGATCGAGAAGGAACCCATGTCGAAACCTCATTTCCGCAATTGTCTGGATTTGATCTAGGCGTTCCCGGCCCGCTTTTCAAACACTAGTACGTCGCTGTCTCGGGCGGCAACGCGCAAATCGGGCCCATTGTCGGGAAAAAGCCCGATGCGGGCCCGCACGAGCACAGGGCGCTCGGTGTCCGGCAGGGCCAGTTCGATCAGTTCGATGACGCCGAGAAAGCGCCGGGACAGGATGCGCGCCGGCGCGGCATCGGGCCGGTCCGAGGGCTCGATGGCCTGCAGGCGCACGGCAATGTCCACGGGCGCGCCCTCGGCAATGCCTGCGGCCTTGTGCAGGCCGAGCGGCGAGCGGGCATGGCCGTCGCGCACCTGCGCGGCGAAAAGGTTCACCTCGGAAAAGAAGCTGGCAGCGAACAGGTCGGCGGGCCGATTGTAGATCTCGTGCGTCGTGCCGGACTGGACCAGCCTGCCGTCGCGCAGCAGCGCGATGTTGTCGGCCATCCGCATGGCCTCCTCGGCATCATGGGTGACGATCACCGCCGTGGCGCGATTTTCGCGCAGCATTGCCAGTGTTTCGGCACGGACCGAATCCTTCAGCCGCGAGTCGAGTCCGGAAAACGGCTCATCCATCAGCAGGACCGCCGGCCGTGGCGCCAACGCCCGGGCCAGGGCAACGCGCTGCTGCTCGCCGCCGGACAGCAGGTGGGGCCAGTCCCTCGCCCGGCTTTCCAGGCCGACGCGTGCGAGCGCCTGCATGGCCACGCCGGTGCTTTCGGCACGCGACAGCGCCGTGAGCCCGAAGCGGACATTGTCGAGGATCGAGAGATGCGGAAACAGCGCGAAGTCCTGGAACACCATGCCGATGGCGCGTTTCTCCGGCGGCAGGAACACGGACGGACCGGCGATCTCGTCGCCGTTAAGCAGGACCCGCCCGGACGATTGCGTCTCGATGCCGGCGGCAATGCGCAGGAGCGTGGTCTTGCCCGACCCCGATGGTCCGAGCAGGCAGGTCACGCGTCCGGCCGGGACATCGAGCGACACGCCGGCAAGCGTCTCGCGGGAACCGGGAAACGAGTGGTGGATATCGTCGAACGTCAGTCGCGCGGCGAACGAGACGCCGGTCGCGCCGCGCCGGGCGCTCTGCGCCAGATTGACCATTCCGCCGTTCTCCACCCGGTTTCCTGCGTTGCCGGAGCGGTCAATCATCCCCGCCGCGTGGTGTCAACAGACCCAGTTCCTCCAGGTCTATGTCGGTCAACGGGTCCTCGTCGGGGCCGAGCGCGTCAGGATCGGCCGGGGGAACCGGCGTCTGGAACCCGGCCGGAAGGCGGGATGACAGCAACCCCGCGCCCTTGAGCTCCTCCATTCCGGGCAGGTCGCGCAGTTCCTCCAGACCGAAATGGTCGAGGAATGCGGGGGTCGTGCCGTAGGTCACGGGACGTCCGGGCGTGCGCCGACGGCCGCGGAACCGGATCCATCCGGTTTCGAGCAACGTGTCGAGCGTGCCCTTCGACGTCTCCACGCCACGGATGTCCTCGATCTCGGCGCGGGTGACGGGCTGGTGGTAGGCAATGATGGCCATCACTTCGAGCGCGGCGCGCGACAGCTTCTTCTGCGCGACCTGTTCCCTGCTCATCAGAAACGCCAGGTCCGGCGCCGTGCGGAAGGCCCAGGCATCCTCGACGCGGCGCAGATTGACGCCACGGCCGGCATAGAAGGTTTCAAGCTGGCTGAGGATGGCGCGCACGTCGGTGCCCTCGGGCAGGCGTTCGGCCAGGGCGGACTCGCGCACCGGCGCGCTGGAGGCAAACAGGATTGCCTCGACGATGCGTATCGCCTCACGGTCGACCGTCATGGCTCCGGGCATGGCGCTGACCCTGTTCATCTCATTCATCGTGGCCCGGGCCTCTCACGTCCTTCGATCGGGCGCGCAGCCAGATCGGTGCGAACGCGCCTTCCTGGCGCAGCTCGATCGAGCCATCCCTCGCCATCTCCAGCGAGGCCGCGAAAGACGACGCAATGGCGGTGGCGCGCTCTTCCGGCGCTGCCAGATACTCGATCAGATAGGCTTCAAGCGCGGTCCAGTCGGCCGCGCGCCCCAGAAGCCTCTCCAGGATCGAGCGCGCGTCCGCGAGCGACCAGACAGTGCGGCGGGCGATGCGCACATTGGTCACCGAACGGCGCTGCCGCTCGGCCGCGTAGGCCGACAGGAGATCGTAGAGCGTTGCCGAGAAGGCACTCGTGCGTTCCACCACGACGGCTTCCGGCATGCCCCGCGCGAACACGTCGCGCCCGAGGCGATCACGGTTGGCCAGGCGCTTGGCAGCCTCGCGCATCGCTTCCAGCCGCTTCAGCCGGAAATGCAGTGCTGCGGCCAGTTCCTCGCCGCTTTCGCCTTCCGGTCCGGACTGTTTCGGGATCAGCAGGCGCGACTTGAGATAGGCCAGCCATGCGGCCATGACGAGGTAGTCGGCGGCGAGCTCAAGCCGTAGCGAGCGCGCTTTCGCAATGAAAACAAGATACTGCTCGGAAAGCTTGAGAACGGAAATCCGCGCCAGGTCAACCTTCTGGTTGCGCGCCAGATGCAGAAGCAGGTCAAGCGGCCCTTCGAAGCTGCCAAGGTCAACGACGAGCTCGGGTTCGGCAAGCCCCCGGTCCGCAGGTTCGGCATTCCAGATTTCGTCCATCGATGCCTGCTTGCGCGCCGCCTGTGCGTTCATGCGACGGCGCTCCAGTGACGGCTGAATTCGGCGCGCGCCTGGTGCTCGTCGGCACCGTCGTCGGCCACCGGAAGCCGCAGTGCCTGGCGCGCGCGCCGG
>WPCJ01216867.1_pt1 | contig 29936 bp, 27 predicted proteins | sample 5399831 | NCBI WGS metagenome assembly WPCJ01 (sample SAMN12869470, study PRJNA574797) | sludge metagenome | isolation source: wastewater treatment of pH10 | place: China:Beijing | collected 2019-05-20 | reverse complement strand
TGCTCGATCTGGTGCCCGCCGCGCGCGTCGCCCATATCGGCCTTTATCGCGATCATGACACGCTGCAGCCGGTCGAATATTACTTCAAGGCCCCCGAAGATATCGTCAACCGCCTCATCATCGTGGTCGACCCGATGCTGGCCACCGGGCATTCGGCAATTGCAGCCATCGACAAGCTGAAGGAACGCGGCGCTACCAATATCCGCTTCCTCTGCCTGCTGGCGGCTCCGGAAGGCATCAAGCGCTTTACCGAAGCCCATCCGGATGTCGACGTGTTCACGGCTTCCATCGACGAACGCCTCGACGAAAAGGGCTATATCGTTCCTGGTCTCGGCGATGCCGGCGACCGTATGTACGGTACGAAGTAAGCACCAGCGCGCATCCCGAAAAGTGTGAAGCGGTTTTCGGGCCAGATGCGCGCTAAAATAAACAACGCAGAGCGGCCCGCACCTGCTATCATCTCGCGAAACGCGGGGGCAGCATGGCGCGGGTTTTTACGATCCTTCTGATATTTGCGGGACTGGCCATTGCCTTCCCGCTTCTGTTTGAAAAATTCGGGCAACAGCCGGAACCCGGTTCAAGCACGTCAGCGAAAGCTTCAACTGCTCCGTCGCACCCCCCCACCGCCTATAGCGGACGCCGCACGCAGATCGCGCCGGACAGTCGCGGCCATTTCATCACAGGCATAAAAGTCGCCGGGCAATCCTTTCGTGCAATGGTGGATACGGGGGCGAGCGTGGTTGCGATCAACGCAAACGCCGCACGGCGCATCGGCCTGTCGCTCAAACCCGATGATTTCAAATATCGTGTCTCGACCGCCAATGGCGAGACTGTCGCTGCGTCCGCCATACTGCCAAGCATCGAAATCGGGCGCGTTCGGGTGGAGAATGTGGAGGCCATGGTTCTTCGTGACGACGCCCTGTCCGATACGCTCCTCGGCATGAGCTTTCTGAAGCGTCTGCGTCATTATGAAGTTTCAAACGGCGTACTCGTGCTGACGCAATGATGTGATACCGTACTTCCGATATGGATCGAAAGCGGTTAAACCCCGCCGACCACCGACGCCCAAATACCAATGGAAGCCAGCCATGACACCGGACCAGCGCCTGACCGAGCTCGAAATTCGTGTAGCCGAACAGGAAAAGACAATCGACGAGTTGTCATCCGTTCTGGCCGAACAATGGAAAACCATTGACCAGCTTTCCAAAAAGCTCGGCGCATTGACCGACCGCTTTCTGGAACTGGAAGAACAGACCGCGCCGGACGTCCCGGTCACCAAACCGCCGCACTGGTAACACCATGCTTCAGATCGTCTCCCTTGCCGACCGCCCCGACCTTATACCGGTCTGCGCCGCATGGAACCATGCGGAATGGGGCGAGTTTACCGGCTCGTCCCTCGCACAAACCGCCGAGGCATTTAGCGATATTTCCCGTGAAGACGACGGACAGGTGGCGCGAGTCGCGCTCTGGAACGGGCAACCCGCCGGCCTTGCCCTTCTGATCCACAGCGATCTGGAAACACATCCGCATCTGAAGCCTTGGGTGGCAAGTGTTTTCGTCGCGCCTGACTGTCGCGGCAAAGGCATTGCCAAAGGTCTTGTCGGCGCTATCGAGGACGCTGCGCAGGAGCTCGGCTATGCGGAAGCCTATCTTTACACCGACAAGCCCGACCTATACCGGCAGATCGGCTGGAGCGATTTCGAGCATCTGAAAGGCGACTATGCCGGGATGCTGATCCTGAAAAAGAAAATCGCGCGGTAAAGACCGCGCGATCTTTATTGCATGTCTCCCAAAAGTGGGAACCGGTTTTGGGATAAAGACATGTATGAAAACATAGGCTTAAAGCGTATCGTAGAATTACGATAAAATGCGACACGCTTCAAATTACAGCCCGCTTATTGTGCCAGCGGGATCGGACAGCTCACGCCAGTGCCGCGCAATCCGCAATAACCGTTCGGGTTTTTCGCCAGATATTGCTGGTGGTAGTCTTCAGCATAATAGAGCTCCGGCGCATCCTCGATCTCAGTCGTAATTGGACCGAGACCGCGAGCGGCAAGCGCCTGCGAATAGGCTTCCCGGCTCTTTTCCGCCACTTCACGATCAGCCTTGTCGAAAGTATAGATGACCGAACGATAGGTCGTGCCAATATCGTTGCCCTGCCGCATGCCCTGCGTCGGATCGTGCTCTTCCCAGAAAAGGGTCAGCAGTTCATCAAGACTCACGACCTTCGGGTCATAGACGACCAGCACAACTTCCGCATGACCGGTGAGGCCCGTGCAGGTTTCCTCATAGGTCGGGTTGGGCGTAACCCCGCCCGCATAACCGACAGCCGTTACATATACGCCTGGCACCTGCCAGAACAGACGCTCGGCGCCCCAGAAACAGCCCATCCCGAACAGAACCTTCTTGTAGCCTTCCGGCCACGGTCCTTTCAACGGGCGACCATTGACGAAGTGGGTCGCGGATGTCGGAATCGGTTGTGCCCGTCCCGGCAAAGCCTCATCCGTCGAAGGCATCTGCGTCTTCTTGCGATAGCTGTCCAAGAAACTCATGGTATCCACCTCCTAATTATCGAGCGGTGAAGCGTCCCAGAGGGCGCTCCCGACGATGACCGATTGCATAGAATAAAAGGGCGAGAATGCCGAAAAGAAGCCAGCCCGGCTGCTCAAGCAAAGGGATGCAGACGGCATTCCAGGCTCCTGCCCCTATATAGTGTGTCACGAAGGTTTCTGCATCGACCAATGTTTCGGGCGCGTTACGCGACCACATGGACAAAAGCGGCTTTGCAATGAACTGCGACGCGCCGACGGACCGCGCGCCGTCAAGAACCGCGAAAATCACCGCGAAAGCCAGAAAAACAACCGCAAAACTACGCAATACAAATCGGATCACGATTCTCTGCCCCGGATTTCCTACCCTGATTTCGGTGTCGGTTTTGAGTCCGATCACCCGAAGATTTGTCTTTTTGATGTTGCTAAAGCATAGCACACAGAACCCGTCAGGCTCAAAGCCAGGCTGGCACACAATTGCTCGATCTAAATAAAGCGCAATATTTTCAGATAGTTATGTCGCAAATATCGTTCTTTGCACAGGTTCGTCGATTTACACGCAAAAACTTGCAAATAGCTGTTGAACATATGCATTTTCTGGCTATATTCGCGCCGCACCCGCTAGTTGGCGATTAACCAGCGCCTGTTTCGAAAAGCGGTGTCACGTTTGCAGTCAGTTTCACCGTGAGACACGGTTCCCCGACAGCAAGGCAGACGGAGAGGTGGCCGAGTGGTTGAAGGCGCACGCCTGGAACGCGTGTATACGGGAAACCGTATCGAGGGTTCGAATCCCTCTCTCTCCGCCAGAACACTTCCTTTCAATTTATATACAATAGCAATACATAATATACTTATGTAACAAATCATCGTTTTCTCCTCCATCTTTGCTTAATAAAGATGGATTTACAAAAATTTGCTATCTATATATTACGATAGAATTTAAACGCGATCGTATTGAAAAAATGAATAAAACAATTGAAACGTCGTCACTACTGGCCGCACTCTTTATCGTGTTCATATTTTGGGGCGATGTTTGGCTTATCAAAATTACTTTACCCTTGAGCATGCTCTTAGTACCACTAATTTTATTGAAAAGATCGCGATTTATATTACCGATTCCTGAAGCGGCGATCCCACTTCTATGCCTAGGGACAATTATAGCAATACAATGTATAATCTATCGCAATAATCCTGCGTTCAAATTCAAATCTGATTTAGCCACTTGGCTACCGCTAACATACGCAGGCATAACCATACTTGCATTGCAAAACATCAAGATGGCAAGAATATTGCTGCTTCGTGCACTTACTGTCGGTGGATTACTTACTTCAATCATAATGCTGGCGATGATAATTTTCGCGCCAAGTAATATGTTTCTTTTTCCGGGACAGGATGCAGCGCAAGTGGAAGAGACATATGCGAAAACCTTGGCGAATGACCACATGACACCAATTGTTACTAAACCACTTCAGAAAAAACCCACGCCATCAGAGCCAACATCATCATCCAATATTACAACACCCACCACCGTTGAAACTCCAATCACAGTGCCCGCAATCAATGCTCATCAACCCGCGCCTCCCGCGGGAAGAGAATTCGTACTCATAAATAACACTGAAAAGATATTTTATGATCTTAAGAAGAAATCAAAGAATTTCCTAGGAAATTCCAATTACATTGCGGTATTTACCACTTTTATATTTGCAGCTACACTTTTTTCCGGATCGACATTTATTTCCGTAATGTTTGCTGCAATAACATTTATTACGCTATCTCGTTTTTCGATCATTTTTATTTCATTTATTACATTTGTTTATTTTTTTCGGTCAAATTTAAACGCTATAAAAGCAATGGCTATGATAGGCATCGTTTTCTGCGTTGCTGTTCTCGCTATTTTCTTGTGGGGAAGCCTGCCCATACCCGGCACAGCTTCCATAACATCGCGAATAGAATACTGGCGGAGTGGTATCGGCGCTCTTTCTTTACATCCGATTATTGGCTCTCCACGTTCTGTCTTTTTAGTCGATCTTGGTAAAAGCATTACTTGGAGCCCTCATAGTTCTGTATTATGGATCGCCGTTAATTTTGGAATTATTGGAGTTGTCACATACTTTGCATACGTGTGGATTGTGCTGAAAGAAATTGGAAAAGCCGCTCGTCACTCAAATCTGTGGACCGGAGTTCTTATCGGACTTATGGCGTTACTGGCATGGAGCACCGTTGAAATAATAGTCCTAACACCTGCTTTTGAAATACTATTTGCAACGATGTACATTTTAGCAAGATCCGCAAGAGTATCTTCCGAGAACGAAAATTTTTCATTCAACGAAGCACAGAAATATTGAGGGCGACCCTCCAGATATTTTCTTGCTAGAGCATAACACGACCTGAGTTAAACGAGGATCGATAAGATTATGCTTGAAATAGGAGAAGATGGAACACGATCTTATCCATCCGTCGATGATCGGGAGAGCTGTCAACCATCAATTACACGGATGTTGCCCCACCTGAACGGAACCTGAAAGGGCATGGGGGCTGCCAATCGATTATAAACGGACGCGTAACTGACCAGTTACTGCATCCACACCTCTGGCAACAAAAAAGCCGGAGGTTTGTGCCTCCGGCTGTTGTTTTTAGTTCAGGCCTTCTTCCTTGAACGCCTTTTGCACGTTCGGGCGAGCCAGCACACCTTCACGCAGCTTCAACGCCTTGGGATAGGCGCTCAAATCGAGCTTAAGACCGACGCCCCAACCGATGATGACAGACGCATAGGCATCTGCCTGCGTAAAATCATCGCCAAGCCAGTAGGCGTTCTTGTCCGATAGCATGGCTTCGAACTGACCCATGCGACGATTGATGTTAGCGATGACGCCAGCCTTCGCTTCCTCGCTCAAATTGGGCGCGAACAAGCCACCAAACGCCGAATGTAGATCCGAGCAGAAGCCGAGCGCTTCCTGCAGGCGAGCGCGTTCCATGGTGCCATAGGCGGGCTTGAACGCCGCAACGTCGGAATGATCGCCGATATATTGGAGGATTGCCGCATTCTGCGTGATGACAGTGCCGGGCTTTACTTCCAGCGCCGGAACCGCACCCCGCGGATTGACCGCGAAATAGTCGCCACCGTCAGCCGTCTTCTTGGCTTTGAGGTCCACGGCCTCCAGCTCATAAGGCAGGCCCGTTTCGCTCAGAATGATATGGGGTGCGAGCGAACAAGCACCAACCTTGTAATAAAGCTTCATAGAAATCTCCCATCGGTTTCGATGAGAGATTTCTATCAATTTTGGTGTGCCTCGCAAGGAATTGGGATCACAATTCTTTGTGTAACCCCATTATTCGAAAGATCGTCTCACGACGCGCGGTTTGTCAGAAAAGCGATGCGATCCGCGCGGGCTTCGAAGACTGCATTCGCGTGACGACAACCATCTTGTTGAACTCGCCGCGCTTGAATGCACGCAGGAAGCGCGGATAGTCCTTGAATACCACGCAGCCGTTGGAATCGCCGCGGCGTCCCAGCATGAAAGTATGCGCCAGAAGACCATCGCGATTATAGCGGTTGTTGCCGTCGACAGGCGTGAGGCGGATCGCCTCCACGCCGTGGAACAGCGCCTCGCGCATGCGCAGATCATAGGTGTGAGGCGGCGTGGGTCCCCGGTTCTTCTGGTTTACGTAGCGCGGATTGTCGCGCATCGGGCCGAGACCCGAATGGGCTTCAAGGCGCTCGCCACTCGGGAGGTACACAGTGGCTGCGGAGATGTCATAGATAGCAACCTTGCTACGTGCGGACTGATTGAAAAGCGGACTGAACAGACCAGGGCGCGGTTCTTCGGTTGCACCGCTTTCCGGCGCATAGGCAAGCTCGGTCTTGTCATGCATGCGGGAACGGCGCAGCGAAGGCTTGGCGCCCGGCAGCGGCACATCATCGGGCAGGAATGCGTCTTGGGTGGCTTCGTCCTCTGCGGCCATATCCGTCTTCTGATCCGGAGCGAGCTGCGGAACGGGAACGGCGTTGCCGGTGGGAAGGTGTGCCTGCTTCTCAGCGGCATCCATTTCTTCGGCTTGCGAAAGCGGCTCAATCTGTTTGAATGCAGCCGTTGCGTCCGACGCAGAAGGCACTGGCGCATAGGCGACCACAGTCGCGCCAGCCTCCGCAGCAGGTTGCTCTGGCTGAACATTCGCCACAACGGGCTCTTCGCGACGGACGCGATCAGCGCGCAATTCGATAAGAGAAGCCGTATCGACGGGCTTGTCCTCGATTACGGAATCTGGACCGATATCGGCGATGATCGGTTCACCGCTCGTGTTTTTGGTTCGGCGCCAATCGAGGTTGGAATAGGCGGTATCCGTCGTATAGGCATTGATGAAACCCTGCCTGATGCGGCGCGATGGCGCGATATTGTGATCGACGACGGCAAGCGCCTGCGGCGCGGTCATGGAAACGCGGCGCATGATCGGTGCAACAGGTGCAAAGGCCGGCACAACCGTTTCCAGCGTACCGAGCGCGGTCATCATCCAGCTTCCGGCGACCAGTCCCGTTGCGGCAAACACCGCAACGCGCGTAAAACCCTTGAAACCGAATGGAATTCTAATGCCTTTGCTGCGCGGGGCCGCGCAGCCATACACTTCTGTTACACACGCCATGATACAAAATCCGAGTGGAAAACAACTTTCACGGCACCGCCTTGCATGTCAGTTCGGCAAAAAGACGAACAAGATATGGCAAGGCGGTGACTGGAAGGTCGCCTCCAGCATCGCTAATTATGGTAACCAAATCCTTTACAGGGTGAATAATTCCGGTTCGCAATTCGTTGGAGCCAGCTTAGGCCGTCAGCAGATAAGCGCTCTGTTTGGCACTTGGAAACTCCAGCCCCTCTACCGCCACACGATTGCGCCCACGATGCTTGACCCGCATGAGAGCAAGATCGGCACGGGCCGCCGTTTCCCATAGTGTTTCACCACCGCGCACCATAGCGACACCAAAACTGCACGTCATCTGGCGATCCGCTGGCAACATGGAAAAACTGTGTCGGGCTACACGCCCGCAAAGCCTGCTGCCCAATCGCTCGCACGTCTCGGCATCCCCCTGGACCAGAAGAACGAACTCCTCGCCGCCGACACGGCCAACAATTGTTGTATTTGCTGCGGCCATTTGCAGGATGCGGGCAAACTCTACCAGAACCTGATCACCGGTCGCATGGCCCAGGTCGTCATTGATCGACTTGAAGTGGTCTATATCCGCGATGATGACCCCATAATCACCGCGCTGGGCCTCGGTCAAACGCAGATGCGCATGACGCTCAAGTCCGCGACGATTGAAAACACCGGTCAGGGGATCGGAGTCACGCTCCGCCTGCAATTCCTTCACCACATCGGAGGTCGTCACCACCAGAAGAACGAGACCGGCAAAGACACCGGCAAAGGCACCGAATATCATGATGCCCTGCCAATAGCGCGAATGTATCAGCTCGGACGGTCGCGAAACTTCGGGGGAAAGCCCCAGTGCCATTCCAGTCTGCACATAAAAATGCACCGTCAACAACACCAAGGCGCCGAACAGCACGCGCTCGATCCAGCTTCGGCGTGCGAGATCACGTGCCTGAATGCAAAGAACAGCTACCAGGCTGCCCAGGGTCAGCTGGACCGCAGGCGCAATCCGCGAATAGCTCGTATCATTCGCAATGAAACAAATCATGGCACCGAGAAGGCCAAGCCCGATGAGGCCAGACGCCAAGCGGGAATAGCGCCCGCCCATGCGTATCATCACGCCTTCGCAGAGCAGCCAGCCACCCATAAAATGGAACGCGGTGGCAATCGGCGAGGTTAGGGTGAGGCTGTTTGAGATCAGCGATATGGGAACCAGAAGCCCGAAAGCAAAGCTGGCAAAGCTCAGGCCGAAAAGCAAAAGATGCCTGCGCTTCGTGTCGAGCATCCAGATGCCCAACATCGTCGCAGCAAACAGCAATACTACCAGCGGCGGCACAAACTTCACGAACAGGCCCTAAATCGGTTGAAAATGAGAATGCAAAAACGCTATTTCAAATTGAACCTGATGTGCAATTACAAACCAGGATCAAAGTCAAGTTGTCAGCTTGCAATATTGATGAGCACTAAATCCTAAAGTAGCAATACAGAGAATAAGCGATTGCTAAAAATAAATTGAAAACAACATCATTCGACGAAAATCCTTTTTCACGCAGATTTGACCTTTAAATTTATCCCCAGAAGCTTTTCGGCGATCATACGGCCGATCGGAATCGAAGATGTCGCCGCCGGTGACGGTGCGTTACAAACATGCAGCATTCTCTCCGTTTCCTTGAAGAGAAAATCATGCACCAATGTGCCGTCATCAAGAACGGCTTGCGCCCGTATTCCGGCTCCGGGCGCACCAAGATCGGCAAGCTCCAGCGTCGGACAATATTTGCGGCACTCCTTCAGATAGCGCGCGCGAGATGCAGAATTGCTGAACTCGGATAATGCCGAACGCCAGTTCTTCATCGCCATCTTCCAAAAGCCAGGAAATGTCGACATATCCGCGACATCAGCTGCACGGAAACTGCCTTTGTCGTAGCCTTCGCGCGAAAAACCCAGAACGGCATTCGGACCGACCGTGACACCGCCGTCAATCGTTCGCGTCAGGTGGATGCCGAGAAATGGCAGGTCGGGATCGGGGATCGGATAAATCAGGTGCTTGACGATGTTCGCCTTCGATTGCGGCAGGGTATAGTATTCACCGCGAAACGGCACGATGCGATGGCTTATATCCAGTCCGGCAAGCCGCGCAATGCGGTCTGACTGCAGGCCAGCACAGGCAACAAGCTTGGAAGCGTGTACGGTCTCGCCATTCACCGCTACCGTTACGCCTTTGCCATCCTCCCGGATTGCCGTGACGGGCGCATTAAGCCGCACAACACCGCCGCGCTCGATGATTTCCGCAGCCATCGCCCGCGATACTTTCGCATAATCGACAATGCCTGTCGCCGGAACGAGGAGCGCCCCCATCCCAGCGACCGCTGGCTCAACCTCGCGTAGCGCCTGCCGATCCACATGCTGGAAGGTGATGTCATTCTGGATTGCGCGACTGGCGAGCGCCTCCATGCGTTCGACTTCCTGCGGAGAGGTTGCCACCAGAAGCTTGCCGCATGTTTCAAAAGCAATGGAATATTGCCTGCAAAAGGCTTTCGTGGCCTCGGCACCTGCCCGGCACAATTGCGCCTTCAATGAACCCGGTTGGTAATAGATACCGGCATGGATGACGCCGCTATTGTGTCCGGTCTGATGGCGCGCGAAATCGCTTTCCTTCTCCAGCAGGATGATCCTGGCGCCCGGCTCCGCTTCCTGCATGGCTTTTGCTGTCGCCAGTCCGACAATGCCGCCGCCGATGACGCAATAATCATAATCCGCCACGAAATCCCCTCCTCATGCCCTTTCCCGGCGCAAGCGCCCTGCCTTGCTACCACTCGACAGGATCATTACCTGTTACTTATACGAATGCGGCCTTGGTTACAGCACCGCAAAATGGCATTCTTTGTCAAACCCGTTCCCCCATGCGGAGAAGCTCCATGCGCCATCAGTTCGACCTTTTTGCTCTTTCCCCAGCGGAAGGAGAGGAACGGGCAGAACTGCGCTCTGCCCGCACCAAACCCGGCAAGACGACCGGCATCGATGAAGCGGAGATGGTGAAGCGACTGAAGGACAGCGGGCGTTACCGCATCTTGCAGCGGCTCGATCCACCACCGACAATACCGGATGCCGACCGGATCGCCTTTCCGCGACTGGGCGTCGTCGTCGACACGGAAACAACCGGCCTCAATCCCGCGCAGGAAGAAATCATCGAGATCGGTGCGGTTGCCTTCCGCTATGCGGACGACGGTTCCATCGGCGATGTCTGCGCCACATTCGGCGCGCTACAACAACCCTCCAAGCCGATCCCCGCCGACATTACCCGCATCACCGGCATTACCGACGAGATGGTGAAAGGCCAGACGATCCCGCGGGAAAAGCTGGACGCACTCATCGCCGAAGCCGATATTATCATTGCGCACAATGCAGGTTTCGACCGCCCGTTTCTCGAGCGTTTCTCAATCGCTTTCGCCAACAAGCCTTGGGCCTGTTCAGTCAAGGAGATCGACTGGACCGCACGTGGTTTTGAAGGCACCAAGCTTGGCTACCTGATCGGCCAGAGCGGCTATTTCCACAACGGACACCGGGCCGAAGATGACTGTCAGGCCCTGCTCGCGGTGCTGAAGGAGCAGTCGGCCGAAACCACGCCCTTTGCCGAATTGCTGAAGGCAAGTCAGCGCGCGCGGATGCGCATCTATGCTGAAAACAGCCCGTTCGAAATGAAGGATCACCTGAAGGCACGCGGCTATCGCTGGTCGGATGGCACTGACGGACGCCCGAAATCATGGTGGACGGAAATCGGCGAAGAGGAGCTCGAAGCCGAACTCGAATATCTTCGCACCGAGATTTATGGATGGCGCGATGCCGATCCGCTGATCCAGAAGCTCACCGCCATGGACCGTTACAAGGAACGTACGCCGCTTCGCCCGAAGAAATAACAGCTCCCACATCCCGAGCGCCCGCCCCATCTCCCACATCCTGAGGAGGTGACCCTGAGCTTGTCGAAGGTCACCGTCTCGAAGGGTGAGGAGAAGGTGGGACAAAACTCTAACCTTACCGCTCGCACCCCTCGCCCTTCGAGACGGCGCTTCGCGCCTCCTCAGGATGAGGGATGCGTTTGGCGATCAGGCGAGAACCGGCCATGGCTTCTGCGCTGGCCGCATATCTTCATAAGCTTTGGCGAGGCGCAACACACCCAGATCATCGAAACGCTGGCCGAAAATCTGCAAGCCGATCGGCAGGCCCGTCGACGTATAACCGCAATTGATCGAGATCGCAGGCTGTTCCGACATGTTCATCGCCACGGTGAAAGCAATATGCTCGAACGGACGCTGCGGATCATTGATCGGAGACGCCCATTCCGCCGGATAGGTCGGCATTGGAGCAGTCGGCGAAATGATGAAGTCGAAATCCTTCGATGCGGCGAGCGCCGCATTGCGCATCGCGTCCATCTGCGCGAAGCCGAGATAAACTTCCTCGCCGGAAAGTCCTTCCGCCGTCTCGGTCCATTGATAGATGTAAGGCAGAATCTTCGCACGGTTTTCCGGCGTCATCTTCTTGATGTCCGACCATGAACGCGCACGCCAGAAGCGATCCAGACCGTCGATCATGGTACGGTTCACGAACGGCGCCACCGGCTCGATAATCGCGCCTGCATCAGCAAAAAGCTTGGCTGCGGCTTCTACGGCAGCGCGGGTTTCATCCCCCGTCGGCTCGCCGAAACCGGCATCAAGCCATAGACCGATCTTCAGGCCCTTGACGTCGATATCGAGGTTCATCCAGTCGATATCCTGCGGGGGCAGGCTCATGCCGTCGCGGCGATCCGGTCTCGACAGAACCGACATATAAAGCGCGCTATCGGCAACCGTGCGGGTCATCGGCCCGGCAACGCGACCAAGGAATGGCGGATCAATCGGAATGCGCCCGAAGGACGGTTTTAGGCCGACAAGACCGCACCAGCCGGCAGGCAGGCGAATGGAGCCGCCAATGTCGGTGCCAATGTGCAACGGGCCATAACCGGCCGCACCGGCGCTGCCAGCACCGGCACTTGAACCGCCCGGATTGGTGTTGAGGTCCCACGGGTTGCGCGCAAGCTTATGAAAGCTCGACAGGCCCGACGACAACATGCCGAGATCGGGCATGGTCGTCTTGGCGAGCAGCACGCCGCCAGCCTCGCGGGTGCGCGCCGCTGGCGGTGCATCAGCGGCGGCAGGCTTCAGCGGCAGCGCCGCGCAGCCAAGCGGAACAGCTGTCCCTTCGGTCGCGATATTCTCCTTGATCGTCAGCGGCACACCATCGATGGGACCGGCGGGCTCACCCTTCGCCCAGCGTGCTTCCGAAGCCTCGGCTGCCGCCCGTGCCGCATCTGGATCATAAGCCCAAAGCGCATTCAGCTTCGGCTCATAGGCTTCGATGCGCGTGATGACAGCTTCCGTGACCTCGACCGGCGAAAGCGACTTCGCCTGATAGGCGGACACGAGTTCGACGGCTGACAAATCGGCTAGATTCGACATTGGATATTTCCTCAAATCACTCAGGCAATTTCAGTGTGGAACTTGGACGTCGCGCGCGCTTGCGGCGACCGGAGAAAGGCTTTGGTACGGCGTCGACCAGCGCGCGCGTATACTCATGCTGTGGATTGTCGAAGACCTCATTCGTCGGCCCCTGCTCGACAATATTGCCGCGATAGATCACCGCAACGCGGTCGGTGATGGCGCGCACAACGCCGAGGTCGTGGCTGATGAAGAGATAGGAGAGACCGAACTTCTCCTGCAAATCCATCATCAGGTTCAACACCTGCGCCTGAATGGAAACGTCCAGCGCCGAGACCGGCTCGTCGGCGACGATCAGCGCCGGTTTGGTGATTAGCGCGCGCGCAATGGCAATGCGCTGGCGCTGGCCACCGGAAAACTCATGCGGATATTTTTCCGCAGAGGCTTTGGGCAAGCCAACCGCTTCCAGCACTTGCGCCACGCGGTCGTCGCGGTCTTTGGAACTGTTATCGCTTTCCAGCGACACAATCGGCTCGGAAATGATGCGCTTGACCGTATGGCGCGGATCGAGCGAACCGTAAGGGTCCTGAAAGATCGCCTGAAAACCCTTGCGTGCCTCGCGCAGACCCGAACGATCCAGCGCATAGATATCCTGTCCGTTGATGAGAATCTGTCCCGATTGTGGACGTTCCAGCCCCATGACGGCGCGCGCCAGCGTGGATTTGCCTGAACCGCTCTCGCCGACAATGCCAAGACTTTGACCTGCTTCGATCTCGACATTCACACCATGCAGAACGCGCAAAGCACTCGGCTTGGAAAAAAAGGATGCACGCGGAAGCTGATATTCGCGCACGACATCACGCACCTGCAAAATCATCTTGCTCATAACACCACCTCACCGTCTCGCGGGTGAATACAGGCGGCGCGATGCGCAACGCCGTCATTGTCGGCGATGAAATCCAGCCCCGGTATCGCCCTTCGGCAATCGTCCTGCACGAAGGCGCAGCGGTCGGCAAAGGTGCAATAAGGCGGGCGCGCCAGCGGATCGGGCACGACACCAGGAATGGCAGCAAGGCGCTGGCGTCCCGTGCCGTGGCTGCGCACCAGCGCTGCACCGTGCGGCGAAGCCTGGAACAGCCCGCGGGCATAAGGATGCGCCATACGATTAAACACCGCTTCCGTGCGTCCGGTCTCGACGATGCGACCAGCATACATGACCGCGATGCGATCAGTCATTTCTGACACCACGCCGAGGTCATGGGTGATGAGCATCAGAGCTGTGCCGGTTTCGTCGATCAACTCATCCATGAGATCGAGAATCTGCGCCTGAACGGTGACATCGAGCGCGGTTGTCGGCTCATCGGCGATCAACAAATCAGGTTCGCAGGCAATCGCCATGGCGATCATCACGCGCTGGCGTTGCCCGCCGGAAAGCTGGTGCGGGTAGAGATCGAGATTGAAACGCGGTGTAGGCAGCCCCACGCGATCCAGCAACTCACGTGCCTTGCGTTCGGCATCGACACGGCTTTCGCCCAAATGCAGGCGACGACCTTCGGCAATCTGCGCACCGATAGTCTTGACCGGATTGAGCGCGGTCATCGGTTCCTGGAAGATCATCGCCATGCGCCGTCCGCGCATCCTGCACAGTTCGGCTTCCGGCTTGCTTGCCAGATCTTCACCGTCGAAACGCAGCGTACCGCGCACGCGCATCCGGTCAGGCAGCAACCCCATGGCGGCAAGGGCGGTAATCGACTTGCCACTGCCGGACTCACCCACCACTCCGAGGCGTTCACCGCGATTGAGCGTCAGCGTAATATCGGACACGATATCCGCAACCTTGAGACCGATAGGCAATTCAACGGACATATTGTCCATTTCGAGCAGGGGTGTCGTCATCTCTGCCTCCTGACGCGCGGATCAAGCACATCGCGCAATCCGTCGCCCAACATATTGAGGCCGAGCACGGCCAGCGTAATGGCGAGGCCAGGGAAAATGGCGAGCCATGGCGCGTCATAGATGAAGGTCTGTGCATCGTTGAGCATCTTGCCCCAGCTCGGCATCGGCGGCTGGGTGCCAAGCCCGACATAGGAAAGGCCCGCCTCGGCAACGATGGCGAGCGCGAACTGGATCGTCGCCTGCACGATCAGCACATGGTTGATGTTGGGCAGCACATGCAGAAGCGTGATCGACACATCGCCACGCCCAGCACAACGGGCTGCCTGCACATACTCCCGCTTCCACAAGCCCAGCGATGCGCCACGCGTCACACGCGCAAAGACCGGGATATTGAAGATGCCGATGGCGATCATCGCATTCACCGCGCCGGGGCCGAAAACCGCCGTGATGATTACCGCCGTCAAAAGTGCAGGAAAGGCGAAAGCCAGATCGGTCATGCGCATAACAAAGCCGTCCACCATGCCGCCGCGCGCAGCCGCGAAAGCGCCAAGCGGAATGCCGATCCCGGCACCAACCAGTACAGCGATAATTGACACCGCGATGGAGTTGCGCGCGCCGACCATAATCATGGAAAACACGTCCCGCCCGAAATTATCCGTACCGAACAGATGGCTGAAACTCGGCCCCTGCAGCTTGTCACGGAAGTTCATGGCGGTTGGCGAATAAGGCGTCCAGACATAGGAGATGACGGCCATCGCAACCAGAATGATCGTGATGAGAGAGCCGACCGTCAGGCTGCGGCTGCTCAACATCGTTCTGAACACGCCTGGTTTCGGGAGAACCTGCGTTTCGCTCATCGGCTGCCTCCCGTCGAAAGGCGCGGATCGATGAAGCCATACACAAGATCGACAATGAAATTGACGGCAATCACGGAAGCGGCAAGCAGCGTCACCAGTGACTGCACAGTGACGAGATCGCGTTGCGCGATGGCCTGAAACACCAGCCTTCCAACGCCGGGCAGATTGAAGACATTTTCGATGATGATGGTTCCCGCCAGCAGAAAGGAGAATTGCAGGCCGATGATGGTGACAACCGGGATCAGTGCATTAGGCACCGCATGACGCCAGAGCGCGGCTTTGCGTGTCAGGCCCTTGGCGCGCGCGGTCCGTACGAAGTCCTCACCCAGCGTTTCGATGACGGCGGATCGGGTTACACGGGCCAGAATGGCGGCAAGCGGCAGCGCAAGCGCCAGTGCTGGCAGGAACAGCGAACGGATGCCATTCCAGAAACCACCTTCCCAGCCCGCGAAACCCGAAGCCGGGAACCAGCCGAGCTGCAAGGCGAAGAGCAGGATCAAAAGCAGACCGAGCCAGAAATTCGGGATGGCGACACCGACCTGTGCCACACCCATGGAGAGCACATCGCCTGTCTTGCCGCGCTTGGAAGCGGCGTAGACACCGACCGGAATGGCGACCGCGACCGACAGCACCATGGACAGAAGCGCCAGCGGCAGCGTGACCATGATGCGTGGTCCGAGCAATTCGCTGATCGGCACGGAGTATGTGTAGCTCGTGCCGAAATCGCCTTTCAGAAAGCCGCCAATCCACGAAAGATAGCGCCACCAGAGCGGCTGATCGAGGCCGAGCTGCTTGTGAAGTGCTGCCAGCGTTTCAGGCTGCGCATTGATGCCGAGGATAACTGCTGCGGGATCACCCGGCAGCACCTGCATCAGCAGAAAGACGATGACGGAAGCCGCAAGCGTCGTCAGCAAGAGCGAGACCAATCGCCCGGATATGTAAGCCAGCAAAGCGACCTCCTTGAAAAGACGGATATCCGCTTTCCACATTCCAACTCGCCGCACGCCCTCCCCTTATCTTTATGGGGTGCACGGCCATTCGTGTTGTTTCCCGCCCCTTTGCCTGCGCGCCGGGGCGGAGTTCTTTTTATTCAGCCCAATAGGCTTGCGTCAGATCATCAGCCGGGATCGGCATGTTCTTCCACAGACCCTTGACGTTCTTGTTCCACACACCGATTTTCGGCAGCGCATAGAGGAAGATGTTCGGCTCGTCAGCAGCAAGTTTTTCCTGCAGCTTCTTTACGAGTTCGAGCTGTTCCTCGTCGCTTCCGGCCTCGGCATAGGCCTTGTAGAGCGCCTTATATTCCGGGTTGTTGTAGTTGAAGTAGTATTTGTCGCGGGCATAGATATCGAGATCGCGCGCTTCGGTATGAGCGATGATCGTCGCATCGAAATCCGACCGCTTGAACACCTGGTCCAGCCACTGCGCAAACTCGATCGGTACGAGATTGGCCTGAATGCCGACCTCGGCCAGCATGGCTGCAATGATCTCGCCGCCGCGGCGCGCATAGGCCGGTGGCGGAAGCGTGATGGTGATCGACGTGCCCGCCGGAACGCCAGCTTCTTCCAGAAGCTGCTTGGCCTTGGCCGGATCATACGGATAGGTTTCCGACAGATCGATATAGCCCGGATCAACCGGCGCATAATGCGAGCCGATTGGCGTACCGAAACCGGAATAAACGCCTTCGATCAGCGCTTTGCTGTCGATGGCATGGGCCAGCGCCTGACGCACCTTCAGATTATCGAAAGGCGCCTTGGCATTGTTGAGCGACAGCAGAACCTTGCCTGCCGTATCGCCCACTTCGACCTGAAGCTTGTCGTCGCTCTTGAAGCGGCTGATCAGCTCCGGCGCCTGGAACATCGGGAACACGTCGATGTCACCGGCAAGGATCGCAGCGGCAGCAGCCGACGGATCGCTGACGAAGCGGAACGTAACAGCGGAGAGCTTTGCAGGCTCGCCCCAGTAATCCGCGTTACGCTCCAGCTCAACGCGATCGCCCTGCACCCAGCGCTTGAACTTGAACGGCCCCGTGCCAACCGGCTTGGTCTTGTTGTCTCCAGCCGAATTCGGCGCGACCATGACCGCATCGCCCCAGCCCATATTGAACAGAAAGTTCGAGGTTGGGCGCTTCAGCGTGACAACGGCGGTTGCGGGATCAGGACACTCTGTGCTCGCAATCGGTTCAAACAGCCCCTTTTGCGCATTGGTGGAATCCGGAGCGACGGCGCGTTCATAGGAGAACTTCACGACCGAGCAGTCAAACGGCGTGCCGTCATGAAACTTCACGCCTTCACGCAGCTTGAACGTATAGGTCTTCTTGTCGTCGGAAACGGTCCAGCTTTCGGCCAGAAGCGGCTTCACCGTGCCGTCCTCAACAATGCGCACCAGACCTTCATAAAGGTTGGCATAGGTAACCTGCCGGATACCGGCGGCGGCATTGGCAGTCGGGTCCAGACCCGGCGGCTCCAGCACTTCGCCGACCACCAGCGTATCTTTTGCGAATGCACCGTTGATCGATGCCAGCATCGCGGCTGTTATCAGCCCGGCTTTCAGCAGTTTACCCATTGTTCCTCTTTGGCTCCCCTTGCCTCTTTTTTAAATCGAGCGCCCGCCATCCACGTCGAGCGCAACCCCGGTAATCATAGAGGCAGCAGGCGAGCAAAGGAAAGCCGCAGCTTCAGCCAGATCGTCGGGTTTCAACAGGCGGCCCATCGGGATGGAATCGCGGAACTTCTTGCGGATTTCCTCGGTGTCCTCGCCCATGAATGTGGTGAGAAGCGGCGTTTCACCTGCAACAGGGTTCAGCGCCACGACGCGGATTTTCGCAGGCGCCAGCTCGATAGCCAGCGCTTTGGTCACGGAAACGACCCAGCCCTTGGTAGCATTGTACCAGGCGAGATTCGGACGCGGGCGACCAGCACCGGTCGAAGCGACGTTCAAAATAACGCCTTCGCCATTACCCTTGAAATGCGGAATTAGCTTGCGCGTCATGAGATAAACACCGCGTACATTGACGCCGAGAATGCGGTCGAACTCGTCCGGCTCAACCAGTTCGGCATTTTGCGGCTTGTGGCCGATCCCGGCATTGTTGATCAGAATATCGACCTTGCCGAATTTCGACAGAGCAGCTTCCACCGCTGCATCGACATCGGCTTCGTTGGAAATATCGGCAGCCACAGCCAGCGCCGCATCGCCGATTTCGCCTGCGACGCGCTCAGCGCCTGCCTTGTCGCGGTCTACGATGACGACCTTCGCGCCGCCGTCAGCAAATCGCTTCGCCATGCCTTCGCCAAACCCCGAACCTGCTCCCGTGATGAGCGCGACCTTACCTTCAAGCGACACTGCTATTCTCCCAAATGCTATTTCTAACCGTGCCAGACCGAGATGGTCTTCAGCGAGGCAAACCCGTAGAGCGCCTCAAAACCCTTCTCGCGACCATGGCCGGATTTCTTCACGCCACCGAACGGCAGCTCGATGCCGCCACCGGCACCGTAATTGTTGATGAAGACTTGACCGGAATGAATGGCATGCGCCAAGCGGAACTGACGCCCCCCATCATTGGTCCAGATGCCGCAGACGAGGCCATAGGACGTGCCATTGGCAATCGCGATGGCTTCTTCTTCGGTATCGAAAGGAAGAATGACCTGCACCGGGCCGAAGATTTCTTCCTGCGCCAGACGATGATTGGCAGGCACGTCGCGGATCAGGGTCGGCAGGACATAGGCCCCGCCTTCCGGCGCTTCTTCCGCCAAAACGCCTTGCGCAGCAATTGCCAGACCGCTCTCTTTCGCAAGATCCAGATAGCCGTCAACAATCGCCTTCTGGCGCTGCGACACCACTGGGCCAACAGACAGATCGGCACTGGCCGGACCAACCTTCAATGCGCGATAGCGCTCACTCATACGCGCCACAACATCTTCATAAATGCTGCGCTCGACCAGAATACGTGATGCCGCCGAACAGGTCTGACCGGCATTCTGAATTCCCGCATTGACCAGAAACGGCAAAGCGCGGTCGAGATCGGCATCGGCGAAAACGATCTGCGGCGATTTTCCGCCAAGCTCCAGCGTCACCGGAACGGTGTTCTTGGCTGCTGCGGCCTGCACAGCCTCGCCCGTGCGCACCGAACCCGTAAACGAGATGTGATTGACGTCTGGATGTTCGGAGAGCGCCGCTCCCGCTTCTGCACCAAGCCCGGTCACGACATTGAGCGCACCCTTCGGCAGACCGGCCTTTTCGGCAATTTTTGCAAATTCCAAAATGGTCAGGCAGGCTTCCTCAGCAGGTTTGACCACGGCTGCATTGCCCATGGCAAGCGCTGCGCCAAGGCTCCGGCCCAGAATCTGCATCGGATAGTTCCACGGAATGATATGGCCCGTGACACCATGCGGTTCATAGATCGACAGGACCGTAAAGCCGTTCTGATAGGGCAGCGTATCGCCATGGACCTTGTCGGCGGAAGCGCCATAGAATTCGAGATAGCGCGCCAGCGCCACCACATCCGCGCGGGCCTGTGTGACCGGCTTGCCGACATCTTTCGATTCCAGATCGGTTAGAAGGTCGATGTTCTTCAACACTTCTTCCGAAATGCGGTGCAGCACGCGACCGCGCTCGGTCGCGGTCAGCTTGCCCCAGTCGCCGGAAAGCGCCTTGCGGGCTGCTGCTACAGCCTGATCGATATCGGCCTTGGTGCCGCGCGCAATCAGCGCCAGATCGCTGCCATCGGACGGATTCTTGACGGTGATATGCTCGCCGCCAGCCGCATCCTGCCACTGACCCGCGATAAAATTGCCGTAACGGAGCAAGCCCGCTCCTCCCGTCTGGTTCTCATGCTTCATCTTCATTCTCCCGAAGAGGCTGTTCCGCCTCCAATCTTGCAGTGGTGGCGCGGATATGCGCCCGCGCCAGCCGCTCAGCCTGCTCGCCATCGCGCGCGGCAATGGCCTCAACAATCGCGCCATGTTCGCGGATTGCATCGCGTGCACGATCTACCGATAGCGAAAAGGAAGGCGCGAAAACCTGCGATGTCATGCGCAACAGCGGCACGAAGGCAATCAGCGAGGCGTTGCCCGCCGTGTTCATCACCGCCATATGAAAATCGACATTAGACTGGGTATAGGCTTTGGCATCCCACGGATCGACGACCGTGCCCTGACCTGCAACATGGGCACGCAATCTGGCGATATCCGCATCGCTCGCCCGCTCGGCGGCAAACCGCGCGGCCACACCGTCTAGCACTTCGCGCACTGCATAGGCATCGATCAGGCGCGTGAGATCGGCGGATGCGACACGCACCCCCCTGCCCGGCAGGTGAATGACCAGCCCGTCACGCTCCAGAACGCGCAAGGCTTCACGCAGGGGCGTGCGGCTGATGCCAAACTCTGCTGCTATATGTTCCTGCCGAAGTATCGCGCCTGGCGCATAGTCACCAGCATAGATTCGCTCGCGAAGTGCCTCTGCCACTTCGTCCAGCAAACGGGTCTGACTGCGCCATTCAAAAGCCGCCAATAGAAAAGCCTCCCAACTTTTCTGGACACAATATCCTGGATACAAAATCAGTCAATCTGAAAACGAACGTGCTTTTCAGAAATTAAAAAGAGAATGAAAGACCGGAAATTGCGTGAACAGCGCTCAAAACGATACAAAGCGTCGTGTCGAGAATATGCATCTGGGGCGTTTATCGGTGTTCTTTCGGAAGAGCCCTCACCCGCCGACGGTTTCCGCTAGCATCTCGGCAAGCTGACGGATTTGGTCGGGGCCATTGTCCATATGCCGGATGACAATTTCCATCGGCTCGACGGACGGCAATCCTGCAGCGACAGGCACCACCTGATGACCGGGAAGTGCTACACGCGTCGGCAGCAGGCTGACACCCAGCCCCTCAGCGACCGCACTTTGAATACTCGCCAGACTGGAACTGGTGAAAACCACGTGCCAGCGCCTGCCTACACGATCGAGAGCCTCCATCATGTCGCTGCGATAAAGCCCGTTTGGCGGGAACACGACAAGCGGCAGCGGATCGACATGGGAAACGGGAAAATCGGCGCTATCGAGCCAGGACAGCGGTTCTGGCCAGTGCATGGTCCCCATCGTTTCGCCGCGCTTCTGTTTCACCATGACAAGGTCGAACTCACCGGTCTCGAAACCTTTCTGCAGGTCTCGGCTGAGGCCGCTGGTCACCTCGAGTTTCGTGTTCGGATGTGTGCGCATGAAGCGCGCCAGCGCAGGCGTAACCAGCCGTGAGGCGAAATCTTCCGGCAGGCCGAGACGAAACACGGCAGCAAGCGCCGTACCAGTCATCGCGGCCGCGGCCTCGTCATGCAGGTGCAGGATACGGCGCGCATAGCCCAGCAGCTTTTCGCCTGCATCCGTCGGGCGCACATCATGCCGGGCACGTTCCAGAAGCGCCTGTCCGGCAGCTTCCTCCAGCCGTATGATCTTCTGACTTATAGTCGATTGGGTCGAGTGCAACTGCAAGGCCGCAGCCGTAAAACTGCGGCTGTCGACGACAGCTATGAAGGCCCGCAACAGATCGAGATTGAAAGAAGTATTCATAAATCCACTGGTTGTCAGTTCAACATTTAATTTCCGAATATGCCACCCTGCTTGTATGAACACAACAAGCAGGAGAACCAGCCGATGCGTCAAACAATATTCAGCTTGAGTGCCTTGGCATTGATTGCAGGAACGATAGTTATGACCGAACCGACATTGCAGGGCCACAACGCCGCAGCCCATGCCCAGGCCGAAACGTCTCTTCTTCAGGCCGCAGCGGCTGGCGATCTGGCTGCGGTCACCGCAGCCATCAAGGCAGGAACAGACCTCGAAGCGCGGGGCAAGAATGGCGAGACGGCACTTCTTGCCGCAACCCATGCCAACCACGTCGATGTCGCCCGTGCACTCATTGATGCAGGCGCCGACGTCAATGCCAAGGATGCCATCAAGGACAGCCCCTATCTTTATGCGGGCGCACGCGGACACCTCGAAATCCTCAAGATGACGCTTGCGCACGGTGCTGACCTGAAGAGCACCAATCGCTATGGCGGAACGGCACTCATTCCCGCCTCCGAACGCGGACATGTCGAAACAGTGCGCACGCTGATCGAGGCTGGCGTCAAAGTCGATCACGTCAACAATCTTGGCTGGACGGCGCTTCTCGAAGCCATCATGCTCGGTGATGGCGGCCAGCGCCATGTCGATATCGTAAAGCTTCTCATCGATGCCGGGGCCGACGTCAATCTGGCAGATAATGACGGCGTCACGCCGCTTCAGCATGCCCGCAGCCGTGGCTATGCGCCGATGGTGGCCCTGCTGGAAAAGGCGGGTGCGAAATGAGCCGCGACAGCACATTTCTCGATCAGGCTATCAAGCTCGCCTTCGACAATGTCGAGCAAGGCGGACGCCCGTTCGGTGCCGTGGTCGTCAAGGGTGGCAAGGTCATCGCTACAGGCGTCAATCGCATGCAGGCCGATTGCGATCCCACTGCCCATGCCGAATTGCTGGCGCTGCGCGCAGCGGGCAAGACGCTGCAATCGCCGCGTCTCGATGGCTGTGAAGTCTATGCCAGCGGCCAACCCTGCCCCATGTGTTTTGCCGCAATGCGCATGGCAGGTGTTGAAAAAATCCGCTTCGCCTATTCCAATGAACAGGCCGAACCATTCGGCCTTTCGACCGCGAAAATCGCAGCTGAACTCGCCAAGCCTCTCAACGCGCAGACCGGAATCAGCTTCGAGCATTCCCCGCCGGAAAAAGATCCTGAACTCTACGAGGTCTGGAGCATCAAGAACAAGGCAGGCGCCTGAAATATGCAGACCACCACCCATCCGGCAACCGGTAGCAAGCAAGCTGCAAACGTTGCCCTCATCGCGCTCGTCGTCCTGATCGGCCTCAACCTGCGTCCGTTCCTGACCGCGCCGGGACCGGTACTTTCGAATATCGCAGCCGATACCGGAATGGGCTTTGGTGCGCTTTCCCTGCTCACCTTCCTGCCAATGATGCTGATGGGGCTTGGCGCTTTCGCGGCTCCGCGCATCCAGTCGCGGTTCGGCACCCGGCGCAGCATGTTCGCAGCACTTGCCATTCTTGCAGCAGGCTCCCTCCTGCGCGGCTTTGTGCCGGACGGCGTTTCGCTGGTTCTGACCGCCGTACTGTGCGGCGCAGGTGTTGCAATGATTCAGGCCTTGATGCCGGGCCTTATCAAGGCCAATTTCCCGTCAAGCATCGCCACTGTGACCGGGCTCTATTCTGCCATGATCATGGGCGGCGGCGCTCTCGGCGCGCGGCTGACGCCATGGCTTGCGGGCAGCCAGCATAACTGGCGCTTCGCCCTTGCCGTCCTTGCAATCCCCGCTGTTCTCGCCTTGCTGACGGCTATACCCATCCTCCGTGAAACGTCATCGCCGGGCAAAAAATCCGGAATAACCGGGCACCTGCTGCGACGACCTCGTACCTGGGTGCTGATGGCTGCTTTCGGTCTCGTCAATGCGGGCTATTCGTCTATGGTCGCCTGGCTTGCTCCCTATTACCAGTCGTTGGGTCTTCCGGCCTCCGCCACCGGTAATCTCGTCGCGGCGATGGCAGTTGCCCAAGCTCTTGCAGCCTTCGGACTGCCGCTCGTTGCCCGCCACAGCACCGACCGCCGCCCATGGCTGCTGCTGACATTGGCCATGCAGGCTATTGGCTTCGCAGGCCTTGCCTTTGTGCCGCAGCTTTCGCCCTTCTTCTGGTCCGCGATCTGCGGCGCGGGTCTCGGCGGCAGCTTCGCCCTTGCGATGATTACATCGCTCGACCACCTGCCCAGACCGGAAGAAGCCGGCGCTCTCGCGGCCATGATGCAGGGCGGTGGCTTTCTGATCGCAGCTCTCGGCCCGGTCGCGACCGCTTTTCTACATAGCTTGACCGGTTCGTTCGCGTCGGGCTGGATCATGCATCTCATTCTGGTCGCAAGCATCTGTCCGCTCTATATGAGCTTCAATCCGCGCAAATATGCGCATGTCATGAAACTACCGGTTCAGGCGGAAAGTGGCACACAATAGCGTTACCCGACCAGTTTTTGGCCTGAAAACAGTTTTCGTCCGGCAATTTTCGGCTAGATAGCTTGCTGACCTTCCCAATACGGTTAAGGTTGCAGCAATATTGTCGTTTAGAGCGCGTTTCGATCTGGCTGAATCAGATCGGCGCTCCAACTGTTTTTTTGACGCGCATCGTATCCGAGAACCGTTTCATACTTTTCGGGATGCGCTCCATTTGCGGCACCTGGAGTGGTTCCAGCTATCATGGAATCGTCAGGACCGCACGGGTTCCGAGTACGGTATAAAATGAAGCACGAAACCGCGATTCATCAAGGCACGTCCGTCGCTCCGGACGGTTTGCCCAAGCCGAGAATTTATTGGGCATGGGCAACCCTGATGGTCGGCCTTACACTGGCCGTGATCGATGGCACCATCGCAAATGTCGCCCTCCCGACCATTGCCGCCGATTTTTCGGCTGGTCCTGCAGCCTCGATCTGGATCGTCAACGGCTATCAGCTTGCAATTGTGGTCACCCTGCTTCCATTAGCGGCACTTGGCGAAATCTATGGCTACCGGCGCGTCTATCTCGGCGGCGTGGCATTATTCACCGTCGCTTCCGTCGCCTGCGTTTTCTCGCGCTCACTGGAAGCGCTCACTTTCGCCCGCATCATACAGGGGCTGGGTGCAGCGGGCCTGATGAGCGTCAACACCGCCCTTCTGCGCTATACGGTGCCGCAAGCAAAATTCGGCACGGCCATCGGCCTCAATGCACTCTTCGTCGCCGTTTCGTCGACCATCGGGCCGACGCTTGCGGGCGTCATGCTGTCGTCCCTCAGTTGGCCCTGGCTCTTCGTCATCAATATCCCACTCGGCGTTGCTGCCGTCGTGATGGGCCTCAAAAGCCTGCCCGAGAATGACCGCTCTGCGCGCAAGTTCGATGTGATCAGCGCCATTCTGTCAGCACTCACCTTTGGCCTTCTGATCACAACCATCGACAGTGCAGGCAACGAAATCGGTTCTTCGGTCGTACTTTTGCAGGCAGTAGGCTGTGTAGCCGCAGCTGTTCTCCTCACACGGCGATCGCTGCGCATGGCCGATCCGCTGCTGCCGCTCGACCTCTTGCGCATTCCCGTTTTCACGCTTTCCATCTGCACTTCGATCATGTCGTTTCTGGCGCAGATGATGGCGTTCATTTCGCTGCCGTTCCTCTTTCAGATCGTCTTCGGCTTTAGGCCGATCGAAGTCGGTTTCCTGATGATGCCCTGGCCCATTGCGCTTGCCATCGTCGCACCGCTTTCGGGCAAGCTGTCCGACAAGCACTCGCCGGCGATTCTGGGCCTGCTTGGCCTCATCACATTCGCTATCGGCCTTGCTCTGGTCGGCATGCTGCCGGAACATCCGTCAATCTCGGATATATGCTGGCGCATGGCAATTTGCGGAATTGGTTTCGGCCTCTTTCAGGCACCGAACAATCGCATGATGATTACCTCGACACCGCGCTCACGCAGCGGGGCCGCAAGCGGCATGCTGGGCACGGCCCGCCTTCTCGGCCAATCGCTGGGTGCGGCTTTCGTCGCCTTTCTGCTGTCGCAATGGGGCGTGGAAGGAACGCCCTATATTCTTTTCTTTGCATCCGGCTTCGCGCTGTTTGCCTCGCTGATCAGCGTCACGCGCCTTGGCCGCTGACTTCATCCACAGCTTTGGAGAGAGCCGGAAAATATCTTGCACAAAGAAGCAAATTTCCCTGTTGCAATCTCCGAAGCGTTGGTCCATATAGCGCCTGCCTGACGGAAACGAACGGTTTCCGGAATGACTGGCGCGAGCGGGTGTAGCTCAGGGGTAGAGCACAACCTTGCCAAGGTTGGGGTCGAGGGTTCGAATCCCTTCGCCCGCTCCAGTTTTTCTTCAAATCAGATTTTACGAAGGCTGCCGACAGGCGGCCTTTCGTGTTTCAGGGCACTGTTTCTAGATGTGGATCATGGCTAGAGCAGCTTGAACGGCAGGCCCGAAACAAGCGCTTTTATATAGCGCTTCTTCTGAAAATAGCCGTTGAGTGAGATACGCGGAATCGCTGCGGCTGGCATCGCGCCCGTTTGCTGCAGCACACCGGGCTGGGTAGTCACACCCACATCGAAACCGGCTGCGGATACCGCCCCGATCTCACGTTCGCCAACTGCCGCCTTCCATCCATATGGATAGGCAAAGGATCGCGGCCTGTAACCGGCATAGCGTTGCACCGATTCGGTCGAATCAGCGATTTCCTTTACCAGCCGCTTGTCGTCGACACGGCGCAGATTAACGTGGGTGACGGTGTGCGCTCCAAGATGCACAAGCGGATCAAGCGCAAGGCTGCGCAACTCCGATGGGTTCATCACCGATTCATCAACAAGGGAAATTGCGTCGATCCCGACCGTCTGTGCTGCTGCATCTATGCGGGCGACTGCCTCGTCTTCATCGAAACACTGCATGAACTGAACGAGCCGGGCAAAGGCCGCTGATTTCTGGTTCGGGCTTTCAGAGCGGACCTCCAAAATACCGCCGCCAAAGTCGAACTGGAAACTGTTGGCCTCCGTCACCAGAGCCGCAATAGTCCGCCACCACATGGACCGCTTGCGTTCCACGAAGCCGGTTGTGATGAAAATCGTGTAGGGAATGCTGTATCGGGCAAACACCGGCGCCGCGAATTCAGCATTGTTCCGATAACCGTCATCAAGCGTGAAAGCGACATATTTCCGGGTATCGGCTTGCTCGGAAAGTAACCTCGGCAAGTCATGCAATTGCACGGGCAAAAGGCCCGCTTCCAATGCCGCTTCTATCGCCATTTCAAGCGTGTGCGGCGTAATTGAAAGAATGGCGTTCGGGTCCGACTGATCGGTCGCATCTTCCGGTTTGACGTGATGCATCGTGAAGACGACGCCGCGCCCACCGGCAGAAGGGAAAAGCGCCGACGCGCCGGAAAAGGCGATAGCCTCCAGCCCTGCACGGATCAGCGGATATTTCAAACTGCCCTTTATCGACCGCAGCGACATCTTCTCGAATATACTTCCCCCGAAGGCCAGACCTGGCAGTCGATAACGCGCCAGCCGTGAACCCCACTCGCCTATAGCAATTTCATCTCCCCGCGTGAATTGCTTTCGCCGCATCTTATTCCTAGAGCGCATTTCGATCTGATTGAATCAGGTCGGCGCTCTGAATATTTGTTTTAAAGCGCATCATATCCGAAAACCATTTCACACTTTTCGGGATGCGCTCTAGCAAAAGGGCCGCACGCAAAGCGTACGACCCTTTATCAATTTGTTAGTCAGATTGAATAGTTCAAAGCGAAGTCGAGCTCTTCCACCAGTCGGTTCCGCCATCATGCGCATATTGGTCAATTTCAGCCAGTTCCTCAGCGCTGAATTCCAGTCCCTTCAGAGCTCCCAAAGAGTTTTCAAGCTGTGCGACCGAACTTGCCCCGATGAGCGAAGAGGTGACGCGCGGATCACGCAGCGTCCAGGCAATCGCCATCTGGGCCAAAGTCTGTCCGCGACGCTCCGCAATGGCGCTCAATGCGCGGATGCGACCCAATAGCTCTTCGTTCTCAGCGCTGGCTTTCAGGGAGCCACCCTGATTCGCCCGCGCTCCCTCCGGAATGCCCTTCAGATAACGTGATGTCAGCAAACCCTGAGCCAGTGGCGAGAAGACGATGCAGCCCGTGCCCAGTTCATCCAGCGTATCGAGAAGCCCGTTCTCAATCCAGCGATTGAACATATTGTAATTCGGCTGGTGAATGAAAAGCGGCACGCGCTCTTCCTTCAGGATCGCCGCCGCCTTCAGCGTCAGTTCCGGAGAATAGCTCGAAATACCGACATAAAGCGCCTTGCCCTGGCGATGCAGATGCGCAAGCGCTCCCATCGTCTCTTCCAGAGGCGTCGTGGCATCGACACGGTGCGAATAGAAGATGTCGACATAATCGAGCCCCATCCGCTTCAGCGACTGATCGAGACTGGCGATCAGATATTTACGGCTGCCGCCAATTCCGCCATAAGGCCCCGGCCACATATCCCAACCGGCTTTCGACGAAATAATCATCTCATCGCGATAGGGCCGAAAATCACTGGCCATGATGCGACCGAAATTTTCTTCGGCAGACCCGGCAGGCGGCCCATAATTATTCGCCAGATCGAAGTGGGTTACGCCCAGGTCGAAGGCGCGACGGAGAATCGCGCGACCGTTTTCATAGACATCCCGGCCACCGAAATTGTGCCAAAGGCCAAGCGATATGGCTGGCAAATCGATGCCGCTCCGGCCGGTACGGCGATAGATCATATCTGACTGGTAACGATCAGCCGCTGCAGAATAATGCATGACACATCTCCATGAGTGAAATGGTTTGACCACGCATGGAAGGCAGCGCCAATCCCATGCATAACAGGTGTGGCGCATATTTGATCCCGATGGGAAGCTGGTGCAACGCTAATCTATTGACCGCAACTCAACGAAAGAATGACAGATACTCAACAAAACCGTCAGGGCGATGCGACCTCCTCTGCGACGACCAATTTCGTAAGACCCTGATCCTCCCGGATAATATCGATCAACCGCCGCAAACCGGATGGCACCTGTCGTCTGCTTGGATAATACATGGTCAGAGGCGGACCTTCCGAAGCCCAATCAGGCAACACGGCTTTTAACGCCCCCGTATCCAGGTAATTTTGGACCAATGGCTCCAGACAATAGGCAAAACCGATACCGCCAAGAGCGGCCTCGACTGCCTGCTCGGTCTCATTGGCACAAATCGGGCCCTTCACATCGACCCGGCGCAAGGAAGCTCCGTTTCCGAGCTCCCACGCGTAGCGGGAATTGTCCCCGAGCCTCGTCTCTATGCACGGCAAATGGAGCAGATCATCCGGCGTTTCGGGGCGCCCTACCCTCGATATCAGAGCAGGAGAACCGACCACGATCCATTGCAAGGGACCGGTCAACGCAACACCAATCATATCTTGCGGCACCCGGTCGCCATAACGAATCCCTGCGTCGAAGCCCTCGGCGACGATATCGACCATCTGGTCATCTATAGTCATATCGAGATGCATATCGGGATAGGTTTGCGTATAACGTGGCAGGATAGGTGCAATAATCAGCCGAGCAGCATCACGTAACGCGTTGAGCCTTATGCGCCCCGACGGAAAGTCGCGCTGGCTGGTCAGCCTCTCGACGGCCTCCCCTATCGCCCTTAGACCTATTTCGAGTTGAGCTGCGAATGCAGCGCCTGCATCGGTCGGCGTGAGCGAGCGGCTAGTGCGATTGAGCAGCCGCACACCGAGCTCGGCTTCGAGTTTTCGCAAGCGATGGCTTATGGCGGATGTTGTGACGCCGAGTTCGTTAGCGGCCTGTTTGATGCTCTGGCGCCGCATGATGGTGACGAATATGTTGAGATCAGCCAGTATCGAGCGGTCGAGGTTCACCATTGTCTTCCTTCGATGAGCACAGTGTCTGATAGCTCAAACGGGCTGGTTTGTCGCTATTCTGGGT
>WPCJ01170015.1_pt1 | contig 29959 bp, 32 predicted proteins | sample 5399831 | NCBI WGS metagenome assembly WPCJ01 (sample SAMN12869470, study PRJNA574797) | sludge metagenome | isolation source: wastewater treatment of pH10 | place: China:Beijing | collected 2019-05-20 | reverse complement strand
ACGCTCTGTGACGGCGACACGCCGCTCTGGCTCGACCCGGTGCTGAAGCAGTCGCGGGACGTTGCAAGCTGGCTCGGCTTCCACACGGGCGCGCCGCAGGCCGAAACGCCGGCCGACGCGCATTTCGCGCTGGTGGCGGATGCCGGTGGCATGGCTGCGCTGGAAAACTTCGCGCAAGGCTCGCAGGAATACCCTGATCGTTCCACCACGCTGATCCTGCAGGTGGAGAGCCTGTCAGCGGGAACCCCGCTCCTGCTAGAAGGCCCCGGCATCGAGGCATCCGCCACGCTGGCACCGACACCCCTGCCCCGCCATTTCATCGAGCAATGGAAACAGAACCGGGCGCGCTTCCCGCGCGGGGTCGATGTGGTTTTCGCGGCGCCCGAAGGCATCGCCTGCCTGCCGCGCTCTACCCGCATCAGCATAGCGGAGGCCTGACCATGTATGTTGCCGTAAAAGGCGGTGAGGCCGCCATCCGCAACGCCCACAAGCTACTTGCCGACCGTCGGCGCGGCGACCGCAGCGTGCCGGCGCTGAGGCTGGACCAGATCATCGAGCAGCTCGGCCTCGGCGTCGACCGCGTGATGAGCGAAGGTTCGCTCTACGATCTCGAGCTGGCGGCTCTCGCCATGGTACAGGCACGCGGCGACCTGATCGAGGCGATATTCCTCGTGCGCGCCTATCGCACCACCTTGCCACGCTTCGGCTACACGCGGCCCGTGGACACGGCCACGATGCAGGCCGAACGGCGCGTCTCGGCGACCTACAAGGACCTGCCGGGCGGCCAGATGCTCGGGCCGACCTTCGACTATACCCACCGCCTGCTCGACCCTGAACTGGCTGCGGGCAACGAAGTCGAAGCGCCGGAACTGCGCGAGGCGAAAGCCGAGGCGATGCCGCGCGTTGCCGACATCTTGGGCGGCGAAGGCCTGATCGAGCCTGACGGCGCGTTGCCGCCGGGCCATGTAACCGGCGACATCACGCGAGAACCGACCGAGTTCCCCATGGAACGCGACACGCGGCTTCAGGCGCTGTCGCGCGGCGACGAGGGGTTTTTGCTGGCGCTCGCCTATTCGACGCAGCGCGGCTATGCCCGCAGCCATCCCTTCGTGGGCGAAATCCGCATCGGCAAGGTGGAACTGGAACTGGACGTGCCGGAGCTGGATTTCCCGGTGACGCTCGGCCGCATCCGGGTGACGGAATGCCAGATGGTCAACCAGTTTCACGGTTCGGCCAAGGTGCCGCCGCAGTTCACGCGCGGCTACGGGCTGGTGTTCGGCCAGAGCGAGCGCAAGGCGATGGCGATGTCGCTATGCGATCGCGCACTGCGCGCCCGGGAACTTGGCGAGGACATCACGGCGGCCGCTCAGGACGAGGAATTCGTCATCTCGCATTCCGACAATGTGCAGGCGACCGGCTTCGTCGAGCATTTGAAGCTGCCGCACTATGTGGACTTCCAGGCCGAACTCGACCTCGTGCGCCGCATGCGCGCGGAGCATGACACGAGGAATGCGATGCCTGATATCGCGAAGGAGGCGGCGGAATGAACGCGCATGACCAGGAGATCGCCACTTACAACTTCGCCTATCTGGACGAGCAGACCAAGCGGATGATCCGCCGTGCGATCCTCAAGGGGATCGCCATTCCCGGCTACCAGGTGCCGTTCGCCAGCCGCGAGATGCCCATGCCCTATGGCTGGGGAACCGGCGGCGTGCAGGTGACGGCGGCGATCATCGGGCCGCAGGACGTGCTGAAGGTGATCGACCAGGGCGCGGACGACACGACCAACGCCGTCTCCATCCGCAATTTCTTCCGCAAGGTGGCGGATGTCGAGACGACGACCGAGACCGCGAAGGCGACGATCATTCAGACGCGCCATCGCATTCCCGAGACGCCGCTGAGCGAGGGCCAGACGCTGGTCTATCAGGTGCCGATCCCCGAGCCGCTGCGCTTTCTCGAACCGCGCGAGACCGAGACGCGCAAGATGCATGCGCTGGAAGAGTACGGACTGATGCACGTCAAGCTTTACGAGGACATCGCGCGCCACGGCCACATCGCCACAACCTATGCCTATCCCGTGAAGGTGGAAGGGCGTTATGTCATGGACCCCTCGCCAACGCCGAAATTCGACAATCCGAAGATGCACATGTCACCGGCGTTGCAGCTTTTCGGAGCGGGCCGCGAGAAGCGCATCTACGCGATCCCGCCCTTCACGGAGGTGGTGAGCCTCGATTTCGAAGACCACCCCTTCGAGGTGCAGACCTTCGACAGGCCCTGCGCGCTTTGCGGCGCGGAGCAGGTCTATCTCGACGAGGTGGTGCTGGACGACCGGGGCGGGCGCATGTTCGTCTGCTCGGACACCGACCATTGCGAAACACGTCAGGCCGATGGGCATCGCGGCGAATTGGCGGGGGAAGCGGCATGACGACCCCCGAAGAACCACTTCTGCGCGTTTCGGCGCTGTCGAAATATTACGGGGCGCGGATCGGCTGCGAGGATGTCTCGTTCGATCTCTACCCCGGCGAGGTGCTGGCCATCGTGGGCGAATCCGGCTCGGGCAAGACGACGCTGCTGAACGGCATCTCGACGCGGCTGACGCCGACATCGGGCTCGGTATCCTACCGCATGCGCGACGGCACGATGCGCGACCTCTATCGCATGAGCGAGGCGGAGCGGCGTTTCCTGATGCGCACCGACTGGGGCTTCGTGCACCAAAACCCGGCGGACGGGCTGCGCATGACGGTTTCGGCCGGCGCGAATGTCGGCGAGCGGCTGATGGCGGTGGGCGACCGGCATTACGGCAATATCCGCGCGGCGGCGGTCGACTGGCTGGGCCGCGTCGAGATCGGCGAGGACCGGGTGGACGATGAGCCGCGCGCCTTCTCGGGCGGCATGCGGCAGAGGCTCCAGATCGCGCGTAACCTCGTTACCGGCCCGCGCCTCGTCTTCATGGACGAGCCGACCGGTGGACTCGATGTCTCGGTGCAGGCGCGGCTGCTCGACCTGCTGCGCGGGCTGGTCAACGATCTGGGGCTTGCGGCCGTGGTGGTGACGCACGACCTGGCCGTGGCGCGGCTTTTGTCGCACCGCATGATGGTGATGAAGGACGGCCATGTGGTGGAGACCGGACTGACCGACCGCGTGCTGGACGATCCGCGCGCGCCCTACACGCAGCTTCTCGTTTCCTCGATATTGCAGGTGTGACCATGGCAACGCCCGTCGTCGTCTCGGAAGTCTCGAAAAGCTTCACCATGCATCTGCGCGGCGGCGTCCGCCTGCCGGTCGTGGAGGGCGTGTCGTTTGCGATGAAATCGGGCGAGTGCGCCGTTCTCGGCGGGCCTTCGGGAGCGGGCAAAAGCTCGATCCTGAAAATGCTCTACGGCAACTATGCCGTGGATTCCGGGCAGATCATCGTCGGCCATCGCGGGCAACTGGTGGACCTCGCCATCGCCAGCCCGCGCATGGTGTTGCAGGTGCGCCGCGACACTATCGGCTATGTCAGCCAGTTCCTGCGTACGGTACCGCGCGTCCCCGCCCTCGACGTGGTGGCCGAGCCGCTGATGTCGCTGGGCGAGGCGAAGGAGGCGGCGCAGGATCGCGCCCGCGAACTGCTCTCGCGACTGAACCTGCCCGAGAAGCTGTGGGGGCTGCCGCCCGCGACATTTTCCGGCGGCGAGCAGCAGCGCGTGAACATCGCGCGCGGCTTCATCACGCCGCATCCGGTTCTGCTGCTGGACGAGCCGACCGCCTCGCTGGATGCGAGGAACCGCGAGGTCGTGGTCGGCATGATCGCCGCCAAGAAGCGCGAGGGCGTGGCGCTGCTCGGCATCTTCCACGGCGCCGACGTGCGCGAGGCGGTGGCCGATGCGATCATCGACGTGACCGGCTTCGCGCCCGGAAAGGTGGCGGCATGACACGCAGGCTTTCCGAAATGCCGCTGGTCCATGAGACGGCAAAGGTGGAGAACTCGACGCTCGGTCGCTGGACGGAGATCGCGGAGAATTGCCGGGTCGTGGAAACAGCGGTCGGCGACTATTCCTACATGATGGAAAGCTGCATGACGTGGTGCGCGCAGATCGGCAAGTTCTCCAACATCGCGGCCTTCGTGCGCCTCAACGCCACGCGCCACCCGCTCGACCGGGCGACGCTGCACCACTTCACCTACCGCGCGCCGGACTATTTCGACGACGCCGGGCTGGATGAGGATTTCTTCGCCTGGCGGCGCGCCGACCGCGTGCATATCGGCCACGACACATGGCTGGGGCACGGCGCGACCGTGCTGCCCGGCGTGACGGTGGGAGACGGGGCGGCAGTCGGCTCCGGCGCGGTGGTGACGAAGGCTGTCGCGCCCTACACGATCGTCGCGGGCGTACCAGCCAAGCCGATCCGCGAGCGCTTCGGCCGCAGAACAGCCGAACGCTACCAGGCACTCGGCTGGTGGGACTGGGACCATGCGCGGCTGCGCGCCGCGCTCGACGATTCAGGGCCCTGTCGGCCGAGGGATTCCTGGAAAAATACGAGAGCTGACTGTTTCAGTCTGGATCGCGTTTGACGATCTCGAGCGTTCCCAAACGCAGTTCGAGGTCGTATCCGCGTCCGTCGGCGCCGACCGCGTCATCGACCTCCCAGACGGATTCGACGCCTTCGTCGTCCTCCAGTTCGATGCTCTCCCAGCGGGTGAAGCCCTCGGCGGTGAGCTTGGCCTCTATCGCCGCGCGTTCCTCGGGCGTCGGTGCGCGATCGGCGAACGCGGGCGATGCAAGCACCGCCAGCGCGGCGGAAAGAACGAGAAGTCGCGATTTCATGTCGTGTCCCTGTGTCATGCGCCACCCGGCCATGACGTAGGGCGGACCATATCCGGCGGCAAGCGGCCGCGCTTCGACGGCGCGCCGATAACGTGATTGTGCGCCGTTACGGAACTGACATGTTCCCGACATCCCACCTTCATGTTGCCGCGCTACCGCATTCCCGACGCTGAAGATCGTACAGGGAAGCCGCCATGCTGCAGATACGCGACGTGACGCGCCGTTTCGGCAGAAACACCGCCGTCGAAAATGTCGCCATGGACATTCCGCACGGCCAGATGGTCGGCGTGATCGGCCGTTCGGGCGCGGGCAAGTCGACGCTGCTGCGCATGATCAACAGGCTGATCGACCCCTCGCAGGGCGCGATCTTCTTCGACCGGACGGAGGTCTCGGCGCTGAGCGGCAGTGCGTTGCGACGCTGGCAGCGCGACTGCGCGATGATCTTCCAGCAGTTCAATCTCGTGCCGCGCCTCGACGTGCTGACCAATGTGCTGCTCGGCAGGCTGAACCACCGGTCCACCACGCTCAACCTGCTCGGCATGTTCTCGCGCGAGGAACGCGCGCAGGCCATCGCCTCTCTGGAACGGCTGGGCATCGCGCAGGCGGCGCTCCAGCCGGCCGGCACGCTGTCGGGCGGCCAGCAACAGCGCGTGGCGATCGCCCGCGCGCTGATGCAGCAGCCGAAGGTGATCCTCGCTGACGAGCCGATCGCCTCGCTCGACCCGATGAACGCCAAGGTGGTCATGGATTCGCTGCAGGACATCAACCTGCGCGAGGGCATCACCGTCATCACCAACCTGCACACGCTGGACACGGCGCGCACCTACTGCAACCGCATCATCGGCATGGCTGCCGGCAAGGTCGTCTTCGACGGCGCGCCGGAAGAGCTGACCCGCGACGCCGTGCGCATGATCTACGGCGCCGACGCCGGCGGCGAGGAGATCTCCGAGGCCATCACCTCGACCAGCATGGGGCCGGCGCGGCCGCGCAGACCCGCGCCAGCGCTCGAACCCGCCTTGGCGGCGCACTGAGCCAACATAATCCACAGTCCACGAGGAACCCGGCGCGTGAATGCCGGTTCGCAACAGGAGAGACGAACATGTTCAGGAATGCACTCTACGGAGCCGTCGCGCTCACCGCCCTCATGGCCGGCTCGGCGCAGGCCGAGAACCTCAGGGAATTCCGCATCGGCATCATAGGCGGCGAGAACGAAGCCGACCGCCTGCGCAACTTCCAGTGCATGGTCGACAAGCTGCCGGCGGTGCTGGGCGTCGAGAAGGTGTCGCTGTTCCCGGCGGCCGACAATGACGGCACGATACAGGGCCTGCTCGGCGGCACGCTCGACTATGCCGAGCTCGGCGCGTCCGGCTATGCCAAGATCTACCTGCAGGACGCCAACGCCGTGCAGCCGATCCTGACCACGGTGCAGACCGACGGCTCGACCGGCTATTATTCGATCATGGTCGCCAAGGCCGACAGCGGCATCAAGACGCTGGCGGACGCCAAGGGCAAGAAGCTCGGCTTCGCCGATCCGGACTCGACCTCGGGCTATCTTGTTCCCGTCACTTCCTTGCCGAAGGACCTCGGCGGCGCTGCCGTGAAGGACTATTTCGCAGAGACCGGCTTCGGCGGCGGCCACGAGAACCTCGTCCTCGAAGTGCTAAAGGGCACCTTCGACGTCGGCACGACCTGGGGCTCGGGCGTCGGCGAGTGGAAGAGCGGCTATACCTCCGGCAACCTCGCCAAGATGGTCGAGAAGGGCATCCTCGACATGGACGATCTGACCGAGGTCTGGCGCTCGCCGCTGATCCCCAACGGCCCGATCGTCGTGCGCACCTCGCTCGACGAAGGCATCAAGGCGAAGTTCGAGCAGTTCATGCTCGACCTGCCGACCGCCGACAAGGACTGCTTCGCGGCCATCCAGGGGGGTGACTTCACGAACTACACCAAGGTCACGCCGGAATTCTACCAGCCGATCATCGACGCGCGTAAGGCGCAGATCGGCTCCTGAGCGCTCAGGCAGCCCGGCGCGTCGCGGGAAACCGTGGCGCGCCGTCGCTCCGGCAAGAACCATGACAGCGATAGCATCCGACACCGCCCTTGCCGTGGAACGGCACTGGCAGGAACTGGCAGGCCGCCGGCGACTCTACACGATTCTCGGGCTGGGCCTGATGCTGCTGGCGCTCGGCGGATCGCTCTGGTTCGCGAATGAAAGCAACGCCGGAAAATTCTGGGACCGGCTGCCGCATCTGTTCGATTTCATCGACCAGATGATTCCCCGCGACGGCCGGGAAATCTGGCGCGCGCTGTTCGACCTGCCCTCCCCATATGCGGACGGCAGCCTGAAATTCGACTATCCTGAAGGCCGCGTCCACATCACGCAATCGCTCTACATTCCCGAATATTTCTACAAGATGCTGGAGACGATCAACATCGCGCTCGTCTCCACCATCATCGGCTTCGCATTGGGCTTCTGCCTGTGCTTCCTCGCCGCCTCCAATCTGGTGACGCGCCGCTGGCTGCGCTTCTTCGTGCGCCGCTTCATGGAAGTGCTGCGCGCCTTCCCCGAGATCGTCATCGCCGGCTTCTTCCTCGCCGTGCTGTCGCTCGGGCCGATACCGGCGATCCTCGCGGTTTCCATCCATACGGTCGGCGCGCTAGGCAAACTGTTCTTCGAGGTCGTCGAGAACGCCGACATGCGCCCCGACGAGGGGCTGCGGGCGGTCGGCGCGACATGGCCCGAGCGCGTGTGGTTCGGCATTGTGCCGCAGGTCATGCCCAATTTCATGAGCTATGCGCTGCTGAGGCTGGAAATCAACGTGCGCGCCTCGACCATCATCGGCGCGGTGGGCGGCGGCGGCATCGGCGAGGAACTGCGCCTCTCCATCAGCCGCAACCACGAGGCAAAGACGCTGGCGATCATCCTGCTGCTTTTCGTGACGATCATCGCCGTCGACCAGTTTTCCGCTTGGCTGCGACGCCGGTTGGTCGGCGAGCAGGCCTTCGCCTTCGGCCGGGGAGGCTGACCGGATGACTCTCGCCGCAACAGACATCAATGCAATCGCGGCGCGTCACCCGGCGGTCTTCGCCGGATCATGGCGCAAGCGGATGACGCGCTGGCTGGTCGGCGCGGGCTTCCTCGCCTATCTGGCGTTCGCCTGGTGGTTCTTCGCGGTCGGCACCGTGCTGGCCAACGGGAACTGGAACATCGCCGGCATCTATCTCGCCGACTGGGTGTCCTACGAGACGCGGCCCAACATCGATTTCACCGATGACGGCCTGAAAGTGCGCTATCCGCGCTTCTCGGCCTATCGATCCGAGCGCCATCCGGACTGGCTGACCTTGCAGGATACCCGCGCGCCCGACGTCGCCGCGCGCGTCTCGCTGGACATGGGACGCGGCGCGACAGTCGACGTGGAGCCGCAGCGGGTGACGGCCCGACGCGGCGGCGAGACGGTCACGGTGCTGGTAGACGATGGCAATGTCTTCGTGGATGGACCGACGCCCGGCTGGGTCGAGCAGAAGACGCCGGGCGGCGACGTCATGATTTCCTTCGGATTCGCAGGCTCCGTCGAGGTCGAAAGCGACGAGGTGAAGGTGCGCCGCCGCTTCTGGGGCTGGGAGAACTTCGTCTTCGATCCGAATTCTCCCTTCTGGGGAAAATCCTTCAGCGAGGTCACGGCGCTGGTCTTCTCGGACAAACGCATCAAGCCGGAAATATCGAATGTCGCCCTCGCCTGGGACAACATATTGAACAATGCCGAATGGCAGCATGGCGACGTGTGGCTGAAACTCGGCCAGACGATCGTGATGGCCTTCGTCGGCACGGTCTTTGCCAGCCTGCTCGCCTTCCCGCTGGCCTTCGCGGCGGCGCGCAATGTGACCCGCAGCCGCATCGTCAACCAGGTGACGAAGCGGCTGTTCGACTTCCTGCGTTCCGTCGACATGCTGATCTGGGCGCTATTCTTCACGCGCGCCTTCGGACCCGGCCCGCTGGCCGGCATATCGGCGATCTTCTTCACCGACACCGGCACCTTCGGAAAGCTCTATTCGGAGGCGCTGGAAAACATCGACGACAAGCAGCGCGAGGGCATCAAGTCGGTCGGCGCGTCTCCCGTGCTGGTGCAGCGCTACGGCGTGGTGCCGCAGGTGCTGCCGATCTTCATCTCGCAGTCGCTCTATTTCTGGGAGTCGAACACGCGCTCGGCCACCATCATCGGCGCGGTGGGCGCGGGCGGCATCGGACTGAAGCTGTGGGAAGCCATGCGCACCAACGCCGACTGGGAGAACGTCGCCTATATGGTGCTGCTGATCCTGATCGTGGTGTTCGTGTTCGACAACATATCGACCGCGCTGCGCAAAAGGCTGGTGAGCTGAAGCTCGCCAAGGCTGTCCGCAACCGGGCAAGACGCTATACTTCGTCGAAAACCGACGGAGCAGCGCCATGACCGGACCCGGACCCAAGCCGGAGATCAAGCACCCGATCCCGATGCATCCGCGCGTCGGCTTCCTGAAACCGCTGGTGACGGCCGAAAACATCGAGGTCGGCGAGTTCACCTATTATGACGACCCCGAAGGACCGGACAAGTTCCAGGAAAAATGCGTGCTGCATCACTATCCCTTCATAGGCGACCGGCTGGTGATCGGGAAATTCTGCGCCATCGCGGAAGGCGCGCGCTTCATCATGAACGGCGCGAACCACATCATGTCCGGTTTCTCGACCTATCCGTTCAACATCTTCGGCCATGGCTGGGAGGAAGGTTTCGACGAGACGGCGTGGAAGAGCGAGTTGCGCGGAGACACGGTGGTAGGCAACGACGTATGGATCGGCATGGAAGCGATCATCCTGCCGGGCATCAGCATTGGCGACGGCGCGGTCGTGGCGGCAAAATCCGTGGTCACGCACGACGTGCCGCCCTATGCGATTGTAGCTGGGAACCCGGCGAAAACCGTGAAGACACGCTTCGACGCGCAAACGGTGGAGCGGCTTCTCGCGGTCGCATGGTGGAACTGGACGGTTGACAAGATCGGCCGCAACCTCAATGCCATTCGCGGCGCCGACATCGTGGCGCTGGAGGCAGCGGATTGAACGACAGCGCAACAGGAAAGATCGGCGTCGAGGTGTTCGCCTCGCCATGGGTGTTCATCCGCGGCGTGCCGGCGATGAAGTTCCTCCCGCCGGAGGGACCACCGGAAATGGCCTTCGCGGGCCGCTCCAATGTCGGCAAGTCGTCGCTGATCAACGCACTGGTGGGCCGCAACGGGCTGGCGCGGACCTCCAACACGCCGGGACGCACGCAGGAGCTGAACTATTTCGTGCCGGACGGCTATTCGGGCGAGGCCGGCGACCTGCCGCCGATGGCGCTGGTCGACATGCCGGGCTACGGCTATGCCAGCGCGCCGAAGGAGAAGGTCGACGCGTGGACCAAGCTGGTCTTCGACTATCTGCAGGGACGCGTGACGCTGAAACGCGTCTATGTGCTGATCGATTCCCGCCACGGCATCAAGAAGAACGACGACGAAATCCTGTCGCTGCTCGACAAGGCGGCGGTGTCCTACCAGATCGTGCTGACCAAGACCGACAAGATCAAGGCCGCCGGCGTACCGAGGCTGATAACCGAGACGCTTGAGAAGATCAGGAAGCGGCCCGCCGCCTTTCCTGGTGTGATCGCGACATCGTCCGAAAAGGCCGAAGGACTTGACGAGCTTCGCGCCGCGATCGTGCTCGCGGCAAGCGGGGGTTAGGACGCCCGGACTTCAGATGGCGCTCAGCGTGCCGCGCGCCACGATCTTGCCGGTGGGCTGGCCCGAGGCCGAGCCGCCGACAGGCTCGTCGCTGATGGACAGGATCGCGCCGGGAACGATCCTCAGACGCTGAGCCTCGTTGATCGGCATACGCGCGTCCTCCTCGCCCGGCCGGATCACGCCGAGCGAAACCGGAGCCTGCTCCTCCCGGACAACCCACAGCTCGAATTCACGCTCCTCGCCGGGCTCGCCGGAGAGTCGGGCAAGGCCGATATCCTCGGTGCGCTCGTCGAACACGGCAAGGTAGCGCACGCCGCTGTCGGCCCCTGTCAGGCTTGCGGCAAGGCGAACGGGAGGAAGCTCCTCCTTCGAGGTCGTCAGGGACGGCGCGGCGATATAAGCGAGCACGAGAAGGGCGGCGATCGCGAGCGCGCGCCAGAAGGCGATGCTGCCCTGCGGCCGGGACGCCTCGGCCGGATCGGGCTGCGCGCCATCGGGAAACAGGCGGCGGTCTATCGCCGCCTTGACGGTCTCGGGAACCTCGGCTTCCGCGTAGTCCGCCCCGAGAGGAGAGAAATCGGCCTGCCAGCGATCGACGAGACGCGCGAAGGGCTGCTCGGCCTCAATTCGCAACGCTGCGAGACGGCGGTCGTCGTCCGACAGAGCGCCCAGCACATATTCGGCGGCGAAGATGTCGTCGCCGCCCCCATCCGGCTTCAGCTCGTCATTGGAACTGCCGGCGGCGCTCATTGCTGAAGGCAATCCTTGAGCCGGATCAGGCTGCCGCGCATCCTCGCCCGAATCGCGTTCGGCGGCACGCCGGCGCGCCCGGCGAGCGTGGCGTAGCTTTCGCCTTCGAGAAAGGCCTGGCGCAGCTCGGCCGCACTGTCGGGGTCGAGCTCGTTGAGGCAGACCAGGATCGGCGGCGATCCCGCCTTGAGCCTGGCTTTGGCCTTGCGGCGTGATTTCGACTTCGGCGCAGGAGCGTCAGTCGCAGGTGGCACCACTGGCGGCCGCGAGCGCAGCACGTCGATCGCATGGGCGCGCGCGATGGCGACAAGCCAGCCGAGCGGGTCGAGCTCCGACGCAGCGAAACGGTCGGCCTTCGCCCAGACCCTTACGAAAACCTCCTGCAGGGCCTCTTCGGCCTCGGCGCGGTCGCCCAATATGCGCAGGCAGACGCCGAACAGCGTCGCGCTGGTCTGCCGGTAAAGCTGGTCGAAGGCGGCCCTGTCCTTCAGCGCCACCCGGACTATGAGCTTTGTGATGTCGTGCTGGGCCATCGGGCGGGACACTATGTCGTTTGTCGCAATTTTGGAAGCGTGGGCCGCTCCGAGCCATATGCCCCGAACCGCCATCCTTGGCAACGTCGCGGGTTGGAGTGAGATCGCGGCGGGCGGCTTGCCCCGACCGCTTCCATCCGCCGTCGAAACACTCTAAGAGGCGGCGAACCCATGATGCCCCAGCGCGAGGAAGAGATGTCGACGGAATCGTCAGCCACCGCCGAGATGCAGGCCGCCCTCCTCTCCAGGGCCCTCCCCTACATGCAGCGCTACGAGAACAAGACGGTCGTGGTGAAGTACGGCGGCCACGCCATGGGCGACATCGAGCTCGGCCGCGCCTTCGCCCGCGACATCGCACTGCTGAAGCAGTCGGGCGTCAACCCGATCGTCGTGCATGGCGGCGGGCCGCAGATCGCGGCCATGCTGAACAGGATGGGCATCGAATCCAAGTTCGAGGGTGGCCTGCGCGTGACCGACGAGAAGACCGTCGAGATCGTCGAGATGGTGCTGGCAGGCTCCATCAACAAGGAGATCGTCGCGCTGATCAACGCCGAGGGCGAATGGGCGATCGGCCTGTGCGGCAAGGACGGCAACATGGTCTTCGCCGAAAAGGCCAAGAAGACGGTGACCGACCCCGACAGCAACATCGAGCGGGTGTTGGACCTCGGCTTCGTCGGCGAGCCGGTCGAGATCGACCGCACGCTGCTCGACCTTCTGGCGCGCTCGGAGATGATACCCGTGCTGGCGCCGGTGGCGCCGGGCCGCGACGGCCACACCTACAACATAAACGCCGACACCTTCGCTGGCGCCATCGCCGGCGCGGTGAAGGCCTCGCGGTTGCTGTTCCTGACTGACGTGCCCGGCGTGCTCGACAAGGACAAGAAGCTCATCGACGAGCTGACGGTGAGCCAGGCGCGCATGCTGATCGCCGACGGCACCATTTCCGGCGGCATGATCCCCAAGGTCGAGACCTGCATCGAGGCGATCGAGCGCGGTGTGGAGGGCGTGGTGATCCTCAACGGCAAGACGCCGCACTCCGTGCTGCTCGAACTTTTCACCGAACATGGCGCGGGCACGTTGATCGTGCCCTGAGCCTCGCCGCGTCCGTTCAGCGGACGGCGAGCAGCACCAGGATTCCGCCGACGATCAGGGCGCAGCCGGCGATTTCGAGCCGGTTGATCTTCTCCTTGAAGAAGAACACCGTCGAGGCGAAGGTGAACAGCATCTCTATCTGGCCGAGGGACTTGACGACGGCCGACTGCTGCAGCGTCATGGCCATGAACCAGCCGAACGAGGCGAGCGCGCCGGCGATGCCGACCACGAGCGAGAGCTTCCAGGCGGCGGCGATGCGGCGAAGCTCGTCGCGGTCTCGCAGCAGGAGCCAGCCACCCATCAGGACAGTCTGGAACAGCGTGGTCCAGGCAAGCGTATAGGCTGCCTGCATCATGAAATTGGGGCCGTCGAGCGCCAGCGACGCGGCGCGGTAGGCGACGGCCGCGAAGCCGAACAGCGATCCCGAGGTGAGCCCGATCAGCGCGGTGCGGCTGACGACGGACGAGACCAGGGTGCGCGCGCTGACCTTGAGATGTGCGACCGAGATCAGCATGACGCCGACGACGCTGATGGCGATCGCCATCAGCGTCCCGGCCGTGACGCGCTCGCCGAGGAAGACCAGCCCGAACAGGGCGGCCTGCGCCGGCTCGGTGCGCGAATAGGCCGTGCCGACCGCGAAGTTGCGGAAGGAAAACAGGTGGACGAGCAGGAAGGTCGCGGCGATCTGGCAGATGCCGCCCAGCACCATCCAGACGAGGAAGGACGCACTGACCGCCGGCAAGGCATATCCCGGCCCGAGATGGAGCAACAGGACGATCAGCATGGCGACCGGGCAGCCGAAACCGAAGCGCACGAAGGTCGCGCCATTCGTGCCCATGACACCTTTGAGGTGCTTCTGAAGCGCCGACCGCAGGTTCTGCAGGAAGGCGGCGGCGATCGTGATCGGTATCCAGAGTTCCATGGAAAGCAGGCAATCAGGCAGGAGTTTCGAGGCGGGGCGTAGACTTCAGGCGGCGATTTCGCCAACGGGCGGCGAACCGCTGGCAAGGCCAATCACACCCCATGCCATTTGCCGTCAATCGAATTCCGTCAAAAGACCTGTCTGGACAGGCCGGCGACGGCCCGTCCGAAGCGCTGCACGGCCTCTATCCGATCGCTACTTGGCTTTCGTGCGCCGCGTCTTGGGCGCAGCCGCCCTGGGGGCAGCCACCTTCTGCGCAACCGCCTTCTGGGTAGCCGCCTTCTGGGTAGCCGGCTTTTGGGCAGTCGCCTTCTGCCCAAGGCCGATGTCCTTGGCCATGACGGAGCGGGCGGCGGAATAGTTGGGCGCCGTCATCGGATAGTCGGCGGGCAGTCCCCATTTTGCGCGATACTGCTGAGGCGTCATGCCATGCGCCGTGAGGTGGCGCTTCATCGACTTGAACTTCTTGCCGTCCTCGAGACAGACTATGTAGTCGGGGAAGACCGATCGCTTCGGATTGACGGCGGGAACCAGGGGCGTCTCTTCCTCCACTTCCGGCTGGCCAAGCGTGCGCATCGCCTCGCTGACGCTCTGGATCAGTTCAGGCAGCTCGGACGGCGGCAGGCGATTGTTCGACACATAGGCCGAGACGATGTCGGTGGTCAGCGCAATCAGAACATTTTCTTCGTTGTCGTCCAATTTCAAATCTCCAAAGGGCTCGGCTGTGTCTATGCCGGAAATCGTTCCGGCTCAATGTTCGTGTCTGTGTGATTTCGGATCATGCGGGCGCGTCGTTCGATGCATCCGAATAAGGATCATGCCAGGAAGCTAGCTCAGAGACGTTACGTTGCCGTCATTGTCGATGACGCAGCTGTGCCTCGTGCCGGCGGCATCCAGTTCCACCTGGAACGACCGGCTGTCTATCTGGCGCGAATTGACCGGCAGCACCCTGTCCGAAGCGGTTCCCGTACGCGTCGCCACGGCGTTGGCGCACAGCAGCTGGAGGTCGGCAGGAGCCGTCTGCAACGTCGTCCTCGCCATTTCCTTGGGCTCGGGCGTGGACGTGCATCCGGCCGCGATGATCAGCGGCGGGAATGCCAGCGCGGTCACGGCCATCATGCGGCAACACGCATGCCTTGCGGACATCGATCGTCTCCCTTCCGTCCTGTGTCAAAGGCCCGGCCCCGCGCCGAGACACGGATACCCCTTCCCTTGCTTTCCATGCAATTCCAGGCGCGGACCGCGCGCCGGAATTGCCTCAGACGCCCTTGTACAGGGCAGCTCCCTGCATGAGGACGATGACCTTGGCGCCCACCTTGATGCGCGAATGCAGGTCGATGATGTCGTCATTGTTCATTCTGATGCAACCGGACGACACGTCGAGCCCGATGGTCCACGGTTCGGGCGTTCCGTGAATCCGGTAGATGGTGTCGCGGTCGCCTTCATAGAGATAGAGGGCGCGCGCGCCGAGCGGATTGTCGGGACCGCCCGGCTGGCCGCCTGCCCATTTCACCGCATTCGGGTCGCGCGCGACCATTTCTGCCGGCGGCGTCCATGTCGGCCATTCCGCCGTGCGGCCGACACGCACGATGCCCGCCCAGCCGAAGCCCTCGCGGCCGACGCCGATGCCGTAGCGGATCGCCTGATGGCCGGGCTGGACGAGGTAGAGAAAATGCTGGTTGCCGTCGATGATGATGGTGCCGGGGGGCTCCGCCGTCCGGAACTTGACCATCTGCCGCCGGAACGCCTCCGGAGGCTGGTTGTTGCGGGCGAACATCTTGCGCGCCGTAGCGCGGTCGTATTTGACCCATTTGCGCGTCTTGGCGTCATATATCTCGGTATTGGCGAAGGACTTTGCCGTGCCCAGGCCGAAGACCGAGACAAAGGCTCCCATGAGCAGCAGGCCGCGGCGGTTCAGGACGGGTATAGTCATTATTGCCCCCATCCCTTCACGCGGTCGCGGTTGTTTTCCACCCATGCCTTGGCGAAATCCTCCGGCGCCTGACGATCGACCTGCAGCGCGTAGCTCATGGCTGAAATCTCGTCGGGGCTGAAATCGACTTTCTCGAGAAGGGCCGCGACCTTTGGAAGCCTCGACGCAAGGGCCGCCGAATAGGCGATATGGAACCTGACGGGACCCCAGGCGACGGGCGCGCTCGACTTCGAGATCCAGAGCGGATCGTCGGCCGGCACGATGTTCCACTTGGCAGGATCGTATTCAGGTTCATTGAGCCGCACGATGTCGTGCAGCTTGAAGATGTGATGCGGCGCATAGCAGTAGAACACCATCGGCCGCCCGGTGGCCACAGCGGCATCGACGGCCGCCATCGCCACATCCTCCTCGGCCTCCACCAGCGTCACGGTCTTCGCATAGCCGTAGCTGTTGGCCCGCACATGCTCTATGCCGGTGGACTTCCAGGTGGGCGCGCCGATCCAGACTTCACCGCGCCCGTCGCCGTCGGTGTCGAGCAACGCGGTCTTGGCCTCGTCGTTCAGGTCCGCCACGTCCTTTATGCCGGCGGCCTCGGCCTCGCGCGTGGCGCAGAGCCCCTGCCAGGCGGTGACGGAGGACTTGCCGAGCACGACGCTTCCGTTTCCTTCGGCGCCGTACCGGCTGACGAGGTCGTTGAAATTGGGCGTCCAGACCTCCGGGACGACATCCACCTCGCCGGAATGCATGCCGGCGAAGGCGAGCATGGTGCCAAGCTCCCGCACCTGCGCGTCGAGACCGAGATCCTCACCGATGGCCAGTTTCAGGATGTTGGCGCTGGCCTGTCCGGACGGCCAGTTGGGCATGGCGATGACGAGATCGGCTGCAAAGGACGATGTGCCCATGCAAAGGATCGAGGCAGCCGCAAACAATGTTCTTCGCAAGAGCATGCACGATCCTTCGGCCACGAACTCCCCCACACACCCCTTTTGCAGCCACCTTAACATGATCGCCGCAATGTCGTCAGCAAAATCAGTTTCGGCAAGCCGGGCTCAATAGTACGTCCCAATTCCGTGAATACATTTTTACTGAATGAATTTTTGAAAAGCGAAGCAGGATTTGACGGAGGTCACGCTGAATTCATCTTTCCGGGACGCAGCGCATATTTGCAGGACGCGCAGCGGACTCCCTTCGGGACAGGGGACTGCCGTTTTCCAACCGGAGCTGTGCAGTATCCGGGATGAAGATCGTTGTCCGAAGACGCGGCGTGAAGCGATTCGGGCCGTCTTCCTGACGCCTTGTTGCAAACACAAAGAACTGCTAGGAGCATGCATCGATCTTGTTTTCGGACTTTGTTTGCGCGCTCGCCGCTTCGACGATCTTCCTTCTCAATTTCGAACACGACGGCGTCTGGCACGGTGCCAGCCGACGATATCACCTGTCGATTGAAAGGAAATCGCCATGAACACCGGAACCGTAAAGTTCTTCAACGCCACCAAGGGCTTCGGCTTCATCGAGGTCGGCAACGGCCAGCCGGACGTCTTCGTCCACATCTCCGCTGTCGAGCGCTCCGGCATGCGCACGCTCGTCGAGGGCCAGAAGGTCAACTTCGACGTGGTGCAGGACAAGCGCAGCGGCAAGAACGCAGCCGAGAACCTTCAGGCTGCCTGATTCCGGCTTCGGGCCCTTGGCCCTAGAAGTTTCTGAAAAGGTCGGGTTCGCCCGGCCTTTTTTGTTTCCTAAAAGCCTTTCGGTTTTCCCAGCCCACCCGCTCGGGGAACCTCGACGCGTTGGCTACAGGAGCGCGTCCGAAATGTCGGCGCAGATGCCGACCAGCCCGGCGCGCATCGCCTCGAAATCCTCCTGACGGTTGCGCTGCTGCAGGCAGGGCATGACGATGCTGGCGACCGCCCGGCCGGACTTGTCCAGCACGGGCGCGCAGATGTCGATGACGCCGACGAGGAAATGGCTGGGCGATACGACCGACCCGGCCCTTGCGATCTCGTCCAGATCGGCGTTCAGCCGAGCGTCCGGCCGGCCGTCTTCCAGAAGGGCAAGGCTCTCCGCGATCATGGCGTCGCGCCGCTGCGTCGGCTGGAAGGCTATGATGGTGCGGCCCGAAATCGCTTCGGTCGCGGCGTTGCCATAGCCGAGCTGCAACGAGAAATGGAACTCCGTCCACGGCGGCGCCGCATTGGCGATGACGGCCGTCTGCCCCCGGCTGACGACGACCAGATGGCAGGCATGGCCGACGGCGTTGGCAAAGCGCTCCATCTCAGGCAACGCCACCTCGACCAGAGTGCGCGAGCGCGGCGTGCGCATGCCGATCTCGAACAGGCGATTGCTGAGCGACAGCCGGTCGGTGGCGGGATCGCGGCGGATATAGCCGCGCTCGACCAGCACATAGACCATGCGGAAGATCTCGCTCTTGGAGCGACCGAGCCGTTCGCCGATCTGGCGCGCTGTCAGCGGCTCGTCCTCCGACGCCAGCAACTCGACGATGTCGAGCCCCTTCTCCAGGGCGGGCGCTGAATAGGCCGTTTTCTCATCGCTGCTCATCGCGGCACGCTCGGTTTCATTCATGATACTTGACTTCATATACAAAACGCATCTTAATCGCAATCAGTGCTGGAGCCTACCGGCACAGGGGAACCTCTCACCGTGAGAGTCGAAGGGAGAACGATCGTGGACGAAAGACTGAAACTCTTCCTGGATGCGAAGCTGAATGCGGACGTGAGCCGGCGGCATTTCCTGCAGGGCGCGGCCGGCCTGACCACGCTGACCGTGCTTGGCGCGGCCGGACAGGCCAACGCTGCCGGCGGCAAGCTCGGCGGGGAACTGAACTTCCTCGGCTGGGACGGCGAGCATGGCGGCAACGTCGCCAAGCCTTTCCTCGAGGCCAACAACATCAAGATGAACGCCTCCTTCCAGTCCGCCGCAGACGAGGCGCTGACGCGCTTCAACACCGGCGGGCGCGGCGCGATGGATATACTGACGCCCAACAAGGATTTCCAATCGGCGATCCTGAAATCGGGCGTGGAGCTGTTCCAGCCGCTCGACCTCAACCGCATCCCGACCGCAAGCGGCCTTTTCCCGGCTTTCAAGGACGCGCCCTGGCTGGTGCGTGACGGCAAGACCTACGGAATTCCGATCATCTGGGGCGACGAGCCCTGCGTCTACAACCCCAAGAAGTGGGACGCGATGCCGGCGCGATACCTCGACTTCGAAGACCCGAAGTTCAAGGGCGAACTGGTGCTGCTCGACGACCCGTTCGGCAACATCTGGCTGTGGGCGGCCTCGCTGAAGATGCCCGAGCCGAGCCGCCTCACCGCCGAGCAACTGCAACAGGTTCTCGACGCAATGCTGAAGATGAAGCCCAACGTGGTGACCATCGGCGCGTCGCACGGCGACATGGCCGACGTGCTGGTGCGCGGCGACGCCTCCATCGGCATCGGCGGCTGGGCCTATCAGGTGATGATCGCCAAGGAAAAGGGCGTCGATCTCGTCGTCGGGACGCCTGCGGATGACGGCACCTTCTACTGGTCGGATGCCTTCGCGCTCGCCATAGACGCGCCGAACGAAGACAACGCCTACGCCTTCATCGACTTCATGACGAAGCCGGAATCCAACGCCGCGCTGGCCGCCGAACTGGCGTCTGGCTGCACGGTGGAGGCGGCCTACGACCTGATGCCGGAAAACATCCGCTCCATGTTCCCCTACGACAATGTAAGGGTGCCGGGCGGCGGCATTCTCGGCACGCAGATCGTCGTGCCGCCGCAGGAGCCGGACGGCGATGTCGTCGGCGCGCCTGCATGGGTTGAAGCCTGGCAGACTTTCAAGGCATCCTGACACAACGCCGCTTCCGGGTCGAAGGTTCGGCCGACGATCCGGAAGCGGCGGATGCCAGCAACAGCCGTCAGCGATCGTAGAAATGTCAGTGACGACAACAGCACCTTCCGGAGACAGCCGGCGGCAGCCCTATGCCATGCTGCCCGCCAGCCTGTTCTACGCCCTGTTCTTCGCCGTGCCGATGCTCTGCCTGCTGGTACTGAGCTTCTGGCGGGCGAAGGGCTTCCAGTTAATTCCGGACTTCACGCTGGACAACTACGTGAAGATCTTCACGTCGCCACTCTACCGCACGCTGATGCTGCGCACGATATCGGTCGCTTTCGTGACGACGCTGATCGTCGTGCCGGTCGCCTTCGCGCTGTCCTACATCATGCGCTTCGTCTTCGAGCGGCGCGGGCAGGTCATCCTGCAGATCGTGCTGCTTTCGCTGTTTTCCGGCTATCTCGTGCGCATCTACGCCTGGCGCACCATCCTCGGTAAGCAGGGCCTGCTGAACTCGACCCTGCAATGGCTCGGCATCATCAACGAGCCGCTGGAATTCCTGATCTACAGCAACATCGCGGTGGTCATCACGCTGAGCGGCCTGCTGCTGCCGCTGGCCGTGCTGCCGCTCTATTCGGCGATGCTGAACGTTTCGCGCGACTATATGGAGGCCGCGCGCGACCTCGGCGCGGGCTGGGGCCACACGCTGCGCACCGTGCTGCTGCCGATGGCCATGCCCGGCCTGCGCACCGCCTTCGCCTTCGCCTTCCTGCTGTCGGCCGGCGATTTCGTGACGCCCTCGCTGGTCGGCGGCACGCAGAGCATGCTGATCGGCAACATCATCGCGGACCAGTTCCGCGGCATCGGCTCCAACTGGCCGCTCGGCGCGGCTATGGCCTTCGTCGTCGTGGCGATCATGCTGGCCACCTATCTCGCGGTCGTGCGCCTCATCACATGGGTGACGCGATGGTGAGGTGGAAAAAGCTCCTGACCGCGACCTTCGTGGGCCTCGTCGTCGGCTATCTCTATGCGCCGATAGCGGTGATCGTGATCTTTTCCTTCACGACCTCGCCGAGGCTCAGCATGCCGATCGACGGGCTGACGCTCGACTGGTATGCCACCGCCTTCTCCAACCCGCTTATCGCGACGGCGCTGCGCAACAGCCTGATGCTGGCGGCGACCGCCGCCATACTGGCAGGCGCGGCGGGCGCAGCCTTCGCCTTCTGGCTCGTCGCGCTGAAGAAGCCCCGGTTGAAGGCGACCATGCTGACGGCGAGCCTGATGCCGGCCATCGTGCCGCTGCTCGTCATCGGCATCGCTCTCGCGGTGTTCTTCCGCGTACTCGGCATGCAGCAGGGCCTGCTGAACGCCGCCATCGGGCACGTCCTCGTCGCCCTGCCCTTCGTCGTGCTGACCATGAGCGCGCGGCTCGAAACCTTCGATTTCAGCGTGCTTGAAGCGGCACGCGACCTCGGCGCGACGCCGAGGCGAGCCTTCCTCGACATCACCTTGCCGCTGATCCGCCCCTCGGTGATCGGCGCGGCGATGCTGGCGGCCGCCCTCTCGCTCGACGAGTTCGTGGTGACCTGGTTCAATGTCGGCAACCAGCAGACGGTGCCGGTGCTCGTGTGGGGCCTCATGCGGCGCGGCATCGACCCTTCGATCAACGCAATCGCGACGGTGCTGCTGGCCCTGCTGGTCTTCCTCGTGCTCGTCTCCACCATCCTCAGCCGGAAGAAAGTTCAGTGACCGAAGCAGCCGTCGAAATCGTTGGGGTTCGCAAGCAGTTCGGCCGGATGACGGCGCTGGAACGCGTCGACTTCGAGGTGAAGGCCGGCGAGTTCGTGTCGCTCCTGGGCGCGAGCGGCTGCGGGAAGTCCACGCTGCTGCGCATCATTGCCGGCTTCGAGACGGCGACCGAAGGCGTCGTCAAGATCTACGGCGAGGACGTGACCGGCCGCCCGCCGGAGCGGCGGCCGACCAATCTGGTGTTCCAGCGCGGCGCGCTGTTCCCGCACATGACGGTGCGCGAGAACATCGCCTACGGGCTCAAGCTGAAAGGCTGGGATCGCACGCGCATCAATGCGCGGGTGGACGAGATGCTGGCGCTGGTGCGGCTGGAGCAACTGGGTGAGCGCGAGCCCGGCCAGTTGAGCGGCGGACAGGCGCAGCGCGTGGCATTGGCTCGCGCGCTGGCCGGCGAACCGCGCGTGCTGCTGCTGGACGAGCCGCTGTCGGCGCTGGATCTCAAGCTGCGCCAGCAGATGCAGCTCGAGCTGCGCGCCATCCAGACACGGCTCGGCGCGACCTTCGTCTTCGTCACGCACGATCAGACCGAAGCGCTGGTGATGTCGGACCGCATCGCCATCATGAACAATGGCCGCATCGTCCAGCACGGCGCGCCGCGCGACATATACAGGCGGCCGAATTCGGTGTTCGTCTCCGATTTCGTCGGCGCGACCAACCTGCTGCGCGGCACAGTCGCACGTACCGAGGCAGGCAGGCTCGCGCTGAAGACGGACAGCGGCACCTATTTCGCGCCAGAGGCCGAGACCGCCCTGCGCGACGGCCAACGGGCGGCGCTCTCGATCCGGCCAGAGGCCGTGAAGATCGAAAGGGGCGGCGCGCCCCGCGACGACGGATACAGCGTGGCCGGCACCGTGCGCGAGATCATCTACCAGGGCAACACGGTCCGCGTCGGGGTCGGCCTGCCGAGCGGGACGACCGTCTGGGCGGAGGCGCGCGACGAGGAACTGGGCGACCTGTCGTCGGGCGATCCGGTCATGCTGGGCTGGTCGGAAAGCGCCGCGATACTTCTCGGGGAGGACGCGCAATGAACGCGAAGCATGCGAAACTGCTGATCCGCAACGGCTACGTCATCACCATGGATGACGACGCGACCATATTCGAAAACGGCGCGGTCGCGGTCGGCGAGAACGGACGTATCCTTGCGGTGGGCGACGACGCGGCCATCGCGGCGCGCTACACCGCGCCCAAGGTGATCGACGCGCAGGGCGCGCCGGTGCATCCCGGCTTCGTCGAATGCCATTTGCACGCCTCCTACCATCTGTTCCGCAGCGTGCTGCCCGACCAGCTTGTGGAAAGCCAGTCCTTCGATACGTTTGAGGGTCATTTCTACAACACGGTGAACGACGAGGAGGAATATCTCTCGGTCCTGCTCGCCTGCATGGAACTGGTGCGCAACGGCAGCACCTGCTTCATGGAGGCAGGCACGGTACTGGTCCCGGAAATGGCGGCGCGCGCGGCGCGCGAGGTGGGCGTGCGCGCCGTCATCGGCGATGCCTTCATCTGGGACCAGCCGCAGGGCTTCGCGCAGGGCAAGACGGATGGCGCGCAAGAGGGCTGCGCGAGCTGCGCTGCCCATGCGAAGCTGCATGTCGAACTGAAGCGCGCGCCCAAGACGCGCGCCGAGGCGCTGGCCGTGCTGGGCACCGAGCTGAAGCGCAATACCGACCCCGACGCGCTCGTAACGGGGCATGTCGCCGTGCTGGGGCTGGGCACGGCGAGTGAAGAACTGATGATGGAGGCAAAGGCCTGCGCCGACGCGGCGGGCGTGACGCTGAACATCCACCAGTCCTACAGCCCTGCCGACACGGAAGCCGACCGCGCGCGGTTCGGCAAGGACCCGCTGGTGCATCTGCACGAGACCGGCTTCCTCGACAGGAACGTGACATTCGGCCATGCCAACCACCTGACCGACGCCGAATGCGAGGCGTTGCTGGATCGTGGGACGTCGATCGCCTGGGCTCCCGCCGCCTCCATGATGTGGGGGCACGGAAGCTCCATGCACGGTCGCCATGGTGAACTGTGGCGGCGCGGCGCCAACATCGCGCTTGGCTCGGATTCGCCCAACTGGTCGAACGACTTCGACCTGTGGCGGCAGGCCAACCTCGCCGTCATGGCGGCGCGCGACGTCCACATGGACCGCACCTACCTGATCGCCGAGGATGGCCTCTACATGGCCACGCGCGGCGGCGCGCGGGCTGTCGGCCTGGAAAAGCAGGTCGGTTCGCTGGAGCCAGGCAAGCGTGCCGACATCGTCATCCACACGCTCGACCGGCCGGAAATGGTGCCGAGCACCAACATGATCCGCAACCTGTTCTATTCCTCCCGCTCGAAGTCCGTGCACACGGTGATCATCGACGGGCGCGTGATCCTTTGGGAAGGACGTTTCACGCAGCTTGACGAACGTGCGATCTACGCGGAAGTGCGCAAGGCCTCGCGCTCGCTGCTGGGACGCATGGGCCATACGGTAGAAGCGAACGCCGTTCCGCGGATGCGACGGCCCGCCTGAGGAACCACGCCATGACCGACAACCCCGTTTCCATAGAGCTCGATCCGCTGCTGTTCGGCGAGGCGGAACGGCTCGTCGCCGAAAGCGGCGCGTTGCGCGCGACGGCGTTCCGCTATCGCTCCGGCGTGGCGGCGCTGCGCGTCGAGAACGGTGCGGGGTCGGCGGTGTTCCTGCCCTTCCAGGGGCAGCAGATATGGGACGCGCAGTTCCTCGGGCGCAGCCTGACCATGCGTTCCATGTTCGATGAGCCGCTGCCGACCCGCGACTATCTGCGGACCTATGGCGCATTCTTCATCCACTGCGGCGGCACGTCGATGGGTAACCCCGCCCCGGAAGACACGCACCCGCTGCATGGCGAGCTGCCGAACATGCCCTACCGGTCAGCGCGGCTCATCTTCGGGCGCGATGAGCGCGGCGCCTATGCGGAACTGACCGGGGAAGGTTACGACACGCTGGCCTTCCAGCATGCCTTCGCTTCCCGGCCACGGCTGCGCCTCTACGAGAACGCGACGAGCTTCCACGGCGTGGTCGAGGTTGAAAACAGAAACGGCAAGCCGATGCCGTTCCTCTATCTGGCGCACATCAATTTCCGCCCTGCCGATGGCGGCGTGCTGGTCGACACGGTCCGGGACGACCGCCGCGACGTGGTGGTTCGCCACCCCACACTGGAACCGGACGAGCGAAAGGCGGTTCGCGACTATCACGACGCCATCGCAGCCGATCCCTCCCATCACCGGACGCTGGAGGCCGGCGTTCCCGTGGAGCCGGAACTGGTGCTGACGATGAAGGCGACGAGCGGAGCGGACGGATGGACCCATGCGCTACATCGCCGGCCCGATGGCACCGGGGATTTCGTGAGCTACCGGACGGCGGACCTGCCCTACGCCGTGCGCTGGATGCGGCGCAGCGAAGAGAAGGACGCTCTGGGTCTCGTACTCCCCGCGACCGCCCCGCCGGATGGGCTGGCGGCGGCCACCGCAAACGGGCAACTGGTCTGGATCGCGCCTGGCGGATCGTTCCGCACCGAGATGATCTTCGGCGCGACCGATGTACCAGCAACGAGCGCGCTTGAGAAAACCATCGCCGCAATCCGCGGCAGCTAAGCATCATCGAAACGGACGCCATGCTCCACACCCCGAAGAACTACACCGGAAGCGCCTTCACCGACGTCGATTTCGACAAGCCCGGGCGGCAGCTAGGCTTCGTCAGCATCCCGCATTCGCCGCATGACGACGCCTGGGGCGTGACGCGGGTGCCGATCGCCGTCATCGCCAACGGCAAGGGCCCGACCGTCGTCATGGAAGGCGGCAACCACGGCGACGAATATGAGGGGCCGATCACCATCGGCGAGCTGGCGCGCGACCTCGACCCCGGCATGATCCAGGGACGGCTGATCATGATGCCGGCCAACAACGTCCATGCCGTGCGCGCAGCGAAGCGCACCTCGCCGGTGGATGGGCTGAATTTCAACCGCGTCTGGCCGGGTAACCCGATGGGCACGATCACCGAGCAGATCGCGGCCTATGTCTCGCAATGCGTCTTCCCGATCGCCGACGCCTTCCTCGACCTGCATTCAGGCGGATCGTCGCTCGACATATTGCCGAGCGCCATCATAGAGCCGACCACCGATGCCGACCTGCACCGGCGCAATATCGCCGCCGTGCAGGCGTTCGACGCACCCTATACCGTGGTGATCTCAAACCTCGGCGACCAGCGGACCGCGACAGCCAGCGCCTGCCGCGCCGGGCTGGTGACAGTCGGGACGGAGATGCGCGGTTGCGGCACCGTTTCGCTCGACGCGCTGGGCATCTGCCGGCGCGGCGTGCGCAACGTGCTGGCGCATCTGGGCGTGATGGAGGGCAGCGGCGAGCCGGTGCGCGAGCGCCCGGTGCTGGAGCTGGCAGGCCCTCCCGCCTATGTCTTCTCGCCGATCGAAGGCGTCTTCGAGCCTTTCCACGAGAACGGCGAGAAGGTTTCGGCCGGACAGCCCGCCGGCCGCGTCCACCAGACATGGGACCTGACGGCGCAGCCGATTGTCCTGCATTACGGAATCGACGGAATAGTCTATGGAAAGCGGCATCCCGGACGCGTGTCGCCGGGCAATTGCTGCGTCGTCGTAGCCTCTCCATATGGGAAAGCCGCATGATCACCATAGAAGACATCGAGGAAGCCCGCGAACGGATCGCCTCCCATGTGAGGCGCACGCCGATACTGGAGGCATCGCAGGTGCGCAATCCGCTGCCGGTTCCGGCCAGCGTGGTGCTCAAGCTGGAGCTTCTGCAGGTGACCGGATCGTTCAAGGCGCGCGGCGCTATGAACCGGCTGCTCGGCACGCCTGCCGACGAGATAAAGGCCGGCATCGTGACCGCCTCGGGCGGCAATCACGGGCTGGCGGTAGCGCGCACGGCAAGTGTCGCGGGAGTTCCCGCCGTGGTCTACGTGCCGGAAAGCGTCTCCCCGGCCAAGGTCGAGAAGATGCGCAAATGGAACGCGGACGTGCGCATCGTCGCCGGCGACTGGAACGCGGCCAACGATGCCGCGCTGGACTATGAGCGCGCCAGTGGCGCATCCTACTTCCATCCCTTCGCCGATCCGCTGGTCGTCGCCGGGCAGGGAACGCTCGGCCTCGAAATCCTGGACCAGACCTGGGATTTCGACACGATCGTCGTGGCGATCGGCGGCGGCGGGCTGGTCTCGGGACTTTCGACAGCCATCAAGGCGCGCCGCCCCAATGCGCGCGTCGTCGCGGTTGAGCCGATCGGCTCGCCGACCATGAAGGCCAGCCTCGACGCCGGCGCCGTCGTGACGCTGCCCGAGATCACCAGCAAGGTGGCCACCATGTCCTGCCGGCGCACCGACGAGCGCCTGTTCGAGATCGCTCGGCGCAACATCGACGAAGTCGTTCTGGTGTCCGACGAGGCGATGCTCGCGGCATCGCGCTGGCTGTGGTTCGAATTCGGGATCGCGGCCGACCTCTCGGGCGCGGCATCAATCGCGGCGCTCCAGAGCGGCCATCAGGCTTTCGCGGACAGCAAGCGTATCTGCGCCATCATCTGCGGCGCCGGCCCGGAGGGCACCGAGCCTTGAGGATACTGGTCGCCGGCGGCGGGGCTTTCGGCAAGGAGCATCTGAAGACGCTGACCGGAATCGGCGACGTCTCGCTGGCGGTGGCTGAACCGCGCACGGGCGAACGCGAACGCCTGAACGCGCTATTCGCGCTTGCCGACAGCGATGCCGACGCGCTCGCACTGATCGACCGCTTCGCGCCGGACGGCGTGGTGGTCGCCACGCCCGCCGACGCCCATGCGCCGCTGGCGGTCGCGGCACTTGAGCGGCAGATTCCGGTGTTGGTGGAAAAGCCGGTGGCACCCGACGCCGCGACGATGCGCGACCTGTGCGGCGCGGCGTCCGCCAGCAACGCCTTCCTGCTGCCGGGCCACGTCCTGCGGTTCTCCGCGGCACACGCGCAATTGCTGGACATCCTGCGCAGCGGCGAGATCGGCGACGCGGTGCAGTTCATGTCGCGCCGCTATCGCGACGCAAGCCACGCAGAGCGCTATGCCGACATCGATCCGGTCATGATGACGATGATCCACGACATCGACCTCTCGGTGTGGTTCACGGGCGGCGGAGCGCTGTCCGCGCGCGCGGTGCGCAATCCCGCCGGACAGTCTCGCTCGATCACCACGGCATGGCTGGAGGGTGCGCAGGGGGTCGTCTGGCAGCTTTCCACAGCCTGGCTGCACCCAGGGCAGGACTGCCCGCCGGACCGCGTGGAAATCATCGGCACGAAGGGTAGCGCCGAGCTGGAGGCGGGAAGCCATATCGAGGTGTTCGGCCAAACGCGCCACCGCGTGGCCATCGACGCGCAGGACGATCCGCTGCGGACCGAGCTGGAATGCTTCCTTTCGGGAATTAGAAGCGGCAAGGCACCGGCGCAGGTATCGCCCGACGATGCGTTGCAGGGCCTGCTCGCGGCCGAAATGGTTGTCGGCGCGCTGCGATGATCGTCGATTCCCACCTGCATCTGTTCCGCGACGGCTACGGGCAGTTTGCCGGCCCCTCCCCGCTCGGCGGCGTATCCGATGTGGATGCCTATGAGCGCCTCATGCGCGAGCACCGGATCGATGCGGGACTTGTGGTCTGCTACGAGGGCGACGGCATCGACCCGGCCAACAACGCCTATGTCCGCGAGCTGGCGGGCACGCGCGGCTGGATACACAGTCTTGCCTTCCTGCCGGCGCACACGCCGCCGACGCATGGCGGCGTCGAAGGGCTGCTCGCCTCGGGGCATGCTGGAATAGCGATCTACCTGCCGGACGAAGGCGCCGCGAAGGCGCTGCATCACTGGTCGCCGGAAATCTGGCGGCATCTTTCGCAGGCGCGCGCGATCGTCTCGCTCAACGCCTGGCCCGAAGCGACGAGGCATATGCGGCCGCTGGTCGAGCAGGCGGACGGATGCCAGTTCCTGTTCTCGCATCTCGGCCTGCCGGGGCGGCATGACACGACGCCGACGCAGGAGGAGGCCGCGACGCGGCTGAAACCGCTGCTCGACCTCGCAGGCTGTCCCAATGTCGGCGTTAAGCTGTCCGGGCTCTACGCGGTCGACCCGACGCCGCCGCACGCGACCGCAAGGCCGTTCATCGATGCGTTGCTGGAGCGCTTCGGACCCGCCGACCTGCATTGGGGGTCAGATTTCAGCCCCGGACTGGAATTCGCGCCCTTCGACCCGCAAAACGAGGCGCACCATCTGGAAGGGCTCGACGCGGGCGAGCGCGAGCTGGTCATGGGCGAAGGCCTGATGCGGAAGCTCCGGGCTGGCGAGGCAAGCCGAGTTCAACGGACATAGTCTAGAGCCATTCAGCTTCAGGAAGCCCCCTCATCCCCCGGCCGGGACCTTCTCCCCGTTGCTCGGGGAGAAGGAGGCTGGCCGCAACGCTGACGCTGACGCCCCCCCTCTCCCCACTTGCGGCGAGAGGGGACGGACCGAAGTCCCTGCTGACATCACCGAACCTCCGTCCACATTATTTATGAATTCCGTTTGACTAAATACCCATCCGGTGCCACCTTACCTATGGGAGGGTTATGTCGTGGCGTTGAAGGGGACAAACCAGGAGTCCGGACGGCCGTACAATCGACGGATTGTGCTGGAGTGCGTCCGCCTGAACAGTCCGACCACGCGAGGCGACATCGCGGCGCGCGTGGGGCTGACCGTCCAGACTGTCTCCACCATCGTGCGGGAGCTGGAAGAGCAGGGTTTCCTGATCTCTGCCCGCGAGAACCCCAAGGGACGCGGCCTGCCGCCGGCGAAACTGAGCATCAATCCCGACGGCGGCTTCGCGGTCGGCGTCCACATCACGCCCATCGGCGTCGACGCCGCGCTGATCGACCTGAGCGGCAACGTGCTGGCCAGCCAGCATCGCGCGGTGGCCAACGCCTCGCCCGAGACGGCGTTCAAGCACATCGGCGCGATGGTGCCCAAGCTGACCGCGGCGCGCCCGAAGGGCCGCCTGCTCGGCATCGGCATGGCGCTTCCCGGTCCCTTCGACGTGGAATCGATGAGCTTCATCGGTGCGACGACCATGACCGGCTGGAAGAACGTCGCGATCCGCGAGCGCCTTTCGGAACTCACCGGCCTGCCCGCCTTTCTCGAAACCGACATGGCCGCCGCCGCGCTCGGCGAGCAGCTCTACGGCATCGGCAGGCATTTTTCGAATTACTACTATCTCTATTTCGGCGTCGGGCTCGGTGGCGCGCTGGTCGATGACGGGCGCGTCATGCGCGGCGCATGGGGCAATGCCGGCGAGATCGGCCATATCCCGGTCGTGCCGGACGGCGAGCCCTGCCCATGCGGCAACCGTGGCTGCCTGGAACGCTACGTGTCGCTCGACGCCTATCGCCGGGCCGGCACAAGCGCAGCGGACTGGACGAAGGCCGCCGCGCCCGTCTTCCGCAACGCGATCGTCACCATAGAGAACCTTTTCGACCCAGAGACGGTGGTGCTCGGCGGCCTCGCCTCGGTGGAAGTCCTCGACG
>WPCJ01048509.1_pt1 | contig 29970 bp, 26 predicted proteins | sample 5399831 | NCBI WGS metagenome assembly WPCJ01 (sample SAMN12869470, study PRJNA574797) | sludge metagenome | isolation source: wastewater treatment of pH10 | place: China:Beijing | collected 2019-05-20 | reverse complement strand
AATGCACAAGTTACTACGAATAGTATTTGCAATACTTAGAAGCGGCGAACCCTTTATAAAGTAGGAGGTTAAGGATAAACTCTGAGCAAAATTTTTTCTCCATGTATCAAAATCTATTGACATTTAACACAACATCTTACTACATTCACTTGATATTATTTATTATGTAAACGGAACCGGCTTATTGAAGGGCCGGAGGGAAAATTACCAAACGCATGTGCATAGCTTTAAAATAACAAAGCAGAAAATACCCTACCACTTATTCAATAAAAAACTTAAACGGAAGAAATTTGGCGGTTAAGTGCATCATATAATGTTGCACGTTTAATCCCAAAATTTCTGCAAATCGAGGCTTTGCTAACTCCGTCTTTAATCTGTTCCAATATAGCTTCCATCTTCTCTTCATTTATTGCTCTCGGTCTCCCTCCCCTTCTACCTCGCCTTTTCGCTGCCTCAAGACCGGCTATTATTCTTTCTTTAGTCAATGCACGTTCATATTGAGCTAATGAACCAAATAGCTGAAACAAAAGCTCACCATGCGGAGTGGTGGTATCCATTTGCTCAGTAATAGAACGAAATGCTACTCCCTTATCACGAAGATTAGTCATAATATCTAGTAAATGATGCAAAGAGCGTCCTAAGCGATCCAGTTTCCAAACTATAAAGCAATCTCCTTTATTTAAATATTCCAATGCTTTCTGTAAACCAGGGCGCTTATCTCTTGCTCCACTTGCTTTATCTTCAAAAATATTCCTGGGGTCTACTCCTGCATTTATTAATGCATCCCTTTGCAGATCAGTTGATTGACGATCACCTTCTGATGAGACACGCATGTAACCAATATTCATACGAAAAACCCTAATTTATATATATCTGTATAGCCTAATAATACGGCTATATTTTTCGTATAGTTTTAAGCTACTTTTGGAATAGTTTCAAGCTCTATCAAGCACCATTCCAAAAAACACTTGTTTTCCGTCCTATAAAAATAGGCTTTTTGGCTACTCTAATTTGCAACTAATATTTGCTATATATTTAGATTTTAGTTTTTATAGATATAAGTGCATGTAATTTTGCCTCCATTATTGACATTACTTTTTGTAACCATTAATGGTATAGTTAAAATAATACTATATAAAATGGGTTACCCATATGGAGAATGTTGCAATTACAATTAGAGTTCCAGATAAGGAACTGCATATCATAGATGATTACGCAAAAGAAAAAGGTATGACGCGTGCAGAGATATTCCGTAATCTCATAACTAATACTGCAAAGTCTATTGAACATAACAAGCGAAGAGAAAAGCTAATTGCAGCATCAAAAAAAGTAAGCCAGCACAACATCAGTGAAGCTGTTCAATTAGAAAATACATTAGAAGATGGTTTAAAAAATGACTAACATGAAATTTACTCAAGGTGACATTTGGCTCGCTAACCTTAACCCTCAACAAAAATCTGAACCCGGTAAGATCAGGCCAGTTTTAATTATCCAAAATCAATACTTATTAGACGTAAACCATAGCACTACTATAATAGTACCCCTTACTACTAACCTTATTGATGATGCTGAACCCTTACGTATTAGAATTAAAGCAGAAGATAAGCTGGAGAAAGACTCCGATCTACTTATAGATCAAGTAAGAGCTATAGATAATAACAGGTTCATAGGTAACTCCCTTCTTAATATCGGACCGGATAGACTAAATTATGTTATTGAAGCTCTTCAACAATTAATAAACATCCCTGAGACTAAAGCTTAATCATTTTATAACTATTAATAATTTAAATTTTCACAAGACTTTTTTTATGAGCACATTCTCAAATCAATATTAAAATGTAGGGCGACAAATAATGTTGCACATTTAGTACCATTTATTTTCGCATGTTACAATTTTTTTTGATAGAAGCTTGCCGTATCAAAAACGGTCGTTGATATATTCAATAGAAAGATAACCCGGAAAGAATTTTTCCTCCCGGCATCATTATGCAATGCATTATTTTATTTATCAGCTGATCGGCTGCATGGCTTCCCTTCTTCTACCCCGGTATTTATTAGTAAATGCTCTTCCCATTTCCTGTCATGCGGGAATGCTCTTATACATGCTGCAACTATTGAACCGTCAACAAAGTATTCGGGATGTTGCACTGCTATTTTTTCTACTAACTCCTTATAGGCTTTTGCAAACTCCGTTACCACATGGTAGTTTTTCTTTGCACTCTTCATTACTCCAAGGTTCATTGCCTCAAAGCATAGCATCTTAGCCATTAATAAATTTTCCTCTCTACCCCCTAACCTGCCAAGCTGTTTCTTAAGATGGCTGCCCTCTAAATAATCTTTCACTCCCAAATCGTATATACCTATTAAATTAAAAAAGGATTTATACATCCAATGGCCGTCATGAGCAAGTTGCTGTATCTTATTCAAAATTCCCGACTGTAATTTGAGCTTTATTTCCAATGTTTCTTCTTTAAATTCTCCTCTATTCTTTATAATTACTCTATATTCATTACCTACTTTCAATCCTGCTCCAGCCACTAAGTTATCTGTAAAACTTGCTGCTTTTCTCGTGAAAAAGTCGGGTTGTAAGATTCTTATATTCTTTTCTATAAGTTTTGAGTCAGGATGCTCTAAGTTATAATTTTTTGTCCATATACTATAAGCTTGCTTAGAATACTCTAAGGTTTTGTTCTCATCTCCTAACTTACTATATGCAACCCCTACATTATTAAGTGAATCAGCAACATCAGGATGAGCCTGATCAGGATATAACCTCCGTCTCATCCCTAATGCCTGCTCCTTATATTCCAGCCCTTTTGCCACGTTTCCTAACTTCTCATATGTATTTCCTATATTACTAAGTGACAAAGCAACATCAGGATGAGCCTGATCAGGATATAGCCTACGCTTCATCTCTAATGCCTGCTCCTGATATTCCAGCCCTTTTGACACGTTTCCTAACCTATCATATGCATTTCCTACATTATTAAGTGAAGCAGCAACATTAGGATGGTCCTGATCAGGATATAGCCTACGCTTCATCTCTAATGCCTGCTCCTGATATTCCAGCCCTTTTGCTGCATCTCCTAAACCCAAATATGCAATTCCTATATTATTAAGTGAAGCAGCAACATTAGGATGGTCCTGATCAGGATATAGCCTCTTATACATCCTTAATGCCTGCTGATAATATTCCAGCCCTTTTGTTATTTCCCCTAAATTCTCATATGCATTCCCTACATTATTAAGTAAAGCAGCAACATCAGGATGAACCTGATCAGGATATAGTCTCTTATACATCCCTAATGCCTGCTTATGATAAAACATTGTTTCTTTAAAGTTACATTTTACTTCCTCAATATATTCTCCTAATTTATAGGCTATTCTTGCTATTTGTATGCTCTTTAAACCTAACTTGGTGCAATGTTTCAATATCAACACCGCATGCGGCTCTAACTTCTCTGCCTCCTCCCATTCCTTACCGGGACGGTTGGTAACAACCGGTAACAAACCGGTTATAACATCCACCGCTTCTCCTAATAATCTGGCTGCCGAATCCGAACCGATATACCTGTTTATTTCCTCTTGTATATTACGGTGTATTGTCAGCCCCTCACGATCGGCCGTCACTGCTATTAGCGACAATTCCTCTAACGGAGCAATTACTTCCTGCAACTTTGTTATATTATTACCAAAAAGGTTTTTAAACACGGAAACCGGTATATAATCAGGGTCAAGATACGCACAGTATTGCAATAACTTCCAACTTGCGGTATTGTCCTCCACTCCTTTCAGTATCCTTTTCATTACCTCATCAAATCCTACCCTGCTTATATCCTCTATGTAATCTTTTACCCTCAGTAAAGGGTTACTTCTTATATAATTTGCTACCAGTGATAAACGCAGCGGTATATTACCTACAGCTCCTACTAATAATTTCGCCTCCTCCTCACTTACCTTCGAACTCTTAAGTATGTATCCTATAGCTTGTTCCTTACTAAACGGTTCCAGCTTAATCCTCTCATAATCATTAGTTAATCTCGAATCTCGGGTAGTGATTATTACCTTTACGTTACTCGGTAATGTCCCTATGTATTCATCCGTCTGCGCCTCCATATTATCAAATATCAATATCACCCTGCCGCAGGATTCAAGCTTGCCGTTTACCATATTCCTTACTTCCTGCTTCGTTCTTTGCAGTATGTCCATCCCCAAGCTTTCTGCTAATCTGCGGTAACCTGATGCCAGCTTCTCCGTACTTTCCGCTTTCAACCACCTTACTCCCGCTCCTCGTGCGCTTTGCCTGTAACCGTACTCTGCTGCCACCGAACTCTTCCCCACTCCTCCGAAAGCCGAGATCGCCACTACCTGCTCGGATTGTAATATGTGCTCCATTGCCCTGAACGTATCCTCTCTCCCGACAAATTGTCGGTTACGGGAATACGGTATGCAAGTTGTTATTACGCTTCGATTCGGCGGCTCTATGGTTTTTACTTTATGCAGCTTATCTTTCAGCTCTTCTTTAGGCGTCACTTCAACTATCCTGCGAACCCGTTGTTTTAAATCGCCTATGGTTATGTTACCATTTAGTCTCATATATATACCCGTATCTAAATCCTTAGGTATGGTATATAAACAGGTTATACTCTCTATTTGTGCTTTTGTAATTGAGGATATGGACGGGTCTTTAAGTAATTCTTCCTTTAATCCGTATAACTTAATCAGATACCCGTTAGGAAATAACTTCTTATATAATAATTCTTTCTCTTGGTTATAAGTACGGGCTCTGTAATGAGCTTCATAAGTTAGTTCAAACTTTTCTTGGTTGCTTTGCAACGGTTTTATTCCCAAATGTTGTTCATGATCAATATATTTATATGCCGTCCAGTATTGGCTTTGATCAATTTTACCCTTTAAGATATCGCTGACTAAGTCGGCAATAGCGAAAACGGTGTGATCGTAATTGATGAAATTGCTCAGTATTTTTGTCGGTCGGCTTACCGGTTGTGATAGAAAGCGACTTAACAAGCTTTTTATGAGGCTTATTAAGTCTTTAAACGTCCTCTTCTCAGCTTCTTGAATATATCTGATTTTTGGCCAATCTAATACTTCGGCATAATTATCAGGTATACCTGTCTCAGGATTAAATTCAGGTAAAATCACACTCTCTAACATATGCCCTATATTAGAATACACCCCGTTTACCCCTTGGCGGATTTTATTGCCTATTTTAAACGGCAGCAGCTCGGCTTTCTTTATAACCTTTTGTAGAAGCTCAGGTTGTTTTAGCTCGGGAAATAACCTGTACACTCTCCCTATATGCCGGTTACAGCAGTTTACTATGTTAGGTGCAGAAAGGTAGGTTGTTATATCAAGTCCCTTCGCCTTATATTCGCTTTCGGCATTTAAAACGTTAGGCTGAAACTTCTTCCACGTCGCTAAAGAACCGGGACTATCAAACGTTACCGCTTTCACTTCCCTATAGTTAAACTCCAAATGACAGAAAAACACACTCTGCTCCGCTAGCCATGCTCCTAATGAATGCCCCGTAACTGAAAAGGAATATCCCTTTTCTTTAGCATAATTCAATGCCTCTTTTGTTGCATGATACGTATCCGCTTGCTGTGAAATAATCGCCCCTGCAAATATCCCTCTAAAATCTTCCGTATAATCCGATACTTTTTTTAATAACTCGTGCGGCTTATTGAACTCGCTACCTCTGTGTGCCAATACTAATTGGCGTGTTTTACGGTTAATATATATGGCACTATAATAACTGTTCCTGTCCGTATAATTGTATACTTTATATATTTCCCAGCCTTGTAAGTGTTCGCCTAAGCTCTTATTTTTAAACTCTATTTTTTCTCCTTCCTGCGAATCCGTATAAACATGTGCGCTTAATAAGCCGTATATGTAATCCGTAGGAAAGTAACGATAATTACTGTTATTTTCTTTTATCTTTTCTTCTATCTCCTCTACAAGTTTGGAAGCATTCCCTCCTTGAGGGGGTTGTCCCCACTTTATATATCCTAATGTTCCATTATCTTTTATTGCTTGATGCAGTTCCAGTAAATCATTATAATATAAACTTTTATTTTCTAAATTAATCCTGGCATTCCTACTTGGATCATCACTGTTAAGGTCTGTTAATATATTATTTAGTATCGGATTTCTCATCTTTACCCTCTTTATATTTTGTTATTTGGTTTGCCGTATTACGGCAAAACTTATTTTGTTAAATCATTATAATTTAAGACAGTATGCCGGGAGGCTTGTTACATTCTGAACTGAGGGTAGCCGAGATTTGGAGTCGGTTAACCTTATTCATGATAATTCCCTGAAGCTACTCTATAAAATAGATTCTCTTTATATGACTCGTTTTATAGCTTTCCCATAAAAAACTATATATTTATGAATTATATATAGCTTAGTTAATATTGACCTTTAAACAAGGGAGTTTATTCTACAATATATTTCTTTATAAATTTTATAGAGGACTTATGTAATCAATGTAAACGTTCCCCTAATGTGCCTGATGATGCTGAGCCCTTATGCATTAGAATTAAAGCAGAAGATAAGCTGGAGAAAGATTCCGATCTACTTATAGATCAAGTAAGAGCTATAGATAATAACAGGTTCATAGGTAGCTCCCTTCTCAATATCGGACCGGATGGCTAAATTATATTATCGAAGTTCTTCAACAATTAATAAACATTCCTGAGACTAAAGCTTAATCATTTTACAACTGTTAATTTGCATAGGACTTTTCTCATGAACATATTCTTAAATCATATTAATAAAAAATATGAAGTGCTAAATAATATTGCACATTTGATGCCATTTATTCTTGCACATTACACCACAATGGTAAGATAAAATGTTCACAACGATTTTCTAACTGATCATCACTATGAATCGCCAAATATACGTCCTTAATACTATATAGCGCGCTGGTAACTGCAGCTTACCTGCTATCTCTAATACCAGCAGATACTATTTTCTACAAGAGGACGGATAGCAATAACACGTTGTTTGCTAACATCCTAAATTGTGTGTGTATATTAGATATTAGAGATATCGCTCATACCACATTATTCACATTTAATTTAATGAATATAACTGTGATAAAAATATTATAAAGTTAACTTCACTTTGATTTGAAAATTTCCCTCATTGGTCCACAAATAATTTATTTATTATTTATGGTGTAGAACATCATGGATATTGACCCCTTAGAGTTTCAAGCTATTTGACCCCCTAACAGCAAAATAGAGCAAGTTTACTCATATTTCAATTTCTCCTTTATAATTTATTTTAGGTATGGCATTTTTGCGATAGGACTCACCTTCAAGGACAATGCAAAAGCTCTTATGAACTACTCTGTCCAGAGCAGCATTGGCCATTACCGGTTCAGGGAAGAGTTCCAACCAACCTTCGGTTTTTCTATTGCTGGTGATGATAAAGCTGCTATGTATATATTTTTCGGCGATTAGCTCATAAAGGTCAGAAGCTTGTGTAGGAGTTAAGGGTTTAAGACCGAAGTCATCTAGGATTAATAAATCAGTCTTAGAGCACTCTGTAAGTACCTCCTTCCAAGAATCATCAGCCCTACTTGCTTGGAACTTGCTAAATAAGCTATTTGCTCTTATAAACTTTACCTTTTTACCTGCCCGGCATGCTTGGTGTCCTAATGCTTGAGCTAAATGGGTCTTGCCAGTTCCCGTAGGACCTAGGATTATAACATTTTGCTTATCCCGTATATATTGATTGCTCATTAAGTGGCGTATTATTTGCCTTATCTCTGCAGAATATCTTTTCATATCAAGATTCTCGAATGTTTTTTCTTCCTCGAACTTAGCTTGCTTTATTCTATAGGCCAGACTTTTAGAACAGCGCTTCTGTTTCTCATCCTGTAGAACAAGACTAAGGAACTCCTCATAAGCAAGGTTTTTGCTCCTTGCTTCTTCCAATCTTGACGGTAGCGTTTCCACCATGCCGCTTAACCTTAAATCTTTAGCTAATTTACTAATAATTATCTCATCCATGGTGCGCCTCCATGCTTACTGAGAACTCTCTTGCGCTTCTTATATATGCTCCTTGGAGATTATTGGGCTTATATACGTTATAATCTTCCTCCGCCACTTTTGCTTCTATGCCTTTCTCCAGGATATTTCTTATATGCTTATATGAGTAACTCTCATAAATATAAGCCCTAAAACAGGCTTTCTCTAAACGTTCGGCGGTAAATTGCTCTTTTAGTCTTAATATTGCTTGAGCTTTCCTCAACTTTTGGTTGCAAACATCACTTAGTATGGCTTTTATTACTTTTGCTGTATTTTTTCCTATTGCTGCTGCCTCCTCAAGACATTTTTCCGGTGTCTTTTCTATAAACTGCCTTGCTGATTCAGGATAATCCCGTATATCAGTTACCCACTTACCTCTTGCATATTCCCTTATATGGCTTTTTATAAGCTCATGATTATAATAAATTCCTATTACTCTTAATCCGCCTTTTACCCATACTTCCTTCCCTATATAGGCAGTCGGTACTGAGTAGAAGTTCCCTCTAAATACTACATGGTGATCCCTGTGTACTTTTGCCTTCTCCCATTCAGGTATATCAAAGGCCCCTTTGGGAAGCTTTCTTAATACAGGCTTATCTTCTTTCTCATATAGTTCTTTTGGTGTCTTTCCAGTAGTTCTTGTTATCTGATTGGCTATTGTGTTTATGCACCACTCTTTGGCTTTCTCATTCGCTTCTTCCATATCACGGTACTTTCTTCCGGCCAGCAGCTGTTGCTTCACCAGCAGTACGCTTCTTTCTATTTTTCCTTTATGCTGCGGTTGCCTTACCTTAGTGGGATCAGCTATAAAGCCGTAATATCTTTCAAGCTCCGCATATCCTTTATTTATTGTCGGGTCATATATATCCGCCCTTATTACTCCTGATTTTAAGTTATCCAATACTATTGTTCTCGGTACTCCCCCAAAAAAGTTAAATGCATTAATATGGCTTTGTATCCATGATCTTATATCCTGCTTAAATACAAATTCTACATACCGCATCCTACTATGCGACAGTACCATTATAAATATATATGCTTTCCTTAGTTTGTTCGTCTTAGAGTCTTTCATCAATCCCGCATACCCATAATCAACTTGTGCTTCTTCCCCGGGTATCGTAGGTATATGTATAGTTGAAGTACTTCCTCTTAATGCTCTTTTATTTATGTATCTCCTAACACTGCTTTCACTTATTTTGACCCCTCTTTCCCTTATTAGCCGCCATATTTGCGTTATGGTCATATCCCCTTCTTTTAGCCAATCTTTTATTTCTTCGTCATAGAACTTAAGCTTCTGCTCTAACCCAGCTTCTTTTTCCCTAACTTTGTACCTCTCCACCCTGATACTTGCAGATACCTCTTCAATTTTACTTGTATCATCTCCTACTTTTAGTCCGCATTCCAGTCCGCTCCTTATTAAACTCCTTATTGTATTGCGTGCTATTCCAAGTGATCTTGATATCGCTTTTATTTTCATTCCGCTTACCCAGCGGTATAATATTTCACTTATTTCCGTCATCTCTAGTTTCCTCATTTTGATTATTACCTTCTTGATAACCTTTAAAGCTTATTGTCTTCTTATGGTTATCTCTTTCAACTCCTTCTCTTCTTAAAGTTAAAGGGGTCAAATACTTTGAAACTAGGGGGTCAATATTCTTGAAACTCTTTTATCCTTAGGGGGTCATTTTCTTTGGCGCTCAACATTATGGAGGCGACTTTAAGAAATAACACAAACTTTTAATTGTTAGTTCTATCCTAAACATCTTTTATAATTGTATTAGTATTAAAACGATCAAATTTACTAATTTAGTCAGTGCTTGAAAAATTTTATGAATATTAAGTTTAAGTATTCCAATTTATATTGCTATAATGCTTTATTAATATATATTATGCTTGCTTATTTATATAATATTCTGCAGCAATAATATAGTAATAAATTATGAAAGATATTTCCCTTATAGACCTCAAATCTCAACAAATAGAAGAGTTGCCCTGCCCTGCTATAAATCTTATCTTGTATTTAGGTGATTCACTAAATGAAATACGTATGGTAATCCACCAATATCAAAACTCAACCTCTTCTGAATTACTTGGTATAAAATCAGGTGATAACATTATCGGTCTTATAGGGATAGAAATCTTTGATTCCACTGGCATTATTACACACTTCGGTCTCTTGCCAGACTATCAAAGGCAAGGTATTGGTTCTAAAATTGTTAAGACTTTGCCTATAAAATATAGCCTTACCACTATAGTAGCAAGAGCAGATGACAGAATTATAGAGTTTTATAGGAAACTAGGATTTATAGTACGGGAAACTCATAATCCCCCCTGCCCTACTCACAAATTTTTATGTATTTTAAAAGCTTAATACTTTTTACTTCTTCTATACTTTTCCGGACTTTCGAATATTCCTGACCATACACCCCTTTGTGCTTCCTTGGCCTCTCTTTCTTGTACTATATACATAGTGCTATAGCTTCTATAAGCCACCGCATGTCCACTTCGTACCATTTCAGCATTGATATCCTGAAACTTATGATTAAAACAAATACTTACCTCACGTTTATATTTATCTTTATCTATTCTAAAGCAATAAATTTTAGATTTATTGACCAATAAAGTAAGTTGGTCTTTTACAGCCATTCCACACTCCCATTCCCTACCCTCTTCAGTTTTACACTTTTGAAACTTTTCTAGCGCATCAACTCCATATAAGCGAATTCTTTGAGCATTTATTATTAAAGTGTCTCCATCTACGATTCGTGCTGTTCCATACGTACTCGCATCTAACATATAAACAATTATTGCTAATATAGTTATACATATAAATGTATTTCTTTTTAATTTCATATACTTATTAACCATATTATAAGGAGTATTAACTATTTATAGCTGTGACATGTCATTGATTCTGGCCTCTTAGGATTTCATTTAGCCCTATAACTAATCCCAAATCATTTTTTGCAATACTACCATATAATTATCTGCTTAACAACCTGCCCGTAAAACTGTTTACACATCATATGTTACTGGTGATAATAAAGCTGCTATTTATATATTTTTCAGTAACTAACTCATAAGAGCCAGAACCTGGGTTGGAGTTGAAGTCTTATGATCATTTCTCGCGACTCCCTTTACTTTTATATTATACATCCTTAAGGTGTATAATAAGTTTCCTTGTATATAGGATATTAGTATACCAGTTATTCACTTAGCCAAATACATACCCATACTATGCCTACTCTTATTTTAATTGCTCAATAACCTTAGTTAGTTCCTCTTTTAACTTTAATTTAAGGACAGAATCAAGTTTTTTAACCCCACTTATTTGGGAGATAATTTTACCATTATTGAATGATAATCTCATGATTGAAAAGTTTTTAGTTGGGCTATAGGTTTTTAATACTCCAGTTAGGTCTTCTATATTTATCTCTTCACCCTTTAATTTAGATAGTTTCCTTAATCTATCTCTATTGGTTATATTATTTTCGATTACAAATTGTCTAAGTTTCGGATCCATCTGAGAATATTGTAATAACTCTGAGACTTTTGATTCATTTATAGACAGCCTATTAGCTAACTGGTGCTGTGATTCAAATATATTATTTCTAAGTAAATAATTAAAAGCCATTCCTAGCTCTACTGGATGGAGATCCTGCCTATGAATATTTTCAATAATAGCAACTTCCTCAGCAGTGCTCTTATCCTTTAGCAAAGTACATGGCACCTTATCTAACCCAGCAACTTTTGCTGCCCTTAACCTTCTTTCACCGCTTATAACTTCATACTTTCCTTTCTCACCTTCATGTGGAATAACTGTAAGTGGATGTCGGATTCCATGTTGCTTAATTGATTGTGCTAATGCCTCAATTTCTTCTAATGGAAAATGTTTTCTCGCTTGATTTTTAAATGGAACCAGATCATTTATATCTAAATAATAAAATTCTCCTATATTTTTTTCTAATCCTATACTTGCCCTCCCAAAATTTTCTTCAGGTTTAGCTAATTTAGATAGTGATTCTGAAATTTCCTTATATCTTACTTTACCCATTTATTACCTTTGTATATTAACAAGAAATATTAATAATATAGTGCACTAACTCTATTATATCTTCAATTGCAATAGAATTTTTTTTAGCAAATAATGCTAACGGTTTACCTATCTTTGCTGAGGTCACTATATCTTCACTTCTTCTAACTGCAAAGTTCTCTTTAATATATTCTGAATAATACATTTTTAGCACTGTCATTGCCTCGGCAGCATTGGTTGTCCTATCTTCATATTTATTTGGAATAATATTTATTGTTTTTGGAGAGATTTGCATATAACGCCAAAATCTATTCAAATCTTCCATTAACAACTTTAAACCATTAAGACTGTATGGCTGTGTTTCACATACTATGTTTAACATATCAACATAAGTTATTACATTTCTGTTCAACACGCTTATTGTAGGATTAGTATCCACAAAAATAAAATCATAGTTATCTTCTATAGATTCTAGCTCAATCTTTAATCTTTCTTCTCTCTTAGGAAGCTGTGAAATTTCTGCCTCAAGCCTTGTTAAAGACAGATTGGATGGTATGCAATCTAGCCCATTGAATATTGTATGTATAACCTTTTCTGGCTTTTGGTTACCTACTATTAAATCATATAATGTAAGATTATCGTCATCTGCCAAACCAAACGATACAGATAGGTGAGCCTGAGGGTCAGCATCAACAACCAATACATTAAATCCCATTAAAGCTATATGAGAAGCAACTTGAAAGCATATACTAGTTTTGCCTGTTCCTCCTTTAAAATTATAAAAAGCATGTTTTTTCTTTATTATATTTTTTTCTAAGTTGAATAGGGCTTTTATGGCCTGCCTTGCATGTGCAATATTATACCTCATATTTCTATGGCTACCTTCTCCTATAGGCAATATATTGTTTGTAGATAAGTACCGGCTAACAGCAGAGTATGAAACATTAGCGAGTTGTGCCATAGTTCTTTGCGTAATTCCTTCTATATTATAATCTAACATTTCTTTCCTCTGGCTTTTATTTAGTTTACGAATAGACCTTCGCGGCCGCGAAGATTTATTTACTTTAAATATTGCAATTGTATCATTTATATAATTTATAAACTATATTACTATTTTAATATTGCAACATAATTATTAATTTTTCACAAAATAAGTTGCAACACTAAATCAATATGATATACCTGTAATATAAACAGAATTAGAGAAGACAAAAATGTAAGCTTAAAAAAGTAATTTTTAATGAGAAAAAGAAAACAAAAGAGTATGGAACCACCCATAAAATGAAAGTGATCCCACAACATATCCTAATGTAAAAGATACACTTTTATTCTTCTTGGGTCAACAATGTTTAATACTCTAAATACTTATTTTTAATTTTAGAGGTATATAAATTATATGGCCACAATCGATATGTTTTCAAAGCTTCTTGAGAAGCATTTTCACCCCCAAATAATAATACCAGAATTTGCAGAAAAGATAGGCCTCGAACAAGCAGTTATTATTCAACAACTTCACTATTGGCTACAAAAGTGCGGCAAAGTTATTGAGGGCAATATTTGGATTTATAATACCTTTGAAGATTGGAGCAGGCAGTTTAGCTATTGGTCAACTTCTAAAATAAAAAGAATCTTTTATTCTTTAGAAAAAGAAGGCTTTATTATCTCAAAAAAACTTAATGCCTGTAAATCAGACCACACTAAATGGTATTCGATTAATTATACCAAGCTTATAGAGCTTCTAAAAAATTGTTTACCTGAAAAAAAATTTAATTCCAATCAATTTGAATTATCTTTGTGTCAATTTGACACAATCAATAATAGTATTACAGATAATAACTACCAAAATAATAACTTTCTTTCTTTTAAGCAAAAGACCAATCTACAGGAAAAGGAAAAGAAAAAATCAAATAGACAGAAATTTAATAATTTTCCTCAAGGAGAGAATTGCAGATTACGTAATAAAAACAGAATCAAAAACCAGCATAATGAAATAATACATAGTATCAAAACATTAGATAAAAAACCAATAAAAGTGGTACAAATTCTATCAGAGGACGAAAATAAAATATGCGAACAAATGCTTGGTGTATGGAATAAGATTTTTTTAAATCCAAAAGACAAAGCTATTTTATCGAACACTAGAGCGCAAAAGTTACTTATATTATGGGAAAAGGTAGTAGAAAGAAACATAGATAAATGGGAAGAGTTATGCATTAAAATAAACTCCAGTAAATTTTTAATGGGAGAAAAGAAAGAGGGGTTTAAGGCATATTTTGATTGGGTGATATGTGAATTTACAGCGACAAGAATATTATCTGGCGACTACGGAGTAGGGGATAGAACACCTGATATAGAGAAGGAAAAAGAAAGAAAAAAATTTGAAGATAGAAAAAAGTTTAAAGAAGAACATTTACGCAAACTAGAAGAAAAAAGAAGAGAAGAGTTAATAGAAGCTAGAGTACAGAAATTAGCTCGTGAACTTAGAGCCGAGGCCTTGAATAAACTGGAACAGAGTTGGGGCAGGGCAGGGGAAGATGAAGCGAAGCAAGAATTTGAAAATTATATGTTAGGGAATAAACAAGATTATAGCTTAATAGATCAATTTAAAGATGAATTTAGAAAGCAAAAATGGGAAATGACATTAGTAGAGTATATATTTACCCAATTTAAGTTACATCATCATATACGGAAAAATGAAAAGGATTTTATAGAAGAAGCCAAACAGAGATTGCAAGGATGCCTGGAAAGAGATATGGATTTGCATATTATAAAAAATATTAGTATACAATGTAGCTCATATGCTAAGATGTTGAGACACAACCTTGATTGATTTACGTCAATTTAATATAAAATTATTAAGTTTCTAAAACCTATACTTTTTTACAAGCTCTTACCTTTTTCATAAGGCTGTAGGGCAGAGGAAGCTTTGTTAATAAAAGATTCCCAAAAATTATTTTTTTCAGTTTGTTGATTTTCTTTATTAGTAAGCAATAACATTAATTCCTTTAAACTAACAAAGTTCTGCATTGCTTTATTGCATAGTTCTTCTAATCTCACTTCCGGTTTAGATTGCTGGCGAATTTCCTCACTAATGTTAAGAAGTTTAATTAGGAGGTTGTTATCTTCATAATTTATAACGTTTGTATGATCTAATGACCTGAGTAGGCCTTCTATTTTAGGAGTATTACTATTTAATGCAATAAATGGTGTACCAAGGCATGCAGCTGCAATTGAGTGATGAAACCTACCTGACACTAATAAAGCTGCTTTTTCTATGAATCCTAGCCATTCATCTAAAGATTTAGCTGTAACTACTGACCATTTACATGATAACCTAGGTTCTACAAAAGCTATAAACTCTCTGTCATCTTTGGAAGGGAAACCTTGTGCGCCATATAAGAATTCAATTTTATATCCTCTTTTAGCCATTTCATCTATATAAGCAATAAATTGAGAAAGGCCCTGCTCAAATTCTTCTATATTTCCTCTATCATTAGAAAGTATGTTTAAGTGCAACCAAGCTGCTGATCCAGCTATAAGTAAGGTATTATTATCTTTTATCCTGTGAGGTTTATAATGATTTTGTATATATAAAGGCATGCAATCGAAGCTTTCTGTGCATTTTATGCTTAATTGTTGCATTAAAGATAAACTAACTGGTTCACGAATTGCTGAGAAGTCAATTGCTTGATAAACCAACTTATATAAATTAATAACATCAAGATTATCTAAAGACAAGTTGTCTTGTGGATATGCAGAGTGGTTTATAATCTCAACATGTTTCTTTAAAAAGGTTTTTGCCACATATGCGATATATAGTAAACTTGTAGGAGCTGGCCGAACTCCATGTAAGGTTCCTTCGCCATTCATTAAAACAATATCATGACTTTGTATAAGCTCAATGATCTTTCGGTTAGCTTTAGAAAACTCTTCAAAGTTGCTTAGTTTTGTGAACTCAGTATAAGAAGTTGGAAAAGAAGAGAACTTATAAGTTTCAGTTATAGGAACTGAGGTTAAGTTATATCCAAGCTTTACAACTTCCTCTTTTATTGCAGTGCTCGTTGCTGTGCAGCCGAAATGATACCACTCAGTGGTGTCGTTTAAAAATAATACCTTTTTATTGTCTTCAAAGATTGGGGTTTTCATAAGCTAAACCTATATGATATACAATTTTTAATAAAATATATACAACTTATACTCTCGGTTGATATAAAGTCAAGTGATTTATGGGCTGTATTGCCATTAAAGGTAGTTTTTAACTTATATACCTACTAAATATAGGGAAATTTTTGTTAAGTTGAAAATTCTTCATATAATGATAGTAGTAGGGCTTATCCTTAATTATTATTTTTTTAGTAGTCTTAAAGTATTTATGCCACTCTTGTATTGGTAACGTTTTATTGTCAAAGTTATTATAACATAACATTTTATCTCGTTGTTTCAATTCATTTAAAAGATTTAAAGCTAGTCCTTCTTCTAATATTAGCTGGTAAAATGAATCTAATTGTTTTTCATTGGCAAAATGCAAGATGTCTAACATACCTTTAGCATTTATAAGTAAGAAGCTTCCAGAGCTATCAATTAAGTAATATTCTATTATTTGGTTTTTCTCTAAAAATGAATTAAACAATTCTTTAAATGGTTGCTCTTTTATAAAAAAGCATTCATTTTCTGTTTGAATAGAAGAAAATATAATTTTAGATAATATATTAAAATAAGAGTTCGCCCCTTTATCAATGGCCTCTTTTAATTCTGCATAAATATTAGGGGTATGTTTTGGAATAAAATTGTCAATAAGGTCATTGTTAAAAGCATTAACCGCAAGTTTCTCATCTGCAGCCCCTGTTAATAAGATTTTGTTAATATTAAGATTAGCTAATTTATTGCATATATCTAAGCCATTCATTTCAGGCATATCATAATCAATAACAAGGTTTGTAATAACATTGAATTTATTAGAATTATATAATTGGTTGTATAAACCACCAATATTAATTTCAATAATTTTGCGTTCATCCTCTTCTTCTTCAAGTAACTTTATATAGCTTTTAAACCATTCTGCATTAGCTTTATTTTGGTTAATATACTCTAATGCTTCATAGATATTACTAAAAAATTTGTATGATTGTGAGTTATAAGATAGGTTTAGAGCTACGCTATCAAGAAACTCTTTACTATCATCAATAAAGATAGTTTTCGTTGGAAAAAAGCAAGCATAAGGGTTAGACAATAGTTTCATATATTTCTCCTTATTATTTAGGGAATTTTAAAATAAATTCAGTATATTCTCCTTTAACAGAAGTGCATAAAATGTCTCCACTAAACATTTTCATGGATATTTTACAAAAATATAATCCTAACCCTGTACCTTTTTTAGCATTGCTATAAAATTTATTAAAGATCAGGGGAATTTCTTCTGTATTGATACCAGGTCCATTATCCTTAAAATGTAACAAATTATAATTCTCAGAATAGCTCTTCCATATTTCTATTCGAGGATTCTGAGTATTTGAAATAAAATATAAAGAGTTACTAATCAAATTATACATTATATGGATAATTATATCCTTATTTCCAAAGAAGAAAAAATTCTGGTTAAAATCATATACAAAATATTTTTTTTCTGAAGATGTCATAGGATATTCTTGCATAGCTTCTTCTATACACTCATTAATACTAAATAAATTGGAAGCTTGAGTTAAAGTTGGGCCTTTAATATTAATTAATAATAAATCAATAAATGAGAAGGCTTTCTTTAAAACTTTTTCAATATTGAAAGCTAGATTACCTAAAGCATTGAATTGTTCACTAGGTAAACGAGAATTAATTAATTTATGGCTGGAGGCTATACCGTATTCTTGGATTAATAAGGGTAAATGCTCTTTTAATCCATTAGAATAGTTTCGTATAGTTAATAAGAAAGTTCTCATTTCATGAGCAATAGTGCCACTAAGTAGTTTGGCAATTTCGATCCTCTCATTCAAAGCTTCTTCTTTTCTTCGCGCAAATATTAATCCGATTAATATTGAAAATAAAAAAGTATAAACAGCTAGATAACTGGTACTAATATCTGTGGGGAAACTAATATTACCAATTAAAACTTTATATATTAGAGCGGCACTCAATACACCTATAATGGTGATAATAGTAAAACTTAGCCAATCTGTTAATAACACTAACAAAAAAATTGATAAAGCCATATTTACTAACCATATAACTGACCAATCCTGTAATAATAACATTAAAAAAGTCATTAAGGGGAGGGTTACCATAAGGGTAAAATGCCAATATAAAGAAAAGTATATTTTAAAAGAAGCCGGCCAGAAGTTTTTTAATAATAACCCTAAGCATAGTAAGCCAGCTATCACCCTCAGACTGATAGCAATATCAGAGATATAAGGTTGAGAATAATTCCACATAAAATGAGGGATGGTATAATTTACACAAAAGAAAATACCAAAAACAAAGTAATCAGCCCCGATTCCTTCTACTTTCCTTGTTGAATATTGTGATACTTTAGAGAAAGTTGGAATATATGTTTTTAGAGTTTCATATATTACTTTTAAATAAAAGAGAAAGCCTTTTTGTTTTTTGAGATCCAATGTAACTTTTGTTGTTAATTGGATATAGTAAATAGTTGAGAAGGTAAATATAGCAATAATTAAGGCTAATAAAGGTGTATAGTATGATATGCCCAGAATAAAAAGTAGTACCAGAGCAGGCAATATTAGCATTAAGTAAACCCATAATAATCTTGGAGTTACATTAAGTCCTAAAATTGCAGCAAGCAAAGGCCAACCTATACTTATACTCCATAATAATTCTATAAATACAATAAGATTGACTATAGAAAGATCCATAACAGCTAGGAGTAAAGCCAATATTCCTATTAATAATGTACTGCTCCGAATAATTGTAAGTTCACTTAAATATTTATTTAAAGATCTCGGCAAAAAGTTATTTGCGGCTATAATGCCTGAGGAATTCAAATGAGCATCAGCTTTAAACATAACAATTGCTATTAAGGTAATTATTACAAATCCTTTCAATACAGGAGGGATCATAGACAATATTGTTACATATAAGGCTTCTTTTGCGTTAACATTGGGTAAAAAGATAAGAGAAGAAAGGGCTATTGAAGCCATCATCCAAATCAAAGCAGTCCTTAATAATCCGTATATATACAAGGCCCTACTTGAGATTATAGGATCATTTATCATAAGTAATCTTTGTACTACGATAGGTTGTAGCATATGTACTGGGAATGTAAAAAAGATGAATAATACGCAATATTTTAGGAATTCTGGATGATCAAAGATAAGCAACCGCTCAGGTGAAGCGTTTTCTAGTATTGAAATAAACCCTCCTACTTTAAAAGTCACTATACTTGCAAGGACAGGTATAAATATAAGTAATAATACACATTTTACAATATCCATATAAGTAACTGTTCTTACACCACCCAATGTAGAATAAGTAATAAGGATACCACCAGTTATTAATAATCCTAATTGATAATTAATCCCAAAAAAATAAGAGATAATTTTACCAAGTGCGACAAGCTGCGATCCGGCAGCTCCGATGTCAAAGATAAATGCTATAATAGCAGCCAGGTTTTCAGCTTGTTTACCGTAAAAATATTTGAATATATCACATACTGAGAGCATTCCCTCATATTTTTTGTCAATTTTAGGAATGATATATTTTGCAGTTATGATACTGTTAATTACATAGCCAAAGCTCGCTACAGCATATATTAAGCCTACGTTATGAATTTCAGTTACAGTGCCAGAAATTGTCCCGCTACCAAATATCACCATTATTAATGATAACCCAAGTATAGCAGGACTATAATTTTTATAATATGAAATATATTCTTTAATAGTTTTTATCTTATTACCAGTATATATCCCCGTAATTAAAGCACTTGCTAAGAATATTATCACAATAAGGATATCTACATATGTTACTGGAAGCATATTTGACTTGTTGTTTGTTAAAAGAATTATATTCTTAGTTCCTACATGTTAATTTTAGTAATATTGTAATTTTATTTTATAAACTGCCAGATAGCAAGCATTAAATGCTAATAAAATAATATTATTTGCAATAAAGTGTCGTAAAGGAATATAATTTATATATTTTAAGTTAATTTATGCCAAACAACTGGCGCTATAGATTCGATTTTTATACCATATAGTATTGGATTTATAACGGTGAGAGGATTAGTGCATACTAAGTTGTAAGTCGCATCTTGCAATACTATAAGTTTTCTGAATATTATCTCATTCCCTTTAATATATACTAAACAATCTTTATTATGTAATTTTTTGATTTCTCCTCTATATTTAAGTCCAATAACTAGCTCACCTGGCTTATATTGTGGCAACATTTCTTCATTGACAATTTTATGTATAATACAATTTTGATAACTGCTAACAAAATAGTTTAAATCCTGCTCAATATTAAAATCTACTAATCCTAAACCAGGAGAAAAGTTAGGCAAAGGACCTACACCTTGTTTGACCCAAGACTCTGTAACTATAATGCCTTCACTCTTATATAAAATTACACATCGGGATATACCTTTGTCGCTAAGTGGTAAACTACCAGTTTCCCATTTCTTTAATGTTACCTCGGGTAACCCATATTTTATTTCTATGGCGGCACGAGTTAACCCACTTAGAGAGCGTAAAAACCTTAGTCTTCCACCAGGTGTATTTAAATTAGCATGTTTCAAGTTATTAACCATTATATTTATTAGTTAGTAGTCACAATTAAGTTTAGTAGTATTGCAAATGTTGAAGTAATACACTAGAAAAAAATTGCACCACAAAAGTATCTAAAAAAGATATAAAAACTCTTTACAAATAAATAAATCAATTATATTAGTCTTTATAATTATCTGAAAAAGATATTGCTATTAACGAAATACTTAAGTGGTAAAATACTAGTATTAGCTGAAAATTAGTATTTTTATTCTGATAGGTTAATAATAAAATAATGAATTTTTTAATGGTAATTAAAAATAATTACAGCTTTATAAAAGGAGGTATTCTATGCGCAACGGAGCATTCGTTGAGATACTTGGTAGATTAGGTAGTGATATTCAAATCAGATCTACAAGAGAAGGTAAACCATATGGAGTTTTATCTATAGCTGTTAATAAAAAGGTAAGAGCTTTTTCACAAGATAATAAGCTTATCAATATTACCAAATGGTTTAAAGCAATTGTTTGGAATGAGCACTTATTGGTTAGGATGGAGCCTTTGCTTAAGAAAGGCAAAAAAATCCTTTTAATAGGGGAATTAGATGTAATTCAACCAACTGTACCTGGAGCAAGACCTCACAACATCATAATAGTCAAAAGCAGTACGGGAATAGCAGTTTTATCCGATCCGATGCCACCAGACTTTGAAGAAGAGTCACTTATGGAAGAACAGGAAGATTTATTGCCTGAAGAGGTGATAGCTTAGTTTTTCAGATAATAAGTCTATTAATATAAACACCAATAGCAGTAGTGCTAAGCCATTGCTGCTGAGCAGCAGAAGGAGAATATTGATGCGTAGCGGAGCATACATTCAAATACACGGTATAATTAGTTACGGTATAGAAATCAAGCATACATTAAGTGGTGTACCTTTCGGTTTTGTCCGAGTATCGGCAAGCAAAGGGATTGCTTACCACCAAGAGACGAAAGAAGTTGTTTACGCTAATAGAAGATATCCTGCATTTATTTGGGATAAAGAATTGCTTAAACAAGCAATTCCGCTTTTAAAGAAAGGAAAGAAAGTGCATCTATCCGGGGAGCTGGACTATATACCTGTTAAAACCATACCATCAAGTATATTTATAGCAAACGCACCGGAAGACGGCCTTTTACTGATTATCAATGTAACCGGCTTATCGGGGACTTCAGCAATTACAAGAGAAGAACAAGAAGAGATATCCAAAGAGGAACAGGAATATTCATTGCCTCCGGAGGTAGTGGATTGAAGGGAGGGTAACCTTAATGATTTTAAGGGTAGCCTCCATTTTTATTAACAAAAATAATTAAAGGAAACTACATGAAGAAACTTAAAACTCATTGTACATGGCGTGTAAGTCCTGAAGTATGCCGCTCTATGGTATATACCAGTGCTATAATGCTTGCATGTATGCTGCCTGAGATAGCATTAGCGCTGCCTAATGGACCTGATTCGTTAGTCAAGCTTGCAGGTCAAGTTAAGAAAGATGTACAAGAATCGGGCTTAATGATTGCAATGAATGCAATAGGGCTTATTTCAATTGGGTATTCGGCATTCAATAATTTTAGCAAGGCGCCGCTGATTTCAGGGATACTGGTGTTGGTATTTGCCAATACATTCTTCCCATTTGTTAACACAAATTTCACTGTACAATAATAGGCAGATAAATATGTATACACGCAACGTAATTTTAAAGTATATCGATGCACCGAGCAGGATAGCATTTTGGACTGTGGATGAAGCGAAGGCTTTACTTATACCGCTTAGTTTAGGGTTATTATTTAGCTTTCCTATAATTGGGTTTTTGATATCAATAACAAGTTACGTTGCGCTGAAATTTATAAAGCAGAACATTGGGGGAGGGCTATTAAGGCATGCAGCATATTGGTATCTACCCGGGGCAGAAAGAAAGCTAAAGTTTAGAATACCTTCAAACATTAGAGAATATATAGGTTGAAATATGCTACGCAGTGTTTGGAAAGAAAACCTCTACTCATTATTTAAGCAAAGGAATGCAGCGTTGGTAATGGCATTTGGTCTACTGGTTACCAATATGCTCCTTGGGGTTAAGGTGTACACCAAGAATGAGAGGGTAATAGTAGTACCGGCATATTTAAAACAAAGTTTTTGGGCTGAAGGAGAAAATATATCCAAAGAATACCTAGAAGAGATGAGCTTATTTTTTGCAAACTTAATGCTCAACGTATCTGCAGAAAGCATGAGTTATCAAAGAGAAGTAGTGCTTAGATATGTGAGTCCCGAGTTTCATGGAGATTTAAAACATAGGCTGATCGATGAAGAAGATAAAATGCGTCAGCAAGGTCTAACTACTACCTTTAGAGCACAGGAAGTAAAAGCTGATGTTAAGAGCGGGGAAGTAATTATCAGCGGCACATTATCGCAATATATATCTGGCAATAGAGTAGGGCAGGTAACGGAAAGCTATAAAGCAATTTTTGAATACAGTAGTGGGATTTTATTATTAAAAGGATTTGAGGTGGTAGATGAATAAAAATATGGTTTTAATCTCTCTGATAAGCTTACTTGTATCGCAAGAAGCTTATGCATTGCAGAGGTATGAGTTTAATGAGGAGGTAAGGGTTGAGGGGAGCATATCGATAGATGAACTTAATCGCATAAAGATAGAAGGCGATAGAATTAAGGAAGTTATCGGTTTGAGCAAAGAATTCATAGTTGAAGGTGATGCTCAGAACGGTCAGATATTTATTAAAAGCACAAGCAATGAATCAACAAAACCGGCAATATTCAGCATTATTACCGAGGCAGGTAGGACTCAGGATTTTAAGTTAATGCCGAAAAGTATACCCGGAGAAACCATAATTATAGAAGGTTATATGAAGATGATGACCGGAGGAGGGAGAGAGATTGGGGTTAAACACGGTAAGCATTCTGAAATAATAGAAGTGATAAAGAAAGCTGCGGTAAATAACTATATCGGTATTGAGTTTGATAAGAAGCAAACAGCAGGCCTTGAAATGACGTTGTTGGGGACAAAGAATGTAGAGGGTTATCAAGTAGAGGTATGGGAGGTTAAAAACATCATGGATGAAGCAATGGAAATAGATGAGAGGGGATTTGCTGCTGAGGGAAATGGGATTTATGCAGTCGGCGTGGAACAAGTATATTTACAACCCGGTGAAAGGACGAGGGTATATGCTATTGGGCAAAAGTAATTTTATTAGGAAGGCATTAGACAGGCTTGAGGTGAAGCATAAGCAGTATTTACTAGCATTTGCACTTGGAGCAACAGTTATGGGAGCAAGTTTCCTAGTTTACCTAAAAATCACAAAAGCTTTTAACCTAGGAAAGGCGGCAGCCTCTGAGTCAACTAAACCTAAGGTTGTAGAAACTACCCGGATAGAAAGTGCAGTAAGTAGAACTGATCCACAGGAAATCTATCGTTACAAGACAGAAGAAGCGCAGGAGAAGTTAAAAAACGAGATAGAAGAAATAAAGCACGCATTAAACGAAGGTATGGAGTATTTAGCCGGCAAAGAAAGGGATAGTGATTATTCGGTATTAAAAAGCGAGCTAAATGATTTACGGAATTTAGTATTAAATTTAAGTAAAAATGATTCCGGCAGCATTAAGCAGGAAGATTTTGAAGGGTCAGAAGAAACAAGTTCTGAGCTAGCTATAGAAAGGGTAGTTTTTAATCTTGAAGAAAGAAAAGCCAAAACGAATAAGAATATAGAAGAAAATATCCCGGCAGGTGCATTTGCTAAAGCAGTGATTTTAGGGGGTGTAGATGCATCCACTACAGTAAGCGCACCAAGTGACCCACGACCGATGTTAATAAGATTAGTCGATACGGGAACTTTACCGCGGAGATTTAAGAGTGACTTAAAAGACTGCCATGTGGTAGCAAGTAGCTATGGGGACTTAAGCAGTGAAAGGGTGTATGCAAGGCTTGAGAAGTTAACCTGTGTAGAGCGTGAAACCGGTGAGATTATCGAAACTGCAGTTGCTGGTTATATAGCAGGAGAAGACGGAAGGGTAGGGATCAGAGGTAATGTAGTAGAAAAAGGCCAGAAGTACTTAACTAATAGTATTGCAGGGGGAGTACTACAGGGAGTAGCAAGTGTGTTAACTCCACAGCAAGGAATGACATTAAACCCATTAGGGGCGTTGTACCAGCAGGAAAGTAATATGGATAAATTCAACCGTGGGTTTGGAACCGGAGTATCGAGTAGCATGGATAGGCTTTCAAAATACTATATTGAAAGGGCAGAGAAATTACAGCCTGTAATTCAAGTAGGAGCCGGAAGGGTAGTGGATATTGTATTTACTGAAGGAGCCAGCATAGGCACCCAGCTTATTAAAGAGAAGATAGAAGCAAGAAGGAAAGCAAATACGAATGAATTAGAATTCGAATCAGGAGAATAATATGAGATTAATAGCAGGAATGGTAATGATTTTAAGTTTAAGTGCATGTTCTAACTATGGAATGGAATTTGACTGTAAAGCAGGCAAGGGTATGGGGTGCAAGTCGATTTCTCAAGTTAACGACTTAGTGAACCAAGGTGGATTAGATAGTGAGTTGACTGATAATAAAATAGGAACAAGTAGCCTTGGTGTTAACTACCGGCCGAACGGAGAACATACCGAGCAAAAAATAAAAAGGGTTCCAGAGAGAACGGCAAGGGTTTGGATTAACGGCTTTACTGATGAGCAAGGTGACTTTGTAGATGCGACTCATATCTATACGGTTTTATTTCCGGGTAGTTGGGAGGAGATGAGATAATGGAAGCGGCTGCAAAGCACAGCGATTACATAAAGAAAATAAACAAATTTTTAAAGTATGATAGCTTTGGAGATTTACTACATTATGAAACCTATGATGAAAGCTATGGCATATATGTAAATCCTAGGAGTTTAGGATTTATCTTAGAAATAGGGGTATTTACCGGAAGCAATGAAGAACTTGAAAAGGAATTTGCAGGACTATTTCAGAGTATGTTACCGGAAGGTAGCAGCATTCAGTTTTTATTAATTGCAAGCAGTAAAATAGACGGGATATTAGATTACTGGGAAAATATCAGGAAGGAGAAAGCCGGCTATGAACTGATCAATAAACTTGCCGAGCAGAGGAAAGCATATTTTACTAGCAAAGCACTTAGTGGGAATGAGCCTTATCGTTTAAGGGATTTTAAGGTTATCGTCTCCTGTTCTTTACCTCATAAATCAATTGAAGAATTAGACTTAAAAAACGCTAAAGAATTAAGGAAAAGAGTAGAAACTATATTTGCTGCAACCGGTACAGGGGTAAAGGAAGTAGAGCCTAGCTCATTAATTCAATTATTAGATGAGATATTGAATTATGACGGGACTACAAGGCATTCTTATAAGGAGTGGAACAAATATCAGCCGATAAGGGAGCAAATATTAGATTTAAGCTCAATACGAGAAATAACTGAGCAAGGAATGCTACTTAATAGCAAAGACTACGAGTATCGTTGTTATAGCGTGCGTAGGTATCCGAATACTTGGTTTTTAGGGGCTATGGGCAAGTTGATAGGAGATAATTTAAGGGACTTGTTAAAGATACCATGCCCTTTTATCATCCATTACGGAGTTTATATCGATAAAAGTAAATTAAGGAAAGCAGCATTACTTGGCAAAGGAGCAAGAGTAGAAAGCCAAGCGGCATCGATACTCGGGAAGTGGATTCCTTCTTTAATAAGAGAAGCACAGGAATGGAGTTTTGTCAGGGGGCAGTTTGAACAAAATGAGCGATTGGTAAAAACACATTTTCAAGTACTGCTGATTGATCGACCGGAAAATATATCCGGCTCTGAATCTTTATTGCAAACACTATACCGTTCAAATGGTTGGGAGATCGGATTAGATAAATTTATTACCGCTTCATCATTAGTTTCTATGTTACCTCTCAGCTGGGCTGAAGGAATGCAAGATGATATGAGCTATTTTAAAAAAGCCAAAACTACCTTATCACATGAGCCGGTTAATTTACTACCGATAAGCGCGGAATGGAAAGGGACGCAGACTCCTGCCATGCTGCTTGCAGGAAAGAAGGGGCAGGTATTCTACTGGAATCCGTTTGATGCTAATGCAGGGAACTATAATGTTGGGGTTGTCGGTCGTTCCGGGAGTGGTAAATCCGTATTTATGCAGGAGTTAGCTACTGGAATTTTAGGGATAGGGGGTCATGTTTATGTTTTAGATGTAGGTAGGAGCTTTGAGAAGCAAGTCAAGCTCTTCGGAGGACAGTTTATTGAGTTTAGCACTAACTCTAGTTTATGCCTTAATCCATTTACTACTATAAATGCTCAGGATCAAGAAAGTGTGGATGATTCTTTATCGGTATTAAAGCCGATTATTTCGTTAATGGTAGCACCTAAAGCAGGGACAACCGATATAGAGGACTCAATAATAGAAAGGGGATTATACAGTGTTTGGCAGGAGCGTAAGAATGAAGGTTGTATTGATGACCTGGCGCAGTGGCTTGCACGGGAAGATGATAAAATAGCGAATAATTTAAGTAAGATGCTTTTCCCATATTCTAAGAAAGGGGCTTACGGGAGGTTTTTTAACGGCAAAGGCAATATAGATTTTTCAAGTAAGTTTATAGTAACGGAATTGCAGGAGCTTAAAGAGAGGAAAGACTTACAATCGGTAGTGGTGCAAATACTCATACTTTTAATTACCAATAAGATTATTTTAGGAGGAAGAAAATACTTTAGCAGTATTATTTTTGACGAGGCTTGGGATTTATTGAAAGGAAAGCAGGGTGGAGCATTTATCGAAGCGCTTGCTAGGACATTAAGGAAATTTAAGGGTTCTCTTGTTGTCGGCACTCAATCGCTCAACGATTTTTATGCAAGTCCGGGAGCAGAAGCTGCATTTAACAATATAGACTGGCTATGCATGCTGTCGCAAAAGAAAGAATCAATAGAGCTTTTAAAGAAGAGTGGGAAGTTTTTCATTGACGAATATACCCAAAAAGTATTGGGCAGTATCAGAACCAAGCATGGTGAATATGCTGAAGTTATGATCATGGCTGAAGGGCAGGCAGCAGTAGGAAGGCTTATTTTGGATCCGTTTTCAAGGGTTTTATATTCAACGAAAGCAGAAGAGTATGTTGAAGTTAAGCAGCTGGAAGAACAAGGGTTGAGTCTAGCGGAGGCAATAAGAACAGCAGCAGAGAGGAGATATGGAAGTAACTAATAAAGAAGGAGCATATTTTCAAAATAGGGAGCCAGGTAATGGTATCCATAAAATACCAGCCATTTGAGAAAGGGTGCAATGGAGATAACTAAAGTAGCTTTTTTGAGTTTTATTATGATTTGTTTAGGCATTAACGTTTTTGCTAGGGATTTAGGCGTATATGGAAAAACATGGGAGATAAAAGAGAAAGACGCGCTTGAGGCGATTATGGCAAAGCTTGCTGATATGGAAAGTAGAGGAGAAATAGAAAAGCAAAACAAGAAATTTGCAGAAAAGATAAAGAAGAAGTTGCTTAGACCTACTCCGGTTAAAGGTATTTTATATACTACTAAGCCTAGGGAATATCTGTATGAGCCGAGTTCTTCATATCATAAAGATTTAAAAGATCATAAGGGTAAGGTTTTTTACAAAGCCCATACTAAGGTAAACTCCCTTGATTATATGTCGATGCCTTATGAGCTTATCTTTTTAGATGGAGATGATCAACGTCAGATTTCTTGGGGGGTTAGCAAATATAAAGAAGCTGAAATAAAACCGATAATGATTTTAGTAAAAGGAGAGCCGATAGCTTTAAGTGAGGAAACGGATATAGAGTTTTACTTTGATCAATATGGGGTTATGACCAAACAGCTTAGGATAGAGCAAGTACCGGCTGTTGTTCGGCAAGAAGGTAGATATCTAAAAATCTCTGAGCTTATCTTAAAGTGTGAGAAACAAAAAAACGGAGAAGAGATATGCCAAGAAGAGTGAAGCAAAGTTTGCTAAAGCTTTGGAAGGTGACGCTTAAATTTAAGCGAGTAGCCAATTTACTAGTGCTATCCTTCATATTCGTAAGCAGTGCAGAAGCCGCCCCATGTGTAGGTAAGTTTGTAAACCCTGTATCAGATGTTTGTTGGAGTTGCATATTTCCGATCACCATTGGAAGTATTAAAGTTTATTCAGGGGGTAGGGAAGATACTAAAAATCCTTCTAGCCCTATATGCATATGTCCGCGACAAATAAATGGAGTTACTGTTCCTCTGCCTGGGATATCGGTAGGATTTTGGGAGCCGGTGAGGCTGGCTGATGTTACAAGGACGCCATACTGTATGGTTGGGCTTGCAGGGTTATCTTTAGGCAATGCTACCAAAAAACATGGAGGTGTTGCTTATAAAACCGATAATGAAGCATTAAAGCATAGTTTTTACCATGTGCATTGGTACATCTATCCTTTGACTAGCTGGCTTGAGTTAGTCATGGACTTCGCATGCCTTGAGGGGGGCTCGATAGATTTAGCTTATATCAGTGAACTTGATCCCTATTGGAATAACGATGTGTTAAATGCGATTATGCATCCGGAAGCAATACTTTTCGGCAATAAGATCGCACAAGTTGCGTGTGCGATGGATTGTTTACAAGCCACAACCGGGTTTAGTTCTAATTCGATGTTTTGGTGTGCCGGATGTCAGGGAGGGTTATATCCATTTACCGGGTTTATCGAAAACCATGTGGGAGGAGTAGAATCAAGTAGTTTAGCAGTGGAAAAGATGATCGCAAGGTTGCATAGATTTGGGCTTGCGTGGGAAACAAGTGGGTCTGCAGCTTTATGCCAAAAGAAGCTGGCACCGATGGTAAAGAAAAATCAATACAAATTACAGATGACTTATCCGATACCTAATGCAAGTGGTAAGCAATCTTGTAATCCTTTCGGGAGAACTACTGCTCTATGGGGTAGTGGTAGGGAATTCCCAAGTAACGGTGAAGATTTCGGATATCTAATTTGGAGAAAGAGGAATTGCTGTGTGCGAGCGACGTGAGGTTATATGTGTAATTGTTTAACATTTAATAATGGAGGGGAGTTGAAGATTAAACCTACTATTCTGCTAGTAGTAGCCTACCAATACAAGCGTAGAGGTGACTCTGGGTTTGAAGCTATTGG
>WPCJ01048015.1_pt1 | contig 29988 bp, 33 predicted proteins | sample 5399831 | NCBI WGS metagenome assembly WPCJ01 (sample SAMN12869470, study PRJNA574797) | sludge metagenome | isolation source: wastewater treatment of pH10 | place: China:Beijing | collected 2019-05-20 | reverse complement strand
TGCACAGCCGGCGCGGCGGACAGCTCGGCCGGCCGCGGCTTGGGCAGCGGCACGGTCGCGTCGCCGCTCTCCTGCGCCAGGGCGGCAAAGCTCATGGTCGCGAAAAGGCAGGCAAGAATGAAACGCATGCCTCCCGAACGCGGCGACCCCGCCTCAGGTTGCGCGGTCGATGCGGAGGGTGAAGCAGTTATTGGTGGCCGAGCGCATGTGCACATAGGCGACGTCGGGGCGTTCGAGGATCGCCGCCGCCGCGGCCTCGATGCCGTCATTGCCCACCACGATGCCGGTGCCGTAAACGATCCGGTCGTCGGCGCCGTAACCGCGGAGGATGCGGCCGCTGCGGCCGCGCTGCTCGCGCTCGGGCAGGCCGGCGGCGGGCGCATAGGCCGGGCAGGCCTCGGCATGGAGGAAGATCGGCCCGAGCTCGGCATAAGGCTGCGGCGCCGGGAACGGGCGATAGGCGAGAACGAGGTAGGGCTCGCCCGCCGCGACATTTTCGAGGCAGTGCCGGCACGGCACGCCATCGCCATCGGAAATCCGCCGCTCCGGCGCCTGGCCATTGGCATCAGGCGCTCCGGCGCGATAGGCGGCGGCAAGGTCCGAGGGCATTCCGGAGTAAAGCAAAGTCATGGGGGTCTCCTGTGTTGGGGAGACATTGCCGAGGCTGGCCGGCGGAAGCGACCCGGTTTTGGCGGGGGTGGGCCAAGCCATTGCCCTCCAGGGCCCCCTCTCTTGCAAAATCTTAAGGCTTGGCCAAACGGCTAGCGGAGACTTCCATTCGCTAGATCGTTTCACCAATGACCGGAGCCACACTCGGTGTCATCCCTGCGAAAGCAGGGACCCATTTCACCGCCCGTGCCAGCCGATAGTTGGGTCCCTGCTTTCGCAGGGATGACAGCCGGTGGGCGGGTCCAAGGCCTAGCCATACCGACGCAGCTCAATCGTGAAATGCTCCAGTCGGCACTCTCCCCCCCTGGCGGGGGAGAAAGCGAAAACCTGGGCTTAGCGCAGCTAAGTCCTTAGTTTTTCGCAAGAGAGGGGGTTGCGGCGGGCACCAGAGCTTGCCCCTCACCCACCTGGCTTCTGCCACTCCATCATCACGAAATACGGCACGCGCCGGTGCCGTTCGATGGCGGCTGGGGCGGCGTCTGCGGTGGGCATCGGTTCGAGGAAGCTCTGCAGCTGCAGCCCTGCGCCGAGAAACAGCGACATGTAGCGGCTCAGCGGCCGGTGCCAGTTGTGGATGCGGATGCTGCGCCACTCCACCCAATCGGCCCGCTCGGTCATGTAGTGGTCGATGCTGAACTGCGGCCGGCCATCGGCACCCTCGTGCCAGCCGAGCGGCTGGCCGGCGGTGTTGAAGCTGGTGAGGTTGGCGACCAGCAAGGTGCCGCCCGGCTTCAGCACCCGCACCATTTCGGGGATGGCGGCGTCGATATCGGGGATGTCGATCAGGGTCAGGTAGCTGACCACCAGGTCGAACGCGGCATCGGGAAATTCCAGCGCTTCGGCGCGGCCGTGCCGATAGTCGCCCTCGGGATCGCGCTGCCGAGCCACCGCGAGCAGCGCCGCGGTCGGGTCGATCCCCACGGTCGCAATGCCGCGCGCCCGCAGCATGCGGCAGAACCGCCCCTCGCCGCAGCCGACATCGAGCGCGGTGGCAAAGCCGCGGCCGGTGACGCGCTCCAGCATGGGCGGATCGAGCACGAACCGGCGGCCGAAATCGCCCTCGTCGCCCTGGTCGGTGATCCAGGCCGCCGCCGACTCGTCCCAACCGTTGCTCATCCTGCCTGCCTCCCCGCGCCCACGGGCCCGGGGGTAGTACAGGCGCGGCCGACAGGCAATGCCGGGGCGCTTCAGGCCGGCCGGCGGAACTCCATGATCCAGTTGGTTTCCCAGGTCACCCCGCCATCGTAGGAGAAGGCCTGGCTCCAGCGTGGCGTTTCGGTGTCGGTACCGCTCCAGTCGAACAGCACCTTGACCGGGCGGTCGCCATCCATGTCGTCGCCGGCAAAGCTGCCGCGGCCGCCCTCGAAGCGGCCGAACACCGGCGGCTCCAGCACGCCCTTGGCCGAATTGATCCAGTAGATCGCCCACTGATCGCGCTCGGGATTGTAGATCCTGAGCGTCATGCCCTTGAACCCCTTGGTGGGGAAATCGCTCTCGTCCACCGAGACCATGCCGCCCAGCATCAGCTGCGCCGTCTCGTAGGAGGTGAACACGTCCCACTCGGTCGCCCCGACGCCGCGGGCCTTGAGCCGCCGGTTGGTGACCACCCAATCGCCATGGTTGAACGCAAAGCCGCGCCGTGTCTCGCTATCCATCTGGGTCTCCCGACGCTACAGGCGTCGCGGCAGTGATAGCGCACTCCCCTGTCAACTGATGTCAGGCTTTGTCGGGTCGCGGCGACGATCGCCGCAATGGCTAAGCATCTGCTGCTGTTAACCGCCGATAAACCATCTTTGCCGGACCACCCGGCTCTGGTATCAGCGGCCCATGTCCGTACCGCTCGACCATATTCGCAACTTCTCCATCGTCGCCCATATCGACCATGGCAAATCGACGCTCGCCGATCGGCTGATCCAGCTCACGGGCGGCCTCGAGCTGCGCGAGATGAAGGAGCAGGTGCTCGACTCGATGGATATCGAGCGCGAGCGCGGCATCACCATCAAGGCGCAGACCGTCCGGTTGAGCTACAAGCACACCGATGGCGAGACCTATATCCTCAACCTGATCGACACGCCCGGCCATGTCGACTTCGCCTATGAAGTCAGCCGCTCGCTGGCCGCCGTCGAGGGCTCGCTCCTGGTCGTCGATGCCAGCCAGGGCGTCGAGGCGCAGACCCTCGCCAATGTCTATCACGCCATGGATGCCAACCATGAGCTGGTGACGGTGCTCAACAAGATCGACCTGCCCGCAGCGGATATCCCGCGCGTCAAACAGCAGATCGAGGACGTGATCGGCATCGATGCCTCGGACGCGGTGGAGATCTCCGCCAAGTCTGGCCTCAACATCGACAAGGTGCTGGAAGCCATCGTCGAGCGCCTGCCGGCACCGAAGGGCGACATCAACGCGCCGCTGAAGGCGCTGCTGGTCGACAGCTGGTACGACACCTATCTGGGCGTCGTGGTGCTGATCCGCGTCATCGATGGCACGGTCAAGAAGGGCCAGAAGATCCGGATGATGAACGCCAACGCGGCGTACGAGCTCGACCGCGTCGGTGTGTTCACCCCGAAACTGGTCGATATCGGCGAACTCGGCCCCGGCGAGATCGGCTTTTTCACCGCCTCGATCAAGGAAGTGGCCGATACCAATGTCGGCGACACCATCACCGACGATCGCCGCCCGACGGCCACGGCATTCCCCGGCTTCCGCCCGGCGCAGCCGGTGGTGTTCTGCGGCCTGTTCCCGGTCGACGCCTCGGATTTCGAAGAGCTGCGCGCCGCCATGGGCAAGCTCAGGCTCAACGATGCGAGCTTCAGCTACGAGATGGAAACCTCGGCCGCGCTCGGCTTCGGCTTCCGCTGCGGCTTCCTGGGGCTGTTGCACCTCGAAATCATCCAGGAACGGCTGAGCCGCGAGTTCAACCTCGACCTGATCGCTACCGCGCCGAGCGTGGTGTACGAGGTGCACCTCACCAATGGCGAGACACTGCAGCTGCACAACCCGGCCGACCTGCCGGACGTGGTGCGCATCGACCACATCAGCGAGCCGTGGATCAAGGCCACCATCCTCACCCCCGACGAGTATCTCGGCTCGATCCTGAAGCTCTGCCAGGATCGGCGCGGCATCCAGCGCAACATGACCTATGTCGGCAACCGCGCCATGGTCGAGTACGACCTGCCGCTCAACGAGGTGGTGTTCGATTTCTACGATCGGCTGAAGTCGATCTCGAAGGGCTATGCCAGCTTCGACTATACGCTCGCCGATTACCGCGAGGGCGACCTGGTGAAGCTGTCGATCCTGGTCAATGCCGAGCCGGTCGACGCGCTCAGTATGCTGGTGCACCGCAATGTCGCCGAAACGCGCGGCCGCATCATGTGCGAAAAGCTCAAGGACCTGATCCCGCCGCATCTGTTCGTGATCCCGATCCAGGCGGCCATCGGCGGCAAGATCATCGCCCGCGAAACCGTCCGCGCCATGCGCAAGGACGTGACGGCGAAATGCTATGGCGGCGACGCGACCCGTAAGCGGAAGCTGCTCGAGAAGCAGAAGGCGGGCAAGAAAAAGATGCGCCAGTTCGGGAGTGTGGAGATCCCGCAGGAGGCGTTTATCAAGGCGCTGAAGATGGGGGATGAGTGAGGGGGCTTTTTTACTCAGTTCCAGAAGGCGGCAAGACTTCGAACCTAGAAGCGCTCCCATGGAGCGATTCTCGGTGAGGACGCCATGAGAGCTACGTCTGAATGGCGCGCATGCGGTAGTTCGACGACTTCGTAGCGTAGTAGACAGGAGCCGCGGTCCGGGGACGCTGAGTCCGTTTGCAGCGATTCCGAGGTGCAAGCACTCAGTGACGGCTCGATAGTTTGCTAACGCCAATGAGATCATTGCGAAACGGATGGCTTGCAGTACGGCGAACGATAGATTATCTACGGAATGTTGGCAGGAGAGAGTGGTCGCCGCAATGGCTGGATCGCAATCTTTATGGACATGAATTTTGCCAAAGGACGGATCGGGATGTCCACGGAATCCGTACGCGGCATGGATTGAGACCCATGCTGGCTAGCTCCTAGTCGGTTTCTTTCGACTAGTCACTGAATCGGTTTGCGCCGCTCCACTGAGTTGGGGCGGCGCATTCCCTTAGGTTGGAGCTGGTAAACTTGCAGAACATCGACATCGGTACTGGATTGGGCGCAATCAGAGCGGCTCTAGAGACTTGGACCGCTCCAACGATAACGGGTGGGCAGCTCGCTAGTCTGATCCGTAGGTTTGCGCCAAACTTAGATATTCGCGCGACAGTGGGCATTCCAAAAGGTCCCGGAGCCCTGACGGAGTTTATTCGGCAACACCTGTCGGACATGCTCGACACCATAGGCCACCAAGGTATGGACGTGCTGTACCTCATCAAGGGGCGAACGGCAGATGTCTTACCGACCGTCGCTTCCCCTGATATCTGGCGCACGTTCGTCAGTCCCAACTCTCCGCAGCATCTAGTCATAAGCCGCTCTGCTGGAAGACTAATATCACGGGACGTTCCTGCATCCCAATCGGACGATGAGCTCGCAGTCAGCAAGGCATCCCCTGACGAGCACGATGCGATCCGAGCCGATTTCCCGGCCACTCTATCGAAGTCGATGGCCGAGCTTCTGAATTCTCATGTGGATCCGACTGCCGAATTCGAGACATGGATCGAAGCGCTGCGGACCAAGATTCCGGAGGTCATGCCGAAATGGGGACAATATCGTCGAAGTCGCCTGTCGGACCTGCTGAGGGCACGGATCGACAAACTGCAGCTCGAAGACCCTCTCAAGCACGAAGTCCTGAAACAGATTAAGACTTCAGAAATGGCCGCCTACGCTGCGCAGAAGGGAATCCAAGCTGCGGCCGAGAAGCAAACTGTCAAGCTCGCAAATGATTCAAACGACGCCATTACCAAGGCGCGGCGTATAGCGCACGCTGCCATTGATCTGCTCTCGTATGAGGAACTGCGGGCGCTTCGGCTTCCACTCGGGGCTGTACTCGACGCAATCCAGCCCTGACCTCCGAGATCAAGGGATGGCTGAAGGCATACTGTTCCTGATCGTTCCGACCGGCAGCGTGGCCAATGTGGAAAGGGCGATCGACAAATCGATCGTTCCGCAAGCACGCCAGTCCGTTAAGATTCTCTCCGATGAAGCGGCTGCGTCCTTTTCGACCGATGTCGGCAGAAACGTCGCCGAGGGCCTTATCGACGTCCTCTCGGCGCACCCGCAACACCGCGAGAATCGGCTCCTCATAGTAAGGGATGTCAACTGCAGCATCACCGCCTTGACGGAATGGTGGTCGCTAAATGACTTCGGCAAGCCCGAGGTGAAGAAGCTTACGATCAAGGCTCTTATGCGAGAGGTGCAGGACCACCTCCAACGCAACCGGCAGCATTGGCGGTTCCATGCCCAATTCGAACTCGCCAGATTTGAAGGGCAATCCTTAAGCCTGGACGCTTGGATGCATCAATTCGGTGAACTGGGCCGAGTGGACATTGGCCGAAAGATTTCCGGTCAGTTAAGGGTCGTTCCAGCGGGCGATCTTGCCCGCAGGACTTTTGCACCGCGAGCAACGGACCTCGCGGGAAGTCGTCGTGCCAACTGCTACGTCAGTGACGATGATGCAGGCGGAAGCTGGCTCGAGATGCAAAACATCCTCGCCCACTCCTTCGAACCCGGCAGCATATTTCCGATCGCTTGGGATAAGGCCTCTGGCACGATGAACTTTCCGGAGGTTAGTGTCGATGAGTTCATCGTATATGAGGACGGCCTGTGGAGTGGAAGCGAAGCGGTTCGTCGACTGAGGGCAATTGCAAAGGCGCCTCCCGCGGCACCCGTGGTGTTCAAGTATGGAGTGGTGAGCGACTTCGGCCTCAGGGTTGCTAGACAGGCAATTCGAAGTTTGGGGCTGACTGGCAAGGTGTCGATCGATGCATCCACATCGGATGCGGTTGACTTCCTCAAGGATGAACCCCTCGGTCCATTGGATCTCGGTCTCAATCTTTCGCCCGATGAATATTTCAAGTCGCTACATCAGCACGTGCAACCGCTCGCGTTCATGCCAAAGGCGAACTGGTCAAGCGAGGAAGAGCAATTCTGCGAGAGCATTGGTGCCCAGTTGGTTGCCAGATGGTTAACTCTGAATGGTGCTGAGGCATCTGCGGAAAACATCGCTCGCTTCGCCTTGGGCGGTGGGGGATTTGCCTCCACCGTGCTATTCTCTCGGAGCGTGCCGAAGGTCTGCCTCCCCCTCCTTTGGCTGGACGGTCCAGTCGCCCTGGATGGCAAAACAATCGACTGGCGGCCACTTTTCGTCGACTCACGACGGGTGTCGGACCAAAAGCTGCTTCTGGCGCCATAGACCAGGTGCCCAGGCCTCGGCAGTGCAGTTTGAGTATTGGTCACTAGGTCGCACGCGTATGTCCGATCCAGGCCGCCATCGGCGGCAAGATTCTCGCGTCCGTGCCATACGCAACGACGTGACGGCGAAGTGCGATGGAGGCGACGCGACCGTAGGTCCAAGCTGCTCGAGAAGCAGACGGCGGGCAACGGAAATATGCGCCAGTTCGCTAGCGTCAAGATCCCGCAGGAGCCGTTTATCAAGGCGCTGAAATGGGGAATGAGTGAGGGGGCGCCCCACTCATTCCAAAAGGCCTCGTATCGTGCCGCAGTCAGAAGTCTAAGTTAGACCCGGAGAACCTAGCGCTGAGCACTTCCGAGCAAAAGGTTAAGTTCAACCTGACCGCTCTGAGCCGGTTCTATGAACTGGTCGGCATCAAGACCAGCCTCCGTCAGGAAAGGCGCATCCTTCAGCTTCGATCGAAGGCCCAAGAGCCGTTTCTCTGCCCGCCTGACGAACGTCTCATAGGACATGGGGCGAATGAGGACGCGCTTGTCCCACCTTGTGTCATCGCCAGTCTCTGTGGGGTCCACTTTTGACCCAAGCACATAGGCGGTGACGGTCGCGGACTCCGTCAGCAAGCCCTTGTCGATTAGCTCTTTCACATAGCGCCAGGGCTGCTCTTTTTCGACAGAGCCAATGGTGACCCCCACCCTCTTAATCTCCGCAATAACTAGGCGAGAAACGCCTGACACCTCATGGCCCAGGTCATGAGAGTCTCGACTGTAAAATCCGACGCTCCCATCCTCCAACATCACGAAGTCGGGACGTAGTAGCGACCCCTTCGCTGCCCCCTTGAAAAACCTCCGAATGACCTCAGTCATCCCGCGGTTGGATGTGAACTCTAAGCTTTCGAACTCGGGGCCGAACACCCACAGGCTCCGCTCTAAAAGAGGCTGTAGGTCGGCGACCTCATCAAGTGTTTGATCTCGCAGCTTTCGGTCCAGTTCCGCGATCAGTTTCAGCCGCGATTGAATCTCATCCAGCGCAAGCTTGGCAGTTCGAACAGTCCAGTCGGACAAAATCTGATTCCAAGCGTCTAGTTCACCAGGCGAGAGGTCGTGCAATTGCTGTAGGAGGCCATATTTGGAACTGGCGAGCTCCAGGTTCGCCAGGATTCCAGCGACTTGCTCGACCTCATCCGCATTAATGCTCGGGCAATTGTCGATCACCTTGTCGACGAAGGTATCCCAACGATCCCTGCTGATTGGCGCTAGCTGGGCCACGCTGGTTCCAAGACGATCACGCACTTGCGCCTTCGTTTCGGCGCGGCGAATCGCCGTATGTTCAGACAGCTCTTCTCGGATGCGGCATTCTACAGCCTCTTTTGTCGCTACCCACGCTGGGCTGCCCGGTAAAAAGCCGGTCCAGTCCGGCAAAACTGCGTTCCTCTCAGCGAGAAAGTCGGCTCGCACGATGAAGCTGAAGCGTTTCGCTTCGGCGGTCCGACCGTCAAGTATCCTCTCGTGATCAAATCCCGTCCAACCTGATTTTCCTACCAGCCTATTTTGGACCCACCACGCTATCCCGTGATGGCGAGTGGTCTTGTCAGCTCGCTGAGCGTCGATCACGGTAATTACAACAGTGCCGAGGGTGGCTACTTCGAAAGAGAGTGTGCGCAGTTGATGTTGAGGCACGTCAGCGAAGGTCACCCGCTTCCCGTCAACGATCACTGAGAAATTCGGGTCGGAGAGGAACCGCATCCCTAGGGCCTCACGAGCCTCGGCGGAGGTCATAAATGTCTGGGCAGGTTTTGTCGTACGGATCTCTGTCCCGTGACCTGCAACGCCCTCGCGAGTGGAAAGCAGATTCAATTCGAACGGCTGCTCGGTAGCTCGCCTTACCTCGAAAGTAACCTCGACACCCTCTCTCCAAGTGCGAACAAGATATGGATCGCCAAAACGAAAGGCAGCGTGTCGACCTTTTCCGTTCCGACCGTACGCTTCTCGCGGTTGGAATTGCTCGAGCTCCGGCGGCGGCATCGATGTAGAGCCCTCATCGTTCAGGCGGTTGTAGTCGATCGTCTTCCATCGCCGCCTGAACTGAGCTTCGGTCATCCCCCTCCCGTTGTCCCTAATGGAGAAGACACTCTCTTCACCCTTCTCCGCCCAACCAATCGCGACCTCGGTGGCCCAGGCGTCCCAGGCGTTAGCTACCAGTTCGACGATTGCCACCTCGGGATCTGTAATGATCGCACCAGCGTGTCGCTCTAGAAAGCGTTCGTCGAACAGGATCGACTCATCTGCCAATTGGACCTCCGCAAGGTTACTCTGTGGCCGCATATCCATTTGGATGACTTTCCGGCCCAGCTTGAGTCATGTTGTGTTCCCTATTCTGTCGCCTTCTATTCGGCCGAGTCCTTTCTACGCGCCGTTCAAAGCCAGCGATGGCAGAAGTCAGCCAGACGAGCAACCTGAATTCATTGCCCCGTCGAAACATGGTGAGCCCCGTGGGTTCGGCGCCTACTCCCAGGAGGGGCGTCACATTACTTTGACGTCCCGAAATTACTCCTCGAAGTCTTTCTCCTCGGCCAACCGGGTAAGCAGCGTCTCCTCTACGAAACACCATGCATAGCACTTCTCCCGAAACACTCTCTCAGACTGTTGTTAACGGTAAAATGCGTGCACTATTTCTATCGATTCTGTCCGTCGGCAAGTTCAGGTAAGGGGTTTGAGATGGATATCGCTACTGGTCTGTCACTGCTTGCTCAAGCAACCGGCATTGTGAAGGATTTGAGGGAGATCGATAAGAGCTTCGACGCAGCTGCGCTGAAGGCCCAAATGGCGGACCTTTATGGGACGCTGGCGGACGTGAAGATTGCGCTCTCCGACGCACGCGAAACAATCCATGATCGCGACCTGAAGATTAAGGAGCTGGAGGGTCGCATCTCGACCCTGTCTTCCGGTGAGGTCTGCCCGATCTGCAACCAAGGAACGCTGAAGGTGCAATCCTCTCGGGAGCACCCTCATTTCGGTTTCGCCGGCGTACAGGAGCGAACGCTGAAGTGTGACAACTGCCCTCACACCGAAAAGCGGATGCACGATCCCACAGGACTAACCAAAAGATGAGACTGTCGTCCTGGGCTTCGAGTTAGCGTTCGCCTCTCAAGAGGCCTCGAAGGTGTGGTCTCCTTTCACAGGGCCACCCCTAGCGCAATCCCCATCGCCGCCCGCGCCGTGGCCTCATCGCACACCAGCGCACTCCCGAGCCCCGAGCGCAGCACGGCGGCGATGGCGTGGGTTTTGTTGGCGCCGCCTGAGGCGAAGACCACGTGGGGACCTTGCGCAGGGCTTCGAGCGGCAGGGCGATGGCGCGGCGGTTGATCGGGTGGTCGATGGGCTGGCCGGCGGCATCGTTGAACGGGGCCATCACATCGCCCACCGCCACCAGCTCGTCGATGGTGACGTCGCGCGGCAGGCCATATCGCATCAGCAGTGAGCGTTCGGTCATATCGCCGATGGTCAAGAGGATCAGGTCGTTGCGGCCGATCCGCTCGAATGCCTTCTGGAACACATCCTGCGTCATGATGGCGTCGTGCGATTGCCGCCGGGATCGATGAATGGATCACCGACCATCGAGCCCCCACTGGTTGCGGATCACCTCAGGCGCCCAACGCCAAAAATCTTCGCCATTATGTTAAAACTACTAGACATAGCGTTAGAAATCCTCGATACAACGCCCAGAAACTTTTGCATGGAGCGTCACGTGTCCTTCCGCGAGAAAACTGCCTGGATCGCCGTCGTCACCACGCTGGTGGTGTGGGGCTATTATTTTTCCGAGGTGTGGCGCGGCGTCGGGGCGCGGGTGCTCGATGGGCAGGCGCTGTGGACGCTGTTCCTCATCTGCATGGGCATCACGGTGGTGCTGCTGCTTGGGCTGAACCTCTTCGCCTCGCGGCGGCGGCTCAAGGATTTTGGCGCCGGCCCCGACGAGCTGGAAAAGCAGCTGGAGGGCAGCGCGGCCAGGATCACCAAGCCGCTGTTCGAGTGGGCAGTGCTCGGTATCTCGGCGGCCGCCCTGCTCTGGGGCCGGGAGTTTGCGGCGGGCTTTCCGGCCGATCCGGTCGGGAGCTTTGCCATCGTCATGGCCAACGCGCTGCTGCTGGCCGCCGTCGCCACCAATGTGCTGGCCGAGATCATCATCATCATCCGCTTCCGGGTGCTGGGCTGATGGCCGCGCCGCCGATTTCCAACACCATCCGCCGGTTGCGTTTCGACCATGACGAAATGACGCAGCAGGAGCTGGCCGATCGCATCGGCATGACCCGGCAGACCATCGCCGCCATCGAGCAGAACAAATACTCGCCATCGCTGGAGGCGGCGTTCCGCATCGCCGAAGTGTTCGGCGTGCCGATCGGCGAGGTCTTTCAGTGGAAGGCCCAGCCGCCCAAGAGCTGACGACCGAGCCTGAACCAAACCTCGAGACTGCCCCGCGCCCCTGAAGGAGGATGCCATGAGAGCTGCTGTCTACAAGAAATATGGGCCCCCGGATGTCGTTTCGATCGAGGAGGTGCCCAGGCCCGCGCCGGGCGAGCGCGACCTGCTCGTCCGGATGGTGGCAAGTTCGGTCACCTCGGGCGATGCGCGGATGCGGGCCTTCAACCTGCCAAAGCCGTTCGCGATCCCCGGGCGGCTGGTGCTCGGCATTCTCGGGCCGCGCAAGCAGGTGCTGGGCGTCGAGTTCGCCGGCACGGTCGAGGCGGTCGGCAGGGCAGTGACCAGGTTCAAGCCGGGCGACCGGGTGTTCGGCATCGACGTCTTTGGCTGCCACGCCGAGTACAAGCTGGTGCGCGAGGACGAGTGCGTCGCGCTGATGCCGGCGGACCTCGCCTTCGAGGAGGCGGCAGGCGTGCCGTTTGGCGGCGTCACGGCGCTGGATTTCTTCAACCGCGCCGGGATCCGGCCGGGGCAGAAGGTGCTGATCAACGGGGCCTCGGGCTGTGTCGGCGCCTACGCCGTGCAACTGGCCAGGCACTTCGGCGCCGAGGTCACCGGGGTCTGCAGCGCAAGCAATGCCGGGCTGGTGCGCGCGCTCGGGGCTGGCAGGGTGATCGACTATGCGACGACGGATTTCGCGAGCGAGCCCGCGGCCTACGACCTGGTGATGGATACGGTCGGGAACGCCCCTTTCACTCGATGCGAGCCAATCCTCGCGCCCACCGGGGCGCTGTTGGCCGTGCTGGCCGCGCCCGAGGACATCTTCCGCCGGCCCAAGGGCGGCCGGCGCATCATCGGCGGCACATCGGCGGAGCGGCCGGCGGACCTGCAACTGCTGGCCGAGTTGCTGGCAGCCGGGACGATCAAGCCGGTGATCGACCGCGTCTATCGGTTCGAAGAAATCCGGGAGGCCTATGGCTATGTCGACAGCGGCCGGAAGCGCGGGGCGGTGGTGCTGGCGATCCAGCACCTCGCCGCGCAATAGGGCTGCCTATGGAGGCCAATGGCGGAAGTTTCGGCCGCGCCGGCGCCGACCTCCGCTGCCCCATCAATGCCCCGGATGCATCGCGTCGCTGAGGTACATGCAGGTCAGCATGGTGAACACATAGGCCTGGATCACCGCCATCAACAGCTCCAGCGCCGTCAGCCCGACGGTCATTGCCAGCGGCGCGATGGTGGCCGCCATGCCGAGCGGGCCGAGGCTCGAGAGGTCGACGATGAAGCCGGCGAAGACTTTCAGCGTGATGTGCCCGGCCAGCATCACCGCGAACAGGCGGACCGAGTGGCTCACCGGGCGGGAGAGGTAAGAGATGATCTCGATCGGCACGATCAACGGCGCGAGATAGGCCGGCACGCCGCTCGGCATGAAGATTTTCAGGAACCTGATGCCGTTGCGCCAGAGGCCGTAGACGGTGACCACGGCGAAGACCAGGAGGCCCAGTGCGCCGGTGACGACGATCTGCGCGGTGACCGTGAAGGCGAACGGAAACATGCCGATCATGTTGGCGACGAGGATGAAGCTGAACAGCGAGAACACCAGCGGGAAGAACCGCATGCCCTCGCGGCCGATGGCGCCGACCACCAGGTTCTCGATGGCCTGATAGAGCAGCTCGGCGACGAGCTGCATCCGCCCCGGCACCAGCTGTCGCCGGCGAGCCGCAAAGATCATGAAGCCGGCGCCCACCGCCCCCGTCAGCAGCATATAGGCGGCGGCGTTGGTGAGGCTCAGATCCACTGCGCCGAGCGGTGGCAGCGGGAAGATCGGTTCGACGACGAACTGGTGGACGGGATCGGCCATGATGGTCCTTGCTGGTTGTGAAGTCAGGTGTCGAAATGCCGGCCCACCAGCCAGGCGGCGAGGCCGCTGGCGGAGGGCAGAAAAGCGGTGAGGAGCGCTGCTGCCTGTGCATCGAGCGGCCCAAGGGCGGCGACGAGACAGGCGAGCACATAGCCGGCGAGGCAGCCGAGCAGCGCGCAGAGGTCGGGAAGCGTAGTGGGCATGAGCGCCCTCCTGGTCAGGAGGGGTCGTCCCCGGTGGCCCGATGCTCCGGCAGGTCGTCCTGCCGGCGGGCGGGTTGGATCAGGTGACGAAGAGCAGCACGCCGAACACGGCGAACAGCGTCAGGTGCAGCGTGCCCTGGAGGGCAGAGGCGCGCTGGCCGAGGAAGGTCAGCGTGGTGAGCCCCACGGTCAGCAGCAGCAGCACCGTCTCGCTCGGCGTCACCCCCATCACCACCCGCTTGCCGGTCACCAGCCCGACGATCAGCACGGCCGGCACGGTGAGCCCCACGGTCGAAACGAACGCCCCGAGGCAGAGGTTGATCGAGCGCTGCAGCTGGTTATCGAGCGCCGCCTTGATGGCGGTGATCGATTCCGGGGTGAAGACGATGATGGCGATCAGCACGCCGCCCAGCGCCAGCGGCGCGCCGACGGCGGCGATGCCGAAATCGATGACCAACGCCAGATCGTGCGCGAGCAGCACGATGGGCAGCATCAGCGCCACCAGCAGCACCGAGTGGATGACAACGCCACGCCGATCGACCGGCGCGCGTTCGGTCGGCGTGCCGCCATTGTCGAGCGGAATGGTCAGCGAACCGAGATCGGGCTGGATGAAGTAGCGCCGGTAGGCGCGCGTCTGCATCAGGAGGAACGCCGCGTAGAGCACGATGGTGAGGAGCGCGAAGGCCACCGCCTGCGCCGGCAGGAACGTGCCGTCGCCGCTGCTGAGCGTGTTGGGGAGGATCAGCCCGATGCCGCCGAGCAGCAGGGTCATCGAGATATAGGCGAGCGCGCCCTGCGAATTGTATTCCTGCTCGCCGAAGCGCCGGCCGCCGAGCAGCAGGCAGATGCCCATCACCAGGTTGAGGATGATCATCATCACCGCAAAGATCGAGTCGCGGCCGATGGTGGGGTTCTCGCCGGGCCCGAGCAGCACCGCGGCGATCAGGATCACCTCGATCGAGACGATCGAGAGCGTCAGGATCAGCGTGCCATAGGGCTCGCCCAGCTGATGCGCCAGGTAATCGGCCTCGTGCACCACGCCGAAGGCGGCAACGAGGATGGTGGCAAAGATCACGACGAAGCAGATGACGGCGACCACCGGCTCGATCGGCGCATGCAGCCAGGTGGGGCCGCCGAGCATGAACACCACCACCACGCCCCAGGCGATGGCGAGGGTGACCAGCGTTCGCGGCGGCAGATGACGACTGAGGGGAGCTTCGGCATTCGTGGACGGAGACATGGGTCGATACCTCCGGGGCCGTCCCCGATCGATAAACCCGCGCATCAAGGCCGTCCAGGATGCGTCACCGCATGACGCGGCATGGGGGTGTGTAGCGCAGGGGGGCGTGTGATGCAATTGGGGTGCAAGAAGACGCCGGGCCCATCCCTCCTCCGGCGCTACCGCGTCCCCTTGTGGGGAGGGCTAGCGGAGCTAGGCGTACGCTATCGCATATGGAGCACCGACAGGAGTCGGAGGGCCTTCTCCCCTTGCGGGAGAAGGTGGCGCGCAGCGCCGGATGAGGGGTATCTCTCCGCGTACTCATCGTCCGTCGCTTCGCTCCGACCGCGCTACACTTCGTTGCGCGGACCCCTCATCCTCCCTTCGGGCACCTCGCGGCGAGGGCTTCGCCCTCGTCCGCTGACCACAAGGGGAGAAGGCAAGAGGTGCCTATCGCCCTCATATGCGATTGCCCTGCCCACAAGGGGGAGGGAGACCCGACGGCGATCGCCGGTGCCTGCCCGATGATCCTCCGGCGCACGCCTTGAGGCGCGCGTCAGATCAGCCCGTTGCGGTAGCGGAAGCGGTAGAGGCCGCGCAACCGCACCGGCCGGCCGCGGTTGGCGAGCAGGCGCACCACCGCCTGGGCCGTGGCAGGCGGCAGGTCGTCGAGGATGCGCAGGCACTGGTGCTCGAGATAGACGCCGCGGCCCAAGAGGTCCTTCTTGACGATCGGCGCCTTCAATACGCGGTAGAACAGCCCGAAGCCGTAATGCGCCTGGTTGCTGTTCATGAAGCTCGCCATCAGCTGGTCGATGAGGCTGTCGCGCAGGATCGGCGAGTCCGGCCCGCCGACCGCTTCGCGGCCCCGGATGCGCGAAGGGAGGTAGCGCCAGAGCCCCGCCAGCTCGCTTGCCGGCAGCTGCTGCAGCGCGCTCGCCAGCCGTTGCGCCGAGTAGACGACGTCGAGCCGGTGCCCGCGGCTCTTGACCAGCGTCGTCAGCCGGATCTCGCCCTTGAGGATCGCATGCGGCCGCAAGCTGTAGGCGCGGTAGCGCCGCCAGAACCGGCGCACCGCCGGGTCCGCCACCACATCGGCCGAGTGGGCGAAGGTGAAGGACCCCAGGTGGTGCCGTGTCTCGTGGTTCTCGAACGCCCCCAGCATGCCGGCCGCCGACATCAGCAGCGCCGTGATCAGCCGGTCGAGCTCGGGACCATCGAGGTAGATCACGCTGTCGTTGAAGTAGAGCAGCCGGTTTGGAACCAGCCCCTCGCGCTCGAGCAGGAGCGTAGCGGCCCGGTAGGCGCCGAAATCGCGGCCGATATTGCGGCGGACCAGCACGCGATGGGCATCGGCGCGCAGCCGCTCGAGCTGCTCGGCCGGCGGTTGTCCGTTGCAGACGAGGATGACGTTCACCCCCTGCCGCGCCAGCGCGGCGACAAGCTCGGCGACGCCATCGTCCAATCCGAACTTGGCGTATTTCAACACGATCGCGTAGCTGTCGCCGCGGGCCGGTGCGACGGTCTCGTCGACGACAAATCGTGGGCGCTCATCGGCGAGAACACCGGGCCACTCCCACAGTTTCACCACCCACACATAGATCGTCAGCACGATCCGGTTGGCGACAAGGGCAATGAGCCGCGCAATCCTCATGAGGCGTCACCATATCGAATCAGCGTTTTGTCCGGGGAGCCGGCGCGAGCCTAGCCCGACGTCCACCGGAGGCGAGGCGAAGCAGCGCCTCGATCGGCAATTTCAGAAAATCTTCAGATTCCGGGGCTGATGGATCGGCCGTTGCGAAACCCGATCCGCGCCCGACGGCCGGGACGCCTCGGGGGTGTCCGGCGCCCCCGCAGCGTCCCCCCGCGACTTTCACCCAGGGTTCACCTAAGCTTTGCCAGTCTGCCGCCCCAAACCGCCGGAGCCTGCCGATGTCCACCCTCGCTGCCCTCGCCGTGTCCCTGCCGCTCGAAACGCTGAAACCGGGTGACCGGCTCACCACCGAAGGCAGCTATTCGGGGCGGCTCTACCTGCTCGAAGCGGGCCGGCTCGCCGTGTCGCGCGATGGCGTGGCGATCGCCACCATCGACGAGCCATGGGCGATCGTCGGCGAGATGGCGGTGCTGCTCGGCACGCCGCACAGCGCCACGGTCACAGCGGAGACGGAGGCGCGGGTGCGGGTGATCGACGAAGCGCTCGACGTGCTGCAGCAGAACCCGGATTTCGCGCTCCACATCGCCACCCTCGCCTGCGCCCGCCTCAACGCCACCTCGGCCCTGCTCGTCGAGCTCCGCCGTGGCGCCGAAGGCAAAAAGCAGGAACAGGCCCTGATGAGCCGCATCCTCACGGCGATGCTGGCGACGCCGAAGGTGACCGGACGGGCGGGGAAGTGGGCGGATCACGAGTAGGGCGGCAGGCGGCGGCGCGGCAACGCGAGGCGTCTATGACTCAACTATCAGACGGCCGGTGGCCATCGCATCGCCCGCCTCCATCCCAACAAATAGTCCGGTCCTCGCATCCCTTACCAGCGATCGGCGCACGCGAGCTAGCACCAAGTCGGCCCAGCGAACAAATACCGGATCCTTCGGTTCGGTTTTGCCGTCTTTTTGCATTGTCGGCGCGTAGTACAGTCGACCAGGCCGCATTTTTCCGTTGGCCAAAAGCAACGGCCGCCACAACTCAACTACGCAAGACGCCTCTACATCGATGGCGTATTTTCTCTCCCCATGCTGTCTCACCACAACACTTTCCACTAAATCACTTAGCGTGATGAAGCAAAAAACGGATCCGAACTTTCCATCGATCACATCAAAATCAACCGTTGACAACAACTCCAATGCCCGCCGCTCCGGATTGATATGATCTGCGATTACCACAGTATCCCCCTCCGCCGCGGACCGTATGACCGAATCGACAACCAAAAGGTCTCCACGCGTTAGGGCAAGTCCGAATTGTTTCCCCATCGACCTACTATCGCCCAAACGGATTTAATACAATAATTCTGACGCCAGGAGCATCGATAATATCATTCATTGCGCGACGCTCCCGAATTATGGGGACGCCTGACTTTATTGTCCGGCCTACCTGGATGCCTTCGATTACCTCGCCGGTAGTCTTATCAACAGCCGCGGCATCGATAAATCGACGCCCCTTCTCTCCGTTTGGCGTCATAACCTGAACTTCCTTACTAACGCGCACGTTCGGATCATTGCCATATTTGCTTTCCAGTTCGGCGACTGCATCGTCCACGGCTTGCTGATGTTCCTTGCTGCCCTTCTTTCCGTTAGGATTTGGACAGCCTCCACACTCGTTCGCACCTGCCCCTTCCTTACCATCTTGATCGGCGTGTGGCAGAACGACGTGGGTCTCTCCACCAGTACTCGACGTACCGTTGTTCAGGGCATCAACGGCAACAGCAGTGATAACCACGACGGCAATATCAGTAGCCGTTACACTCGACGCAGCCGCAAATATGAGCTCAATGATCCCAATGACAATCGGAATGAAATGCCCACTCGGATCACTCTTGTTGACGGGATCTCCCATCGAGTATCCGTAGCGATCGGTGCCGACGCCTGGATCGCTCGGGTCCCACCAGTCCGGGGAGAGGAACCGGCCCAGGCTGGCGTCGTAGTACCGTGCGTGGAGATAGGTGAGGCCGGTCTCGGGGTCGGTGCGTTCACCGATCCAGCCCTTGGGCTCGGATGGAGAGAGCGGAGCGATGACAGTCTCGGTCTGCACGCCATAGGGCTGATAGACCGACGCGCGGGTGAGCGCGCCTGAGGCATCGGTGACCCGGCGCACCGAGGTCAGGTGATCACGGTGCAGAACATTGATGACGCCGCCAACCTGCTTGACGTCGGTGCCGATGTAGTTGGTGTGGCCACCAGCCGGATCGACCTCGGTGTCAGCGCCGAGATAGAGCGTGGTGCCGGAGGTGGTCTGCTTCTTCAGGCGCTCGCCGTCAGGACCATAGAGATAGGTGACGGTGGCACTGCCCAGAGTAACGGTCGTCGGCCGGTTGTCGTTGTCATAGGCGATGGTGCGGTCGGTTACCCCGGAGGTGAGCCGAGAGGTCTGGTTGCCGTTGAGGTCGTAAACGAAGCTCCAGTTGCCGGCGGTGCTCACCGCATGCGGCTGGAAAGCAGAACTGCCCTGGGTCGGATAGGCATAGGTTCCCACCGACGAGTTGGAGGTCAGCTTACCTCCGAGATCGTAGGTAAAACTCTGGCTCAGCGCCGGGGTGCCGGTGTTGCTGGCGCTGAGCAGCCGATCGAGGCTGTCATAGCCATAGCTCCAGTCCTCATTGGCGCGGTCGCCATCGATGCCGGTGATGCGGCCGGCGAAATGGCGGTGCTGCTCGGCACGCCGCACAGCGCCACCGTCACGGCGGAGACGGAAGCGCGGGTACGGGTGATCGACGAAGCGCTCGACGTGCTGCAGCAGAACCCGGATTTCGCGCTCCACATCGCCACCCTCGCCTGCGCCCGCCTCAACGCCACCTCGGCCCTGCTGGTCGACCTCCGTCACGCCGCCGCCGGCAAGAAGCAGGAACAGGCCCTGATGAGCCGGATCCTTACGGCGATGCTGGCGACGCCGAAGGTGACGGGGGGCGGCGAAGTGGGCGGATCACGAGTAGGGTTTGTCGTGCGCCGGTGGGCCCACTCACGGTTGAAGGCTAACCATCGGTGCGTCGCATGTCCGTCAGTTTAGCGGCGCCGCGGCTTCCATGACCGCGCGCTGGTATAGCGCCAGCATATCGCCAGATTCCCAGCGACCTTCCTGTATGCGGTCAACGATCACGTTAGCCTGTCGGAGGGTGTTGCGGAATGTTCTGTTGGGAGCAGTAACTACCATATGGCCATAATCGACAATTCTTCTGGAAACCAAATATTGCTGCCATTGCCAGCCTTGCTGAGCTATCAGCACGCTGGCCATGTGCAGCCCAACATCCCAACTCATCGAGACCAGCTCATTCGTTGATATGGATTCAACATGCGCCGAACTTCCGACGGCCCGCATCAGCCAGTCGGACACGACTTCCAGCGATTCAACCGTCGCCGCGCCGGTCCATCCTCCGAAGCCGGGCGTGTTCGAAACTGCTGCGTTGAGCAGTTTCATCCTGTCCGGCATCACCCCAGTGAACCACTCGCTGTAGGTGACGAGCTCATCCGCACGGAGTTCGTTAATGGGCCCGGTGAACGGCAGGCGCCAGACTTCATAGTTCACTTTCGATGACCTCGGGGCCACGCCGTTTCGCTGGTATCCGGCGATCTGCTGTTTGATCCGCATTCGGCTCTCGATCTCTTGTTGCACAGGGCGGCCGGGACGACGATGACATTAGCGAAATGCCATGCGGGCGTGAGCCGACAATCGACCGAGGCTCCTGTTCCTCAGTGCGATCATTTTCGTCACAATCGACCTACGACTGCCATGGACGGAGTGACGCAAATGCCCGGCGCGTTAGCAATTCTGATCAGCGACACCGGCGGCGTCGAGGTTGGGCCGCCGAGTATGTGCACCACGGTTGCATTGGCAGCAGTTGCGCCTTCGTCGTTCGCGCGACCGCAGACTTTGGCCCGTTGCGAAGCGGACGCCTCTATATCTTTTCCTACGCGGGCGCGGGAGAAACCGACAATGCGATAGCTGAGCGGTTGCCGGTGACCTACCTGTATCTCGAGGAGGTGGTGCCCGATGCAAGCAACCCATGGGCTTCGCTCAAGTCGGCGAGCCCCTTGAGAGTCCGGACCGAGAGATCGCCGCAACGCTATATGCTACGAGGCAAGCGGCGCTCCGCGACGCCGAGCTGCTATCACGCAGAGCAGGGTTACCTTGGAAAGAAGTGCGATAGCGGTCACGCGATGGTGTCAGCCACCATTGTCGGAAGGGCCGTCAACGAGCGTCACGCGTGACCTGCGCCTATAGATACCGCCTGATGATCTGCCGTGTCCGTTGATTTGCCCACCTCGCGCTGCACGCCTCCTGCATAAGTGGCACCAACTCCGCTCGCTCCGGCTCCGTCAGGAATGGGAGCCAGGCCGCGGCCTTCTCGGACCAGTAAGCCGATTGTGCGGTCAAGGCAGAAGCAACGAGCTTCCCGTAAGGAAACCTGGCGGCCGCGCTTGAACCAGAGATCCGCGAAAGGTCGCGCGATACGTCCTCGAATGTCCGTTCGAGCAGCAACCACACCCAGAAGAAATCCGCGACGACATCCAGGTGATACGAGTTCAATCCGTGGCTGACGGTCCAGTGCCCTTCAGCGTCGACGCCGACGAAGACGCCGGAGGGTAGCAGCAACTGCGGTTGTTGTGATCTTTCGTCGCCATGCCGGGTCAGCCGGACACCAGGGCATTGCTTCGTGCGCCTCGGCTATGAAATCCTGATCTTAGTCGTTGCGTGCCCAAACGCCATGTCGCCTTCCATTGTCATACACATGCACCACGCTAAGTTCGGGCCAACAAAGTAGTGGTGCTGCGGAATATCAAATATCACAGCAAGGATCTTCTGGAAGGCGTCAACGGACCCTTCGATGGCGCCGTCTGTTGCGCTGTCGCCAACATATGTCACGCTACCGCTCAGGCCAAACCGCAAGCACATACCATCAAAGAAGGTCGAAAACCGAAACGAATGAAGATCTGGGTTGGGCTCGTACTCTTCGATTGCTCCGGGCACGCCGCTCCAATCAATCTTTGATCCTGAATATGGGTATGTCTTCATCACCGATAGAAATATCTGCCTAGATGATTCAGCGAAATGGAAACTGCTCATCATCCCGCTAGACGTCAGGGCCAATCGGAGTTCATCGTCAATTTTGTCCATGGCCACTCCTTGAAACCGCCCTGTCGGGCTGGCCCAGCGTCGCCTTATCCCCTTTTTGAAGGCGAGCGCAGCCTTCTCGTTTTTGCAAAGGGCGCCATGTCTCTCGTCGAACTCGCCCCAAGCCAACCTTCCCGTCGGCCGATTTCATTTCCGACCGGCTTGAGCCCTTGGGGGCGCACTGGTGTTTTCGCGGGTGCGTCAGTCATGCCGCAGAACAGTCACGAAAAACGGCTGAGACCGCTGGCGGAGAGAAAGGGATTCGAACCCTTGAGACGGTTCCCCGCCTACACACTTTCCAGGCGTGCGCCTTCGACCACTCGGCCATCTCTCCGCATGCAGCGGGCCGGGCGGGCCCGGGTCTGCGTGTCCGGGGCCAGAGCCTGCCGGAGCGGGCGCAATATACTCATCGACGTCGTGTCCGCAAGGCACATAACGCGGGCCGGACGATCTCATCGTCCGGATTGATCGGGGGTGCGGCCCAGACTCGTCTTGTCTCTGGCGCAAACCGCGTGGCAAAAGGGACGAAGCAGCCGGCGGAGCACTCGGGACCCGTCGGCGCATCCCGGACGCGACGGACCTCGATGCGGCTTTTTCTCAGGCTTTTGGGCACCTGGCTCCTCGGCGTGGCGCTGATCCTGCTGATCATCGACGGCACCCGCTCGCTCGGCGCCAACCAGCTGCTCTTCACCTCGCTGAGCGACAACTGGACCTGGCTCAATGCCGAGAGCCTTGCAGTGGTGCGCGCGTTCCTCGCCGGGCGATTCTTCGGCATGGTGCTGGAGCCGGTGTCGGAAGCGATCCTCGCCATGCCGGGCTGGGCCGTGCTGGCGGTGCCGGGGGTGTTGCTCGCCTGGGCCGGGCGCTCACGCAAGACGCGGCTGTTCGTCCGGCACGACCAGATCTGAAGAGGCGCCGCGCTTGACCCTCCATGACCGTGACGGCTTTACCGGTTTCGTCACCACGCTGCCGGCGGTGACGCTGCACGAACAATGGGAAGCGCTGGTCGCCAAGGTCGGCGGCAAGGTGTTCTGCCTCCTCGGCGACAGCTCCGGTGACCTGGTGTTCAAAGTTGGCGAGATCGCCTTTGACGGGCTGACCGAGCTCGACGGCATCACCCAGGCCGCCTATTTCGCCAAACGGCAATGGGTGCGGGTGGCGCCCGGGGCGCTCGAAGCGGCGCTCACCGAGGGCTATATCCGCGAGGCGCACCGGCTGATCGCCGACAAGCTGACGCGCAAGCTCAGGGCTGAACTGGGGCTCTGAAGCGCCTCGCGATCGGTCCGGCCTCTCACACGTTGACGAAGCCGTTCAGGCCTTCTTAACTATCGGCGACAAGCCATGAGGGGGCGAGGATGGTTGCGGGACTGCTTTATGTCGTCGGGCTGATTGCGGTGCTCGCGACGCTGGTGGTGGCCGGCGTGCACGCGCCGGCTCAGATCGACATGATCAACGCCGCGCTCGATGCGCCCGGCGGCGACCTGCTCGGCGCGCTGATCGAGGCGGCGCGGCTGATGCAGTGGGCGGTAATGCCGTTCGTCGGCGGGCTGGTGCTGATGGGGCTGGGGCGCATCGTGATGCTGCTGGGCGCCATCAACCGGGCGCTGCGCGGCGCCGCCTGAAACGAAACGGGCGGCCCCGAGGGACCGCCCGATCGAACAGCATAAAGGCGGATCAGGCGCGCGGCTGCGGCACGATGCGCAGGTACGGCTTCAGCGTCTTCCAGCCTTCGGGGTATTTTTCGCGCGCTGCTTCGTCGGAAACGGCGGGCACGATGATCACGTCTTCGCCCGACTTCCAGTTCACCGGCGTCGCCACCTGGTGCTTGGCGGTGAGCTGCAGGCTGTCGATGACGCGCAGGATCTCATCGAAGTTACGGCCGGTCGAGGCCGGATACTCGATCTTGAGCTTCACCTTCTTGTCCGGCCCGATGACGAACACCGAACGCACGGTCAGCGAGTTGTCGGCGTTGGGGTGGATCATGTCGTACTTGCGCGCGACCTCCCCCTCGACATCGGAGATCAGCGGGAAGTTGAGCGTCGCGCCCTGCGTCTCGGCAATATCGGCAGCCCAGCCGGCATGGTTCTCGAGCTTGTCGACGCTGAGGCCCAGCACCTTGACGCCGCGCTTGTCGAACTCGGGCTTCAGCTTGGCGGTGTAGCCGAGCTCGGTGGTGCAGACCGGGGTGAAATTCTTGGGATGCGAGAACAGCACGGCCCAGCTGCCGTCGATGTAATCGTGGAAGCGGATGCGACCTTCGGTGGTCTCCGCCTCGAAATCGGGGGCGGTATCGCCGATGAGAATTGCCATGATGAACTCCTTGATGCGGGGTCGTTGCCACTTCTGGCGTGTACCGCGCGCAAATATCGAACGCGGGCCAGTCGATTGCGACTGCGCGGCATGAAATCTTTTTGTGTTTTGCCGTCAAGGCGGAACAACCGCTTCCGCGCCGACGCGGCTCGGCAGCAAATCGGCATCGGGAGCGCCGCGATGAAAGCTGCGCAGGCCCTGAGGCGCGCGAACTCCGACCGACGAGGCCGGCAGCGCTGCAGGTGGGGCGAAACCGCGCGTAGGTTCAGATGAGGCCGCTGGCGGCGGCGCGTTCGAGCGCCACGACGAGGGCCATTGGCGGGGTCAGCGCCAGGGCGAGGGCGAGCGGCTGGCTGAGCCTCGCGACCCGGGCGATGAGGAAGATCACGACGATGAACAGCAGCGATGCGGCAATGATCGCCGTGCCCTGCTGCAATGGTGGCAACCAGCCGAACATGATCGCGCCTCCCGAACCCGCTTCACGGGGCATCGCGGGAGCCTGCGCGCCCAGAGCTTGCCCGTGCGTTGCCTCGATCGATCGGGCTTGAATCGAGTTTGAACGATGTGAGTGACCTGAACTGCCTCTCACCAGCCCCTCAGAGAAGGGACGCACCGGCGGTGCCGCATCGCTGCCCTTCCCTCGAGGGCAGCGGGCGCCGCGCGCTAGATGCCGCCGGCGGCGGTGCCGGCGGCTGGTGCCGGTGCTGCGGCGGCAGCCGAGCCCTTGGGCGGGCCGTTGGTCCAGGTGACATCGAGGCCTGCCAGCGGCACCACCGACAGCGACATCTTGCCCGAGCCCTGCTGCAGTTCGCGCGAGTGGGCGAGATAGACCAGCGAGTTGTTCTCGGCGTCGTAGATGCGCGAGACGCGCAGGCTCTTCCAGATCAGCGAGCGGGCCTGCTGGAAAATCTCCTCGCCGCCCTTGTTGGTGTTGATGTTGCCGATGGTGATCGGGCCGGCGGCGGTGCAATCCACCGCGGAATAGGACGGATCCTCGAACCAGTTGCCCTGCTGCAGGCGATCGATCAGCGACCGGTTGAAATAGGCGACATGGCAGATGACGCCCTTCACCTCGGGATCGGCGACCGCCTCGACATTTATGTCGTTGCCGGTCCAGTCGACCCCGACACTGCCCACGTTGGTGCCGTTATTGTTGCCGCAGGCGGCGAGCGCGCCGGTGAGGACGAGGGCGAAGCCGAGTGAAGCGAGGCGCTTGAGCATGCTCATGGGTCCAGGGGTTCGGGTTACGGACGGCCGTGATGTGGGGACCTTGCCGCCTCCACGCAACGGCCCGGCACTGCAATAGTTGCGGAGGGCCTTTGCAGCTCAGGAGTGTCCGTGCTTCGCGGCCGGGCCATGCGGACGATCGATGTGACCGAGATCGCGGTCCGGATCGATCCGGTCACGCACCAGTTGCTTCAGTTGCTTGGCATCGGGGAAGCCGCCGTCGCGCTTGCGCTCCCAGATCAGCACACCGTCGAGGTGGATCTCGAAAATGCCGCCGGTGCCCGGCAACAGCGAGACCTCGCCCATTTCGAGGCCGAAGGTGGAAAGCACCTCCTGCGCCATCCAGGCGGCCCGCAGCAGCCAGTTGCACTGGGTGCAATAGGTGATGGCGAGCCTGGGCTTTTCGGTCATATCTGCGGGTCCCCCCAGGAGGAAAAGACGTTGGTCGGCAACACCAGGACATCGTCCTGCTCGACCTCGCGGCTCTTCAGCGCCACCAGTTGCGCCGTGGTAGTGTTGACGCGCTGCGCCAGCAGCCGGGCGATCTGCAGCAGCCAGGAGGGATGCGCTTCCAGCACGGTCAGCGCGTTCTCGATGACGTAGAGCTGCACATCGGTGATGGTGCGCACGGTCGCCGAGTGCGGCCGTTCGAGCAGCACGCTCATCTCGCCGAAAATGGCGCCGGGCTGCTTGATGGTGGAGACGTACTTGCCGTCGCGCAGCACTTCCACCTCGCCTTCCTTGAGCACCATGATGCTGCCGCGGGCCTCGCCGCCCTGCACGATCAGGTCGGTCCCGGCCGGGAAGAAATCGAACTTCAGCCAGCTCTCCGTCGCTTCAGCCGCCACCTGAGTCTCTCCCGCTATTCGAGCAGTGCAAAGATCTTGTCGAACATATCCTGGTCCTCGCGGACCTTGGCCTGCCGCCGCATATCGACCAGCAACGCCGTGGTCTTGTGCAGCCGGGCGGCCAGCAGTCTGGCGATGTGCCGCGCCGCAGCCGGATGGGCGGCGAGAAACGCGTCGGCATCGTCGGCCACGTGCACCTCGGCGCCGTTGCGGGTGCGCACGGTCGCCGAGTGCGGCAGGTCGAGCAGCGCCGACATATCGCCGATCACCGAACCGGGGTCGCCGATCGCCGCCACCGTGCTGCCGTCGCGCACCACTTCGAGGTCGCCGGACTTGAGGATGTAGAGCTTGCCGGTTCGCGCCCCTTCGCTCACCAGCACCGAGCGCGGCCCCAGCACATGTACCGGCAGCGTCGCCGCCGCCACTAGGATCTGCTCCATCACTCCGCCTTGCAACCCGAACCGCACCTCTGCATGGCCCGGATGGTAGCCGAGCTTTGCGAGGATGCGAAGTCACTCGGCGCGCGCCGATACAATTGTGCCGGCAGCGCTCGGGGCGTATGGAGGCCGTCGCGCCGGCCACCGCCGGCAGCGATCCGCACCTCCCGTCTCCGGCCACCGCCGGGCCCGACCCTCGGAGAAAAATGATGACGACTTCCGTACTCGGCCGCCCGGCCGAGATGCCGCTCGAGCCGGCCAGCGCCGTGCTCGACCGGGTGCCGAACCCCCATCCCGATATCGACTACCTGATCCGCTTCACGGTGCCCGAATTCACCGCGCTCTGCCCGATCACCGGGCAGCCCGATTTCGCGCATCTGGTCATCGACTATGTCGCCGACCAGTGGATGATCGAGAGCAAGTCGCTGAAGCTGTTCATGTTCTCGTATCGCAACCACGGCGCCTTCCATGAGGCGACGACAGTGGAGATCGGCAAGCGCCTCGTCGAGGCGCTGGCGCCGCGCTGGCTCAGGATCGGCGGCTACTGGTACCCGCGCGGCGGCATACCGATCGACGTGTTCTGGCACACCGGTGCGGCGCCGGCGAACCTGTGGCTGCCCGACCAGGGCGTTCCCGCCTATCGCGGGCGGGGCTGAGGTACACCGGCGCTGCAGCTCCCTCCCCCCTTGAGGGGAGGGGCGGGGGTGGTGAGGGACGCTCGCTGCTGACTGCACCACCCCCACCCTCAATCCCTCCCCTCAAGGGGGAGGGAAGCGACGACTGGACCATGCGGGGGCCGTTGTAGCCTTGAGCGCCAGGCGAGCGTTCCACTATGGTCGGCCCAGACGAGCGGGAGTCGGAACAGGTGAGTCGTGACATGAGCAGCGGGCGGCGGCCCCGCTACCAGCTGCTCGATCTCCTGCGCGGCCTGGCGATCATCGCCATGGTGGTCTTCCACATCGCCTGGGACCTCTATTATTTCGGCTATTCGGATGTCGACGTCACCACGGTGCTCGGCTGGGTGGTGTTCCAGAAGTCGATCCTCTCGAGCTTCCTGCTGCTGGTGGGCGCCGGGCTGGTGCTGGCGCATGGCAGGGGCATCCGCTGGAACATGTTCTGGCGGCGCTTCGGCATCCTGGTGGGGTGCGCGCTGCTGGTGACGGCCGGCACCTACTGGATGTTCCCGGATTTCTTCGTGTTCTTCGGCGTGCTGCATGCCATCGCGCTGTTCTCGCTCATGGGACTGGCGTTTCTCAGGTTGCCGCCCTGGCTGCTCGTGGTCATCGGCGTCGCGGTGATCGCCGCCAACTTCCTCTACACCGACCCGATGTTCTCGAGCCGCGAGCTGGGCTGGATCGGCTTCTGGCCGAGCTCGCCGCCGACCAGCGACGTAGTGCCGATCTTCCCGTGGTTCGGGGTGGTGCTGCTGGGGATGGCCGCCATGCGGCTGATCCTCAACTCGCCGCTGGGCGAAGATCTCGGACAGTTCCGCAGCGAGGAGCCGCTGGCCCGCGGCCTCGCCTGGATGGGGCGCTGGAGCCTGCCGATCTATGTGCTGCACCAGCCGCTGATCATCGGGGTGCTGTGGGGCCTGACGCAGCTGCAGGCTCCGGTGCTCAGCCCGGCAGTGCTCAGCCAGTCGCAGGATTTCGTCAAGAGCTGCACCACGGCCTGCCTCGGCACCGGCTCGGACCTCGCCCGCTGCGACCGCTATTGCGGCTGCGCGGTCGAGCAGGTCGAAACCGGCAACCTCTGGGAAGCCGTGGCCGCGACCAACCCGACGCTGGAGCAGAACACGCAGCTCAGGGCCATCGCCCAGCTCTGCACGGCGATGGCGGACAAGGCTCCCTAAGGCGCAGCTTCTCATCGGGGCGCGGCGCCCGCCAACCCCTCACCCGTCTCGGCCTGACGGCCGATCCACCCTCTCCCCGACGGGGAGAGGAAAAAGATTGGCTCATCGCACTCTCCGAGTTCTTCTCCCCGTCGGGAGAAGGTGGCCCGAAGGGCCGGATGAGGGGAAAGCCGCGGTATCGGTCAGCCCTGCTCCTTGTGTCCGCCGAAGCCGAGCCGCATGGCGGAGAGCAGTTTTTCAGCGAAGTTGTGCTCCTGGCGGGAGCGGAAGCGGGTGAACAAGGCGGCGGTCAGCACCTCGGCCGGTACCGCCTCCTCGATCGCCGCCTCCACCGTCCAGCGGCCTTCGCCGGAATCGGCGACGTGACCCGAAAACGCCTCGAGCCTCGGGTCCTTGGCGAGGGCGATGGCCGAGAGGTCGAGCAGCCAGGAGGTCACCACCGAGCCGCGGCGCCACACCTCGGCGATGTCGGCAACGTTGAGCTCGAAGCGGTCACCCGGCGGCAGTACTTCGGCATTCTTGCTTTCGAGGATGTTGAAGCCCTCGGCATAGGCCTGCATCATGCCGTACTCGATGCCGTTATGGACCATCTTGACGAAGTGGCCGGCGCCGGCCGGCCCGGCATGGATGTAGCCCTGTTCGGCGCGCGGATCGAGACCGGCGCGCCCCGGCGTCTCCTCGATCTCGCCCTTGCCGGGGGCGAGCGCGGCAAAGATCGGATCGAGATGGTCGACCGCGGCCTTGTCGCCGCCGATCATCAGGCAATAGCCGCGCTCGAGGCCCCAGACCCCGCCGGAGGTGCCGACATCGACATAGCGGATGCCGGTCTTCAGCAGGTCGGCGGCGCGGCGGATATCGTCCTTGTAGTAGGTATTGCCGCCATCGATCAGGATGTCATCGGGCGCAATGCAGGAGGCCAGATGCGCGATGGTGCCCTCGGTGATCTTGCCGGCCGGCAGCATCACCCAGATGGCGCGCGGGCTTTCAGTCAGCGAGGTGACCAGAGCCTCGAGCGTTTCGGCCGGCCGGGCACCTTCGGCGCCGAGCGCCGCGCGGGCATTGGCATCGATATCGTACACGGCGACATCGTGGCCGGCCCGCATCAGCCGTTTGGCGATATTGCCCCCCATGCGGCCTAACCCGACAATACCGATCTGCATGATGCACACTCCACTGTAGCGACAGACGCGGGGGGTGTTATACGCGACATCGAGACAACGGGGGCAGCCCTGGATGAGGAGGAACAACTATGCGGGTAGTGATTACCGGGGGCGCCGGAAACCTGGGCAGCAAGCTGAGGGAGCACCTGGAGACGGCCGACTGGGTGGAGGAGATCGTCGCCATCGACGTCGCCTCGTTCAGCGCCGGCAAGAAGACGCGGGTGGTGGTTGCCGACCTCGCAGACCCCTATGACGAGCGCTGGCGGAAGGAAGCGCAGGCCGCCGACGGCATCGTGCACTACGCCTCGGCCAACCCGGCGCCCAATTCGAGCTGGGCCGAATCGGCGGCCTCGTTCGACATGACCGCGAACCTGCTCGAGCAGGCGGGCGGCGGCACGAAACCCTGCCGGTTCATCTTCGCCTCATCCAACCACGCCATGGGCGGCTACAAGGACGCGCCGCTGCCGGCCGACGGCAAGCTGAGGATGTCGACGCCGCAGATCAGCGGCACTCGCTACTATGACGACGGCTACAAGTGGGGCTCGGCCTATGGCGCCACCAAGGCGCTGGGCGAGCGCGTCTGCGCCGCCCGGGCGGCGGC
>WPCJ01062303.1_pt1 | contig 30008 bp, 24 predicted proteins | sample 5399831 | NCBI WGS metagenome assembly WPCJ01 (sample SAMN12869470, study PRJNA574797) | sludge metagenome | isolation source: wastewater treatment of pH10 | place: China:Beijing | collected 2019-05-20 | reverse complement strand
CCAGACCACGATCGGCCGCGACTGCGTGCTTGGCCAGAACGTGATGGCCGGGCCGCGGGTAACCATCGGCGACGGCTGCAAGATCCAGAACAACGTCGCACTCTATGACGGTGTCGAGCTGGAGGCGGACGTGTTCTGCGGCCCGTCCTGCGTCTTCACCAATGTCAACAATCCGCGCGCCTTCATGAACCGCAAGGCAGAGTTCCGCCGCACGCTGGTGAAGCGCGGCGCGAGCATCGGGGCGAACGCGACCATCGTCTGCGGGCACACGCTCGGCGCGTATTGCTTCATTGCCGCCGGCGCGGTGGTGACCAAGAATGTGCCGGACTATGCTCTGATGGCCGGGGTGCCGGCGCGCCGGATCGGCTGGATGAGCAAGGCCGGCGAGAGGCTCGGGCCCGACCTGACCTGCCCACTGACCGGAACGCGCTACCGGGAAACCGCACCGGAGCAGCTTGAGGAGATTGCCTGATGAGCGAGCGTCCCGTGATCGAGTTCATCGACCTCAAGGCCCAGCGCCAGTACATCGGCAAGGCGATGGACGAGGCGATCCTCAAGGTCGTCCATGATGGCAACTACATCCTCGGCCAGCAGGTCCAGCAGCTCGAGACCGAGCTCGCCGCTTTCTGCGGTGCGAAACATGCGATCGGAGTCGCCAACGGCACCGATGCGCTGATCCTCGTGCTCGAAGCGCTCGGCATCGGCCCCGGCGACGCGGTGATCTGCCCGAGTTTCACCTTTGCGGCGACTGCCGAGGTCGTCGCCTGGATGGGCGCCACACCCGTCTTCGCCGAGATCGACGAAGCGACCTACAATATCGATCCGAAGAGCCTCGGCGCCGCCCTCGAGACGGCGAAGCAGCACAAGCTCAGCCCGCGCGCCCTAATCAGCGTCGATCTCTTCGGCCAAGCCTGCGACTACGAGCCGATCGAGGCCTTCTGCAAGCAGAACGGCCTCGCCCTGATCTCGGATTCCGCGCAGGGCTACGGCGCCCGCTACAAGGGCCGCGTCGCAGGCGCAATCGGCGATTTCGTCACGACCAGCTTCTTCCCGGCCAAACCGCTCGGCTGCTATGGCGACGGCGGCGCCATCCTGACCGACAGCGACGAGCATGCGGCGCTGCTGATGTCGCTGCGCTTCCACGGCAAGGGCTCGTACAAGTACGATAATGTCCGCGTCGGCGTGAATTCGCGATTAGACACCATCCAGGCCGCCGTTCTGATCGAGAAGCTCAAGGTCTATGCCGAGGAGATCGAGAAGCGGCAGGTCGTGGCGGCCCGCTACACCGCCGCCCTCAAGGACGTCGTGATCACACCCCACGTCATGGCGGACTGCGTCTCGACCTGGGCCCAGTACACGATCCGCGTCGATGCCGATCGCCGCGACGCCTTCCAGGCGGCGCTGAAGGCCAAGGGTGTGCCGACGACTGTCTATTACCCCAAGCCGCTGCACCAGCAGACCGCCTATAAGCACTATCCGGTGGCCGGAAACGGCCTGCCGATTTCCGAGCGCGTCGCGCAGGAAGTCGTTGCCCTGCCGATGCATCCCTATCTCGACGAAGAGACGCAGGACTACATCATCGCACAGGTTCTGGAGGCTCTGGCCGCACCGTCGGCCGCGGTGGCATGAGCCGGCAGAAGCGTCTTGCTTATCTGGCGCTGGAAAACCCGCGACCCGGCCAGGCCGCGCATACGCATGTCCACGCCATCATCGGCGAACTGAGAGCGCTCGGCTGGGACGTCTCTCTCTTTACCGCCGCGAAGAGCGGCGCCTCCGGCCGCGCCTCGTTCCCGGTTCGGCTCATGTCGCAGCTCGCCGCGCAGGCCTCCCTGCTGATGAGGGCTGCACGTTACCGCGTCGTCTTCGTGAGAGGGCATTGCATGGCGGCGCCGGCCGCGCTCATCCTGCGGCTTCTCGGCAAGACCGTCGTCCACGAGATCAACGGCATCACACGCGATATCGTCGTCACCTATCCGGCACTGCGGCGGCTTTATCCGGTTTTCGCCTGGCTCGATCGCATCCAGCACAAGAAGGCGGATCATCTTTTCTCCGTGACGGAAGCACTCGCCCGATGGGCCAGCGATCATGCCGGGCATGACCGGGTTTCGGTCGTGACGAATGCCGCCGATACTGCGCTGTTCAATCCGCAGGGCCCGAAAGCCTCCTTCGATCACCCCTATGTCGTGTTCGTCGGCGGACTGGTGCGCTGGCACGGCATCCAGACGATGCTCGCGGCGATCGATCATCCATCATGGCCCGACGGCGTCCGCCTCGTCATCGCCGGTGACGGCGTCGAGGCTCCCGCCGTCAAGGCCGCCCGGTCGGACCGGCTCACCTATCTCGGCAGGCAGGAGCAGGACGCCCTCCCGCCGCTGTACCGGGGAGCGCTGGCCAGCCTCGTCACGATCGAGAATCCCGAGGGGCGCTCCGATTACGGCGTCATGCCACTCAAGCTGTTCGAATCGATGGCCTGCGGCGTCGCCGTCATCGCCAGCGACCTGAAGGGACAGGCGGAGCTCGTGCGCTCCACCGATTGCGGGCTGGTCATTCCCCCGCAAGACCCGGCGGCGCTGGCGGAAACCGTCGCACGCCTGGCCGCTGATCCATCAGCCGCGGCAGCAATGGGTGAACGCGGCGCGACCGAGGCACTTGCTTACCATTCATGGGCGGCGCGTGCCGCAGCGATCGATAGCGTTCTCGCGCAGATCGAGGGCGGGCGATGACAGCCAGGGACCGCCGCTCGGTCGGTATCCTGACCCATACGGCAATCGCCGACGACCCGCGGGTTCGCCGGCAGGTGGAGGCTTTCAGCAAGGCCGGCTGGCGTGTTCTCGCTTTCGGCGCCAAAGGTGGGCGTGCCGCGCCGCCGGCGGGCGAGCTGCTGGAAGCGCATCTGCCATCCCACGACCGTTCGTTCCGAAGCCGGCTGCGGCGGCTCGTGCGCCTCGGCCGCCTGCAGGTGCAACCGTGGGCGCCGGAGGCCGTCTTCTGGAATCTCCCGGAAAACTACGGTGCCATTCTGGAGCTCGCCGAGCCCTATCGCCCGGATCTCTGGCTGGCGAACGACTGGACCATGCTGCCTCTCGCGACACGGCTGACCGAGAGGGATCGCACCCCTTTCATCTACGACACGCATGAATTCGCCTCGGACGAGTTTCCCGAGAACTGGAAATGGCGGACCTTCATGCGCCCGCTGGTCAGCAAGATCGAAGCGGCCGGCATCGCCCGGGCGGCGGAGATTACCTGCGTTTCCGATGGCATCGCCGACAGGCTGGCGGCCGTCTACGGGCTGGCGCGCCGCCCTGTGGTGGTCCGCAACGTGCCGCGCTACGAGGAGGTGCCGTTCCGCCCGTGCGGCGAGCGCATCAAGGTGCTCTATCATGGGCTGGTGATGCCGAACCGCGGGCTGGAGGCCCTGATCGGCTCCGTCACGCTCTGGCGCGACGCGTTCGAGCTGACGATCCGCGGGCCGGGCAGCGACGCCTATCTCGCCGAACTTCGCCGCCTCGCCGAGGCCGGCAACGTGGCGCAGCGGGTCCATTTCGATCCGCCCGTACCGTTCACCGACCTGGTTCAGGCTGCATCGACGCACGACATCGGCATCTTCGTCCTCTCGCCGCATTCGCACCAGAACCGCTACGTCCTGCCCAACAAGCTATTCGAATACACGATGGCCGGGCTTTGCGTCTGCGTCTCGGATCTCCCGGAAATGGCGGCGGTGGTCGCACATTATGGCCAGGGCCGCCTGATCCCAGGCCTCTCCGCCACCGACATCGCCACGGTCGTCAACGGACTGGACCGGTCCGCCGTGGAGGAGCACAAGCGCCGCGCGCTCGCCGCCGCCCGGGAATTGAGCTGGGAGCACGAAGAGCTACGCATGATGGAGATCGCGGACGCCCTGACGGCCTAGCCGGCTTCGCTTGAAGAGCGCGGACGCACCGTATAGAAGCTGCCGACTGCGCGGCGCCTTCGTCGCTGCGGCGGCGGAAAAGCAAGCGGAACAGGACGATGTGCGGAATCTGGGCCTCGCTTGGCCTGTCTCCCGACAAGCGGGCGATCGACCTCGTGGCTCACCGCGGCCCTGACGGCGACGGCTGGGAAGAGATCGCGACGCAGGCTGGCCCGCTCGCGCTCGGGCATCGCCGCCTCGCCATCATCGCCCCCGATGCCAGCGGCCTCCAGCCGATGACCTATGACGACCGCTACGTCATCGTCTTCAACGGCGAGATCTACAATTACCGCGAATTGCGCGACGAATTGACCGCGCTTGGGCGCAGCATCCGGACCAAGACCGATACGGAGGTCCTGCTCGCGGCCTATGCCCAATGGGGAGAGGCCTGCCTCTCCCGATGCAACGGCATGTTCGCCTTCGTGCTTTTCGACAAGCAGGCGCAGCGGCTGTTCATCGCGCGCGACCGCTTCGGCGTAAAGCCATTGTACTACTGGGCCTCCCCCAAGGGCATCGCCTTCGCCTCCGAGATCAAGCAGTTCACCGCCGTCGAAGGTTTCCAGGCCCGGCGCGACGAGCGCGGCGCCTGGGACTTCCTCGTCTCCGGCGTGTTCGACCATCGCCGGGAGACGATGTTCTCGGGCGTCCAGCAACTGCGCGGCGGAGAATATCTCTCGATCGACCTCGCGGCCTGGCGGCCCGGCGGCGTTCCCGCCCCCCGCCGCTGGTACGAGCTGCCGCGGCCGGACTCGCTTGCGCTGCCGATGGAGGAGGCGTCGGCCCGCTTCCTCGACCTCATGCGCGACTCGGTGCGTTTGCGCCTCAGGGCGGACGTTCCGGTCGGGACCTGCCTGTCGGGCGGCCTCGATTCATCGACGATCGTCTGCCTGATGAGCGAGTTGATCGCGGACGATCCGAATGCGCAGCAGCATAGCTTCACCTGCGCCTTTGATACGCCCGGCCTCGACGAATGGACCTATGCCAAGGCGGTCAACGAGCAGTGCGGCACGACCAGCCATATCGTCTCGCCGAGCGCCGAGGATCTCTGGGCGGCGATCGATGCGATGATCTGGCATCAGGACGAGCCCTTCGGCTCGACCTCGATCTTCGCCCAATGGTCCGTCTTCGCGGAGGCCCACAAGGCCGGGGTGACGGTCATGCTCGACGGCCAGGGGGCCGACGAGCAGCTCGCGGGCTACCATCCGATGTTCGGCGCCGCTCTCGCGGGCCATCTCAAGAAGCTGCGCCTTCAGCGCTTCGTCAACGAGATCAAGGCCATCCGCCGCCGGCATGGGACCTCGATGGAAAGGCTGACCGGGCTCGTGCTCGCCAGCCTGCTGCCGCGCGGCTGGTTCACGCCGATCCTGAGGCTGACGGGCCGCTCGCCCGCGCCGGCCTGGCTCAATACCGGCTTCTCCGCCGCGAACGAGGGCGACTTGCTGGGGTCGCTGCGCGTGCCCAGGACGGCCGATGCCTCGCCGCTCGGCGCGCTCTGTGCCCATCAACTGACCACGACGAGTGTCCCGATGCTCTTGCATTTCGAGGATCGCAATTCGATGGCCCATGCGATCGAGGCGCGCGTGCCGTTCCTCGACTACCGGCTGGCGGAGCTGACCATCGGCCTCGGCGAGGCGCACAAGCTCGTCGACGGCGAGACCAAGGCGATCCTGCGCCGCGCGATGGAGCCGATCCTTCCCTCGAAGGTCACAAACCGGCAGGACAAGCTCGGCTTCCCGACCCCCGAAGAGGTCTGGTTCAAGGGCCCCTTGCGCGAGCGCATCCTCGCCGCCGCCGACGAGACGGTCGAGGCCTATCCGACGATCTTCAACGCTGATCAGGTCCGGCGTTATGCCCGCGACATGCTCGACGGCCGGGTGCCGTTCTCCTTCGCACTCTGGCGTATCATCTGCTTCGGGCGCTGGGGCCAGCGCTTCGGCGTCGCGGCTTGAAGGCGCAGGCTCATGACACTTGCCCGTAAAGTCGGAGATTTCCTGCTGGCGCCGTGGCAACTGGTCTTCCGGCACCGGGCGATCCTGACCACGACGTCGCTGATCGAGCTGCGCATGATGTATGCGGGATCGGTGCTCGGGCTGGCCTGGGTGATCCTGGCGCCGCTTCTGCTGCTCGCCATCTACACTCTGACCTACGCCTATATCTTCCAGGTTCGCGTCCCCGGACTGACCACCGCGGACTACATCGCCCATGTCTCGGCAGGGCTGATCGCCTTTCTCTCCTTCGCGGGGGCTCTGGCCGGCGGCTCGGTCTCGGTGATCCGCAACAAGCAGATGCTGACCAGCACCGTCTTCCCGCCGGAACTTCTTCCGGTCAGGGCAGTGATCGTCACGCTTCCGCCCCTTCTCGTCGGAGGGCTGGTGATTGCTCTGGGTGCGATGCTCTACGGATCGGCCGACACCAGCGTCCTCGCGCTTCCCGTCGTCATGCTGCTCCAGTTCATGTTCACCTGCGGCATCGTCTGGGTGCTGGCGCTGGTGACCCTGGTGCTGCGGGACATCCAGCATCTCATCCAGTATCTCGTGATCATCCTGCTGATCGTGACGCCGATCGGCTACGTGCTGGAAATGGTCCCGCCGCGGCTGGCGCTGCTGACCTATCTCAATCCGCTGGCCTATTTCGTCCTGTCCTATCAGGAGATCCTCGTGCGCGGCGCCCTTCCGACGGGCAAGCTCGCGACGGCCATGGTCCTCTCGTCGATCCTGTCGTTCTCGGGCGGTTTCTGGCTGTTCCAGCGCGCCAAGCTGGCATTCTACGACTATGCCTGACGCAAGCCCGGCCTTGCGCTTCTCGAATGTCGGCAAGACGTTCCCGCTCTACGAGACGCCGGGGCAGCGGGCGCTGGACGCTTTCGGATTCTATCGGCTGGTGCCGCGTGCGCTGCGGCCGCAATTTCCTTCCTTCGACGCCCTCGCCGATATCAGCTTCTCGGTCAGCAAGGGGGAGCGCGTCGGCGTCATCGGCCGCAACGGCGCTGGCAAGACGAGCCTCCTGAAGCTCGTCACCGACAATTTCAAGCCGAGCCGCGGCACGATCGAGCGGAACGGAACCGTCCACAGCCTCATGCAGACCGGGATCGGCTTCTCGAACGAGATGACGGGGCGGGAGAACATCCATGCCGCCCTCGCCTATAACGGGCTGCCGGAGAGCGAGATGCTCCGCGTCGTCGACGAGATCATCGATTTCTGCGAGCTCGGCGACCATCTCGACCAGCCGCTCAAGACCTATTCGCTCGGCATGGGCTCGAGGCTGCAATTCGCGGTCGCCACGGCGGTCGACCCCGATATCCTGATCATCGACGAGATCCTCGGCGCGGGCGACGTCTATTTCACGCATAAATCCGCCGCCCGGATGAAGGGCTTCGTCGAGCGCGGCGCCACGATGCTAATCGTGTCACATTCGATGCAGCAGATCCTGGAGTTCTGCGATCGCGTGATCTGGCTGGATCGCGGACGCCTCGTCATGGACGGGCCGGCGCTCGAGGTGATCGACGCCTACGAGGTCTATCTGGAGCGGCTGTCGCGGCTGGGCATCAGCAGCGAAGACCCGCAATCGCGCTTCGAGCCGCCGGCCACGCCCGACGAGATGAAGACGCTTCTCTATGATGGCAAGGAAGTCTACCGCTGGCCGGGCAAGGAAGGCGTCAAGATCGCGAGCCTGAGCCTCGAAAATTCGGCAGGACCGACAACCAGGCTGCTTCTCGGCGAGCCCTTGAAAATCCGCCTCTCCCTCCACGCCGAGAAAGGCGGGGATTACGTCTGCCGCTATGTGATTACGCTCTGGACGGCTGCCGGGCGGCGGGTCTGCAGGATCGAGAATGAAGAAGATCGCTTTTCCGCGATGGCTGGCGAGCGACGCGATATTCGTTTCGAGAACCCGGCGCAGATTTTGACGCGCGGTCGCTATTTCGTATCCTTTTCAGTGTACGATGTGAGCAAGAACGGATCGTCCGCCGATCCTCAGACCCGCTACGACATGCTGGCACACGCGGTCGACTTCGAAATCCCGACGACAGGGAGCAACGCGGATTTCCTCGTGCAGCACCCCGTTCGGGTTTCGATCACGCGGCATGCCGGCGTGTAAGGATCGGGAGCCATGATCCCAGCCTCTGTCCGCCGCTTCTTCGGAAGGCCAGGCCATGGCGTCGATGTCGATTTCTACGCATCGAGCTGGATCGACGAGATCTGGGTCCGCAGCACGATCGCGGCCTGCCTCGCCCGCGGGCTCAAGCTGCAGCTGGTGCTCTCGGGCGGGCCGGGCGCGGCGCCGCAGGCGCTCAAGGACCGCTATGCTGCGCTTGGGGTTTCGCTGATCGAGACCTCGAATATCGAAGAGCTACACAAGCTCCGGATGCGACTAGTCGTCACCGCGTCGAGCGGCATTCCCAGGGCGTTCTTCGGGCCGTCGCTGCGGCGGTTCGTTCACATGCCGCATTCGCTGGTCAGCCTGCACATGATCTATCCGGGCGATGCGTTCGACGATTACGACGTGCTGTTTGCGGCCGGCCCGCATCATACCCGCGAGTGGGAACTGATCCGTGCGCGCCATGGCCTGGCGCCGGGGCTGTCCGTGGATGTCGGCTACGGAAAGATGGACCCGCTCGCCGATGTGCTCAAGGCGGCTGGCCCCTCCAAGCCCCAACGGCATGTGCTTCTGGCACCCTCCTGGGGCGAGGCCAATCTGCTGCGCAGTATGGGTCCGCAGCTCGTGGCCGGGCTCTTGGCGGAAAGCCTGCAGGTCACGCTGCGACCACATCCGAGCTTCTTCCTCAAGCAGGAGCCGGAACTGGCCGCAACGCTGGAAGCCGCGGCCGGCAACCCCCGCTTCGTCCTGGAAACCTCGACCGATATCGTCCAGACCGCGATGCTGAGCGCGGATGTGCTGGTGACCGACTATTCCGGCATCGCCTTCGAATACGCCGCATTGCGGCACCGGCCGACGGTCTTCGTCGACCTGCCCAAGAAGGTGCTGAACCCGGATTGGCAGGAGATCGCGTCCGAACCGGTCGAAATCGCGCTGCGCGCGCGGCTCGGCGCCATCGCAGCCTGCAATCTTGGCGATGCGATGCAGGCGATCCTCACGGCGATCGAGGTGCCCCCGCCTCCGGAGGCCATTGCGGCCGTCGTACCCGATTTCCTCTATGAACAAGCCCATGTCGGCGAGCGCGCCGCGGCCAGCCTGATCGCCTTGATGAAGGACCTCCGATGACCTCACCGCGTGCCGTCATCCTCGCCGCCGGCTTCGGCTCCCGGCTGAGGCCGCTCACCGACACCGCTCCCAAATGCCTGACGCCCCTGGCCGGGGAGAGCCTGCTGTCGCGTCAGTTGCGGACGCTCGCCGCGGAGGGGGTCGACGACATCTCGATCGTGGCCGGGCATCTTGAGGATCGGATCCAGCTTCCGGGTCTGAAGAAGGTCCTGAATCCGGACTATGAGCGCACCAACATGGTGTCGTCGCTCTTCTGCGCACGTCATCTTCTCGACGGATCGCGCGACCTCCTGATCTGCTATGGCGACATCGTCTACCAGCGCACGGTCCTGGCCGCGCTGCTTGCGGTCGATGCCCCCGTCGCCGTGGCGGTCGACCGGGACTGGCGCGACCTGTGGAGCCTGCGCATGGACGATCCGCTCTCGGATGCGGAGACACTCAAGATCGGACCGGCCGGCGAACTGGTCGAGCTCGGCCGCAAGCCCCAGAGCTACGCCGACATTGAAGGCCAGTACATTGGCCTGATAAAGCTCAGGGCCGATGCCCAGCGCGGCATCGTCGATCTCTACGACAAGCTCGACCCCGTCGGCCCGCATGACGGCCGGGACAAGGCGAACATGTTCATGACGTCCTTCATCCAGGCGATGATCAACGCAGGAATCGAGGTGCGTCCGGGCTTCTTCAACCGCGGCTGGCTGGAGATCGACAGCCTGGCCGATTACGAGGCCTATAACGGCCTCGCGCAAAGCGGCGAATTGCTGGCCTTCTATGACGATCGCCGCTGAAAGGCCCGTGGTCACAGCCGGCACCCCGGAGGCGCTGCGGGAGATGCTCGCGGCGGCGCTCAAGTCGCTCGCGTCGCCCGAGCAGCCCGCGACCGAGGGGATCATCCTCGATCCCGCCCTGCTGATGGCCGACGATGCAGCCGTTGCCGTGCTGGAACAATTGTCGCGGAAGGTCGAGGTTGGCCGCCGGCTTCGGGCTGCCTATATCGACGGCTTCGGCAAGCCCGTGGATGACAGGCCGGTACGGGCCGAGGTGTCGACCTATCTCGCCTGTCTGTTCGTGTTCGCCGGCCTCGTACGCGGCGACTGGAAATTTCTGAACACCGCCATGAAAATGCAGGACGGCATTCTCATCGACAGGCCCATCGCCCTTCCCGCTGCCTTCGAGAGTGCCCTGCGCGTCTCCCTCGGCGAAGCCCCGTGATGCAGACCATCGATCTCGGAATCGTCGCGGACCGCTTCTGTTCGACGTCGCGCACCTATCTGACCTATCTCAGGGCCGCGGGCTATCGGGTCCGGCTCGTGCTGCTGACCGATTTCACCGGCCCTGTCCGGCACAGGCAAGGCCTGCGCGGGCAGTTCGACCGGCTCGTCGCGCCACTACTGAAACAGCGGCGCAGGCTGCCGGACCGGCATTTCGACGACGGTTTCCGGGCGCTCTGCGAGGCCATGCAGGCCGTCGTTCCGCACCCGGTCGACTATTTCGGCGCCTTCGATTGGTCGAAACATGCCGAACAGGTTCTGCCCTTCGTCGCCGAGGATTATGACGACAGGGACCTGCACGAGCGGCTGATGAAGGCCGGCATCCCCGTCTGGCTCTACACCAATGGCGGCAGGGTTCCGCCGGCGCTGCTCGACCGGCCGGGCTTCAGGATGATCCATATCCACCCCGGCGTGGTTCCGCATGTGCGGGGCTCGGACGGCCTGTTCTGGTCGTTGCTGACGCGCGGGCGGCCAGGGATGAGCTGCTTCTACATGAATCCCGGAATCGATACCGGTTCGGTCATCCGCACCCGCGAATTCGAGCGGCCCGCCATGCCGTTCCTGAAGGAGGCGATCGAGCAGCGTCCGGACGTCGTTTATTCGGCCCTGCTCTACGCCTATGACCCGCATCTGCGCGCTCAGCTTCTTGCCGATGTCGTCGCGGACTGCGGAGGCCGGGACCTCGCCTTGCTGCCGAACACGCCGCAGGATCCCGAGAGCGGACGGAATTTCTACTGGATGCATGCCCGCCTGCAGCGCAAGGCGATGCGCCTTCTCAGTGATGGAACACCATGAAGCCGCGCGTCATCATTCTTGGCGCCGGCCGGCCCTTTCACGGCGAGAGCCACAGCTCGCTGAGGGCGGTGAGCCGGCGCGGCAACGTGCTCGACTGGCTGCTCTCGACCCTGTCGCCGCTCGGCGACGACGTCCATTTCGTCGGCGGATACGCCGTTACCGACATCATGGAGCGGTTCCCGCAACTGCACTATGCCGTCAATCCTGACTGGGAACGTTCGGGCAGCATCCGCTCGCTCGCCGAAGCCGGGCTGGGCTCAGGGCAGGATGTCTATATCAGCTACGCCGACATCCTGTTCCGGCCGGATCTCGTCCAGGCACTGAGCAGCACCGCTTCGCCGGAGCGGATCGGGCTCGCCGTGGATTCGTCGCGCCGGACGGCGCGCCGCACCAGCCGCGAGGTCGTCCTGTTCGGCCCGGACGGCCAGCCATCCGCTTTCGGGCGGGCAGCCGAGCTCGATAAGGCCGTGCATGACGTCGTCGGCTTCATCAGGATCCCAGCCTCTCGCGTCGAGGCCGCGGCCGATGCTCTCGCCGCCACGCTGACGAAAGACCCCAAGGCCCATCTCACCGCCTGGCTGGAGACGCTCCGCCAGCGCGGCGAAGCCTTCAGCTTCCATGACGCGTCCGGCCACTGGACCGACCTGGACAGCGAGGCCGTTCTCGCCCGCTTCATCTTCGGCACCAAGGCCGAAACGCTGGCGCGGCTGGCGAAGGTCGTGACCAAGGCCCGGATCGCGCCGCAGGCGACGTTTTCGGTCGCAGACTGGCGCTGCGATCGGGCTGCGATCGCAGAACGTGTCCTGGCGGAGCTGCCGGCCGGCGATCTCGCCGTCCGCTCCAGCGCCCGCAACGAGGATGGCTTCAGCGAAAGCAATGCGGGCAAGTTCCAGTCCGAGCTGAACGTCGGCTTCGATGCGGAAAGCCTTGCCGCAGCGATCGAGCGCGTCATCGCATCCTATGACGAGGGCGACGATCATCAGGTCCTCGTCCAGCCGATGATCCGTAATGTCGCGCGCAGCGGCGTGGCCTTCACCCGGACGCTCGGCATCGGGGCGCCCTATCGGGTGATCAACTCCTCCGAGGGCAGCCGCACCGATATCGTGACCAGCGGCATGCGCGGAGAGAGCAGCGTCATCTACCTGCATCGGAGCGCGACCGAGCTGCCACCCGACGCGCACTCCTCACTCGCCCGCCTCGTCGAGGCGCTCGACGAGGTCGAGCGTCTGACGGAGCTGGATACGCTCGATGTCGAGTTCGCGATCGACGACGAGGGCACCTGCCATATTCTCCAGGTTCGCCCCCTGGTCATGGAGCGAGAGCGGACCGGCGACACGGACGCGCTCATCGCCCGTGAGATCGCCTATGCGCAGCAGGCGTTCCGCGACAGCCAGGCGCCGATGCCCGGCGTCGTCGGCGCCGCCACGATCTACGGCATCATGCCGGACTGGAACCCAGCCGAGCTGATCGGGATCACACCCGCTCCGCTCGCGGAAAGCCTGTACCGCCATCTCATCACCGAAGAGACCTGGGCGGTCCAGCGCGCCGAATTCGGCTATCGCGATCTCCGGCATCAACCGCTCATTCGGCTGTTCGCGGGCCACCCTTACGTGGATGTCCGCGCGAGCCTGAACAGCTTCATCCCCGCCGCCATTCCCGATGCCGTCGCCCGCAAGATCGTCGAGGCAGGCATCGCCCGGCTGCGCCGCGAACCGCATCTGCACGACAAGCTGGAATTCGGGATCACGCTGACCTGCTTCGATTTCACGTTCGATTCCTGGCGGGAGCGGCTGGGTGAAGCCGGACTCGACCAAGCCGAAATCGCCGATTATCGGGCGGCCCTGGCCACAGTTACGCGCCATGCGTTCACGCGCTGCGAACGCTCATGGACTGCGCTGGAGTCCTATGCCGCGCTGCAGGAAAGACTCCTGGCGGCCGAGGGCGCCCTGTTCAGCCGGCTCCAGGCCAGCCTGCATGTCTGCCGCCGGACCGGGACGCTGCTATTCGCGCATCTCGCGCGCTGCGGCTTCGTCGCGATGTCGCTGCTCAAGAGCACCGTGCAGACCGGGTTGATCTCGGCTGCCCGCATGACCGATTTCCTCGGCTCGATCCGGACGGTGGGCCATCGCCTTCCCGAAGATGCCTGGCAGGTGCGCAAGGGCGCTCTCGGCTGGGATGAATTCGTCGCGCGTTACGCTCACCTGCGTCCGGGCACATACGATATCGGGGCGCCATCCTATGGGGAGGCACCGGAAGATTACCTGCGCCCGCTCGTCGACAACGCTGTGGAGCCATCCCACCCTTCCTTCGCCTGGTCGGCGGACGAGACCCGGAACTGGCAGAAGGCCATGCAGGCGGCAGAGCTTCCGCAAGAGATGCATGAGATCGACCGCTTCCTGCGGCGTTCGATCGAAGGGCGCGAGGAAGCCAAGTTCATCTTCTCCCGCAGCGTCTGCTCGGCCCTGAGGGACATCGCCTCCTGGGCGGAAGCCAGCGGCATCGAGCGCTCCGACGCGGCCTATCTCAGCATCGGCGACGTGCTGAGCATCGGCGCGGGATCGATAGGACCGGATGTCGACCGCCTGCGGCGCCGGATCTCGACCGCCAAGGACAGGGTGCGGCTCGTGCAGTCCATGCAATTGCCGCCGCTTCTGACCGACGCCCGTGACTTCGAGTCCTTCATCATGCCGGAGGTCGATCCGAACTTCGTCACGATGGGCAAGGCCACGGCGCCTGTCGTCCCCGTCACCAGCCTGGTGAAGGACGATGCGCTCGACGGCGCCATCGCCCTTATCGAGAATGCCGATCCCGGCTATGACTGGCTGTTCGGGCGCAAGCTCGCGGGCTTCGTCACGACCTATGGTGGGGCCAATTCACACATGGCCATCCGTGCGGCGGAGTTCGGGTTACCGGCCGCGATCGGGGTTGGCGAGATCAAGATGGACGCGTTGCTGAAGGCCGAAATCGTCGAGCTCGACTGCGCAGCACGGCGCATCATGGTCCTGAGGTAGTCGATGCTGGTCGCGCTCAGTCAACGGACCCATGAGGAAACGCGCTACCGGGAGCGCCGCGACTGCCTCGACCAGGAATGGGCGCGGCTGCTCGGCCGTCTCGGCTGCCAGATGATCGCCTTGCCCAATGCCGCGACCGACCCCCTTGCGTTGCTCGATCGGCTTCAGCCCGATGCGCTGATCCTGACCGGCGGAAGCGATCCCTTGCCCGGCAGCGAGCCGGATGCGGACCGCAACCTGCTCGAAGGGGCCATGCTGTCCTGGGCGGAGCGGCACGGACGTGTCACCATCGGCATCTGCAGGGGCATGCAGGCGATCAACCAGCGCCTCGGCGGGCAGGTTCGACCGGTGGAAGGGCATGTCGCGGCCAGCCACAAGGTTTCGGCCGCCAATGGAGCGTCGTTCCTCGTCAACAGTTTCCACGATTTCGGCATCGACCGCGCGGATCTCGCTCCCGAGCTCGAGCCATTGCTCTGGGGCAGCGACGATACCGTCGAGGCCGCGTTCCACGGCGCTCGCCCGATCACCTGCCTGATGTGGCATCCTGAAAGGACGATCGCCGAGCCGGAGCGTCAGCAGCGGCTGCTTAAAGCGATCCTGTCCGGACAGCCCTTGAAGGTCGCGCTCGGATGACGCTCCCCTCTCCGCTCCCCGAGCAGCCGGCCCTGTCGTTCTCCGGCGTCGCCAAGCTCTACAAGATGTATGCCTCGCCGCTGCAGGTCGCGGTCGACCAGCTCGGCCTGCGCCGCCTGCCTTTTCGGAAGCGGCCGGAGATTCCGGTCTTCTCCGCGCTCAGGGGCCTGAACCTGTCGATCCGCCGCGGCGAGCGGGTCGGCATCGTCGGGCGCAACGGCTCCGGCAAGACGACGATGCTCAAGCTCGCGACGGGTGCCGTCGCGCCGAGCGAAGGCGCGATCGAGAGGAACGGGACCGTCCAGGCGCTGATGAGCGTAGCGGGCGGGTTCCATCCCGACCTGACCGGCTTCCAGAACATCGAAGCCGCCCTGTCCCAGAGCGGGCTGACCGGCCAGCGCCTGAGGAACGCCATCGCCGACGTGGTCGCCTTCACGGAGCTGGGCCTGCATATCAATCAGCCCTTCGGCGTCTACTCGCTGGGCATGCAGGCACGGACCCAGTTCGCGGTGGCGACGGCCATCCAGCCCGACATCCTCGTAATCGACGAGGTGCTGGGCGCGGGAGACGGCTATTTTGCGGTCAAGTCCGCAAACCGGATGCGGGGACTGGTCGATAGCGGCTGCACGATCCTGCTCGTGTCCCACGACGCCACGCAGATCCTGCAATATTGCGAGCGCGTCATCTGGCTGCGAGAGGGGCGGGTCCACCAGGACGGCCCTGCCGAAGCCGTGCTTGCGGCTTATCAGGCGGAGATGGAGGACATCGCCGCGGCCCATGGCGGCGCGGCCGCCCGGATCGAGGAAGCGACCGATCCCTTCGACCTCCCGGCCAGCCTCGACACCGAATTCGTGGCCGAGGCCATCCGCGCTGCGGAACGGATAGACGGCGAGCCGGTCCCCATCACACGGGTGAACGGGCGGACCGTCATGTCCTATCCGGGCAAGCCGGGGTTGCGCATCGCCGGGATCGAGATGCGCGCATCCCCGGCACGGATGACCGGCCTCGTCGTCGGCGACGAGCTGGAACTGACGGTGCGGCTGTCCAGCGCCACGGGCGGCAGTTTCGCGATCACGCCGCAATTGCGGATATACTCGCTGTCCGGCGAGCGCTTTGCGTCTGCCGGAGGAGAGCTCATCAAGCTGGACGATCTTCCCGCCGGCGCGGAGACGACCTTCCGCATGGTGCTCGGCCCGCTTCTCCTCGGCGCGCAGCACTATCTGCTTTCGCTGGCGATCGATGATGCGGCGGCGAAAGCAGATAGTGCTGCGCATTACGATCTCTGGTCGCGCTTCGGCTGCCTGAACTACGCACCGAGCAATGATTCCGATCCGCCTCTCGTGCATATGAACGGAATGTGGCATTACCCTGATCGGCCGCCTGAAGACGCCCGCCTCGCGGCGCGCCAGTGAACGATGGGATCCGCCGTGATCTGCCCTTCCTGCCAGTCGGACGATCTGCTTTCGCTGAACACCTACAAGCGGAGCTGGTTCCTGTGCCATGCCTGCGGCGACGCCTTTCCGCAGCAGAAGGACCGGTATTCCCTGACGTTTCTGCCCGACCCCCATCTGAAGAAGATGAAGGAGGACGAGGCGTCGATGTATGATTACTTCACCCACCAGGATCATATCGACTACTCGATCGGCACGGCCGGCGACTTCCTGCGCCAGCATGCCGAACCGAACCGGATCGCCTTCTACGGCAAGCGCGTACTCGACATCAGTGGCGGCAACGGACATTTCCTGATGGAGATCGCCAAGCTCGGCGCCAAGGTGACGCTGACGGAGATCAACCAGCCGACCATCGACTATGCGAAGGCCACGCATGGAATCGATGTCCGCCTGTTCAATTTCAACAGCCACAGCATCCAGAGCGAGGTTCCCAAGACGTTCGATATCGTGATGGCGCGCGCCGCGATCATGTTCTGCCAGGACCTTGCGAAATTCGCGCAGGATACCCGCGAGATCCTCGCCGATGACGGGCTGTTGATCGTCAACCACAGCGTCATCCCGACGCTCGGCGTGATGCTGCGGGTCCAGCTCGACGAGTTCAGCTATTTCCGCCTGCGCCAGCCGGAAAGCGTGATCCGCACCTTCGATAAGGCCGGCTACATCCTGCAGAGCCGCGCCGACGAGACGGATCCGAGCCTCTATGTCTACGATCACGACCTGAATCGCTACTGGACCCTAGCACGATATCTGCATGAGCAGCCGGCAGTGCGGCGTTTGGTGTCGGCGGAGCGCAGCGGCAAAGCGTGCTATGCTTTCCGCGCCCGAGACAGACGGAGATCGACGATGATCTTCCGGAAACTTCCTAACGCGTGAGAAGAGAATGTGCGGCTTGGTCGCGGTCCTGGCTCCGGGACCGCTCGATACATCCACCCTCGTCCGGATGCGGGACCGCCTCGTCCATCGCGGCCCCGACGGCGCCGGACATTGGCTGGAGCGCGTCGGCGACGCCACTGTCGGGCTGGGCCATCGCCGGCTTTCGATCATCGACCTGTCGAATGCCGCGACGCAGCCCATGCTGGCAGCGGATGGCCGGATCGCGATCGTCTTCAACGGCGAGATCTTCAACTACATCGAACTGCGCGATGAGCTGAGGGCGGCGGGTGTCACGTTCCGGACCGAGTCCGATACCGAAGTGCTCGTCCAGGCCTACCTGGTCTGGGGAGAGGATTGCCTGAGGCGCCTCAACGGGCAGTTCGCCTTCGTGATCTGGGACGGAAGACGCAACGAAGCTTTCGTGGCGCGTGACCGCTACGGCGAGAAGCCGCTCTACTATGCCGCCATCGCCGGCGGCGGCCTGGCGATCGGCTCGGAAATGAAGGCGCTGTTCGCGCATCCGGGCGTGACGGTCGAGCTCGATCGGGACCGCCTGAATGTCTTCACCGGCGGGCGGGCGGATTATGCCAGCGCCGACACCCTGTTTCGCGGCGTAAGCCAGCTCGAGGCGGCACATGCGATGGTCGTCTCCGCAGACGGCCGGATTCGCCGCTCCTGGCGCTACTGGCTCCCCGATTTCGGCGATGTCCGCCCGATCCGCCCGGCGGATGCCGTGGCGGAGTTCCGGGAAAGACTCATGCATGGGGTCAGGCTTCGCCTGCGCTCCGATGTACAGGTCGGCGCCTGCTTGTCAGGCGGCCTCGACTCGTCCTCGCTCGTCGGCCTCATGGCCGGACAGGGTGTCGCCCGAAAAGACCAGTTGCTTCATACGATATCGGCGCGCTTCGGCGATGATCCGACGTTGAGCGAAGGAACTCATATCGATAGCGTGCTGCGCCATTGTGGCGCCACGGGCGTCGGCATCGAGCCCGATCCGCTGCGACTGATGGAGGAGTCCCGGGCACTCCACTGGCACCAGGAGATGCCGTTCCTGTCGGCTTCCGCCTATCTCGAATGGTGCGTACATCGGGCCGCGCGCGAAAGCGGCCTGACGGTGATGATCGACGGCCAGGGCGCAGATGAACTGCTCGGCGGCTATCAGTTCTATTTCGGCGTCAAGCAGATCGACTGGCTGAACACCGGCCGCTGGTTCGAGCTGACGCGTCAGACATACCTTCACCGCCGGCATCTGATGCAGGAAGCACGGAAATATGCCGATGCCGACCGCCGGTTCAATGCCGATGCCGCCGGATCGATCCTCGACATGCTCAAGCGCGGCTTCATCGACAAAGCGCGTGTGATGCGCGGAAAGCCATCCCGGTTGGAGCCGCAACTCGAGCGCCGCATCGGGACACCCGATCCGGCGGGCGGGCGCTTCTTCCGGGCCTACCTCGCCGATGGTATGCTCCACGACATGCTGCCCAACCAGCTCGTCATGTCGGATCGCAATGCAATGGCGTTCGGCATCGAGGCCCGCTTCCCATTCCTCGACCACGAGCTGGTCGACTGGTGTAGCCATCTCCCGGACGAGATCCTCATTCGGGACGGCTGGCAGAAATGGCCGCTACGCAAGGCGATGGACGGCATCATCCCGCGAGACGTGCAATGGCGCGGCGACAAGGTCGGCTTTGCCGCGCCCCAGGATCGGTGGCTGCGCGGCGCGCTGAAGGACTGGGCCCATGAACTGCTGTTCGCCGGTCCCATCGTGGAGCAGGCGACCTACGATCGCGACGCGATCGAGACCGCATGGCAACGGCACCAGACCGGGGCCGATACCTCCTGGTATCTATGGCGCTGGATCAGCGCGAGCGAGTGGCTTAGGCTCGGTCGCGACGATGTCTGGCGCGACGGCTTCGACAATGACGATGCGCCCTCCAGCGACCCCATGCAGGTTGTCTGCGCGTGATTACAATCATTGACTATAAGATGGGGAATCTCGGCTCGATCCTCAACATGTTCAGGCGTCTGGGGATCGAAGCCAAGCTGACCGACAAGCATGAGGACATCGCCAAAGCCGACAAGCTGCTGCTGCCGGGCGTCGGCAATTTTTCGCGCTGCGCCGGCAATGTCGCTCAGATGGGATTGCGTTCGCTGCTCCGCGACAAAGTCCTCAAGAGCGGTACACCGCTGCTTGGCATCTGCATGGGTATGCAGTTACTCGGCAACGACAGCGAGGAGGGTCCCGGCGAAGGCCTTGGGCTGATCGCGGCGAGCAGCATCAAGTTTCGCCTGCAGCCCGGCGAAACCGGGCAGAAGCCGCCGACCGTCCCTCATATGGGATGGAACCATGTCGCGGCGGCCAAAGAGCACCCGGTTCTGACGGGGTTGGAAATGCCTCGCTTCTATTTCGTGCATTCGTACTGGGTCGATTGCGCCTCGCGCCAGGACGTCCTGCTGGAGTCCTCCTATGGCGGCTGCCGGTTTAATGCAGGGATCGCCAACGGCACGGTCATCGGCGTCCAGTTCCATCCCGAGAAAAGCCACCGTTACGGCATGCAGCTCCTGTCCAATTTCGCTGCATGGCGTCCCTAATGTCCGACCCGACCGGTCTTCCCCCGCTTCAGCTCCCCCCGATGCGCCCGCGCGTCATCCCGGTCCTGCTGATCAAGGATGGACTTCTGTACAAGCCGCAGGGCTTCCGTGCGCCGCGCTACGTCGGCGACCCGCGCGTGGCCGTGAAGATTTTCAACGACAAGGGCGCCGACGAACTCGTCCTGCTCGACATGAGCGCGACGCCCCAGCGCCGCGAACCGGATTACGCGCTGATCGAGGAAATCGTCAGCGAGAGCTTCATGCCGATCGGCTATGGCGGCGGGATCCGCTCGGTCGAACACGCCGCCCGGCTTGCGTCGCTCGGCGTCGAAAAGGCGATCATCAACACCGCAGCCGTGGAGAGCCCGGCACTGATCGAGGAGGTATCCGCCCTCCTCGGCGCCTCCAGCACCGTGGTCTGCATCGACGCCAAGCGCAATCTGCTAGGAAACTACAAGGTCTTCACGCAGAACGGCACGCGCGCAACCGGCATGGACCCGCTGGCAATCGCCAAGGAGAGCGTGCGGCGCGGCGCCGGCGAGATCATCATCCAGGACATGAAGCGTGAAGGCTCGCTCGCGGGCTATAATCTCCCGCTGATCAAGGCCGTTGCCGACGCGGTCGATGTTCCCGTGGTCGCGCTCGGCGGCGCTGGCAGGCCGGAGGATTTCAGGATGGCAGTCGAGGCCGGTGCGGCCGCGGCGGCCGCCGGCAGCATGTTCGTCTTCCAGGGAACACATCGGGCGGTGCTGATCACCTACCCGACGCAAAACGTGCTGGACGACGTGTTCAGGCTCGGCTGACCACGTCGTCGTAGAGACCGACGAGCCGGGAGCGCTCGACATCCCAATTGAGCTCCCGGGCGGCCTCGAGGCTACGCCGCTTCAGCGTCTCGATCCGGGCGGCATCGAGACCGTTCACGGCAGCAGCGATCGCCTCCGGCGTCAGGCTCTCGGTCAGGACCCCGAAGCCGTGGCGCTCGACGAGGGCTCTCATATCGGGCAGATCCGACACGATCAGCGCCAAGCCTGCCTGCACATACTCGAAGAACTTGTTCGGGAGCGCATAGAGATTGTGCTTCGAGCTGGGTGGCAGCGTGACGATCCCGATATCGGCTTCCGTCGCCCGTGCGACCAGCTCGACCATGGGCACCGGCGGATCCAACCGCACCCGGTCGCGGATCTTCAGCCGGTCGATCGTCTGCTCGATGAGGTCCAGATAGCTGCGCTCTCCGGGGCCGCGCAGCACGAACTCGAATTCGGGACGCCAGTGCGGCACGCTTTCGAGGCAAGCCTCGATGCCGCGATTGGGTGCGAGAATCCCGTGGAAAAGGACGGAACACCGGCCGCCGACCGCCCGAAATGGCACGTCGTGGCGATCGGGAACGTTCCTGATCTCCTGCAGCGCTTCAGGGAGCCCGTAGACGCGCGCGATATCCTGACCGATGCCGGCTGAAACCGCCGTCCTGACCCTAGCGCGGGCAAGTCCGGCACCCTCGACAGCGCGAACCAGGGGCACCCGCGTCAGCTTCCAAGCCAATCTATGGCCATATTCTTCGAGTGCATATTCATGGGTATCGTACCCGACGATACCGCCATGCCGATCCGCCAGAGCCATCGCGACCGGCAGCATATGCCAATCATTGGCCAGATATACCGCCGCCTTCACGTCACGAGCGGCGGCATAGAGTGGAGCAATATGCGGGCGTCGCAAGTAATAAGCAGCGGCTTGGCCGGGGGCCATCCGGAACGAGGCCAGCCTGACATATTCCGGCAGCTTCAACAGGCGCAAAGCCAGGCGCCAGCAAGGCTGGACGAGCCGACGCAATGCGCCCGGCATGCGCGCTGCCAGCGCCCTGGCCCTGGGCGTGACCGCCTCGGTGGCGGCGCTCTGCTGCCGGCCTCCGCCAGGTGTTCTGATGGTCCAGGATGGTGCCGGAGACGCTCCTCCATCCAATCCGACGGCCGTCACCTGCCAGCCTGCGTCCGCAAATGCATCACCCTGGCGCCTCACGCGCGGATCGTCCGCGATAGCGGAAAGCGACAGGATGCAGATGGAACGCTCGGTCATAATCGGAACAAAGCTCGGAAACCCGGAGTTTTGACATGGCCGATTTTCTCCGCCATGTCACGCGAACCGCGCGCTCAGATGTATGGACAATTCCCGTGACGAAAACGTCGACCTATGTTCGCGAAACGGCGATCAACGCTCTCGACAAATTTTTCGCGGCTCATGTGAACCGTTCAATCGGAGAGAATTATAAGCCGCCGCGCCAGCGGCCGGGCGAGCAATCTTCGACGCGCTACCAGATCTGCTCCCGATGCATCATGGATACGTCTGACCCCGAAATTTCGTTTGATGAAAACGGTGTCTGCAATCACTGCATCTCCTACGACGCCACGATCGAGCAATATGTAAAACGTGGACCGGACGGCTGGGCCGAGCTGGAAGCGATCGCGCAGCGTATCCGCGACGAAGGCCGCGGCAAGAAATACGACTGCATCATCGGCCTCAGCGGCGGCGTCGATTCGACCTATGTCGCCTATGTCGTGGTGAAGAAGCTCGGCCTTCGTCCACTCGCCATCCATCTGGACAATGGCTGGAATACCGAGATCGCCGTCAGCAACATCGAGAACGTCGTCACGAAGCTCGGCATCGATCTCTATACCGAGGTGCTGAACTGGGAGGAATTCCGGGGCCTGCAGGCCGCCTTCGTCCGCTCGGGCGTTCCTGATTGCGAGATTCCGACCGATCACGCGATCACCGCCGTGCTCTATCGCGTGGCGATGGAGCAGGGTGTCCGCTTCATCATGGGCGGCTCGAACTATGCGACGGAGCAGATGGTTCCGCGCACATGGTCGGACGGGCATTCGGACTGGCGCTATATCCGCACCATCGGGGAAAAGTTCGGAGCCGGCCCGCTTCGCACCTATCCGCACTACACGTTCTTCGACTACGCCGTGCTCTGGCCGGCGATCAAGCACATGGAGATGGTCTATGTGCTCAACTACTTCGAATACAACAAGTTCGAGGCTCTCGACCTGATGAAGTCGGAGCTCGGCTGGGTCTCCTACGGCGACAAGCACCACGAGTCGATCTACACGCGTTTCTACCAGACGCAGTATCTCTTCACGAAATTCGGCGCCGACAAGCGACGGCCGCATCTGTCCTGCCTGATCAACGACCACCGCATGACGCGAGACGAGGCGCTTGCCGCGATCCAGAAGCCGCCCATCGCCGAGGAGCAGGCCAAGATTGACCGGCAATTCGTGCTCAAGAAACTCGGCATTTCGGACGCGGAATATGAAGATTTGCTGAAGACCCCCCCGATCTCCTTGTGGGACTTCGATACCGACACGAAGTATCGACCGCGGTATTACTATCCGGCTCTCCGCTTGGCAAAGGTTGTGCAAAGCCCCGTCGCAAGTTTGAAGGGATGGTTCGTCCCCCGCGCACGCGGTGCCGTGCGGCTGCTCCGACGCAAGCTCGGTGGTGCATGACGCAGCAACCGTCTTCCGAGCATTCCGGCGCTGCGGACGCGTCCCTTGTCGTAGAGCCCAAAGCCCGGACCCAACGGGTCTGCATCATCTCGCTCACGTCCGTAGTCCAGGAGCCACGGGTTCTACGTCAGATCAGCGCCTTCCTGGAAAAGGGCTGGCTGGTGACCGTGGTCGGATACAGCCACGGCAAGCAGCCCCCAGGCACATGGGACTTCATCGAAGCCGACCTCAAGCTTCTGCCGGATCGCTCCGGTCGCGTAAGACCGCCGGAAACCCGCAGAATCCGGCAAATGGTCCTCTCGGATCCCCTAGCAGCAGCACGCCGCATTTCGGAAATCCTCGTCGCTCATGCGAGGAGGGCTGTGCCGAAGCTGCGCGTGAGGTTGCCCCTAGCCTCGCCCATAGATCGTCCATGGTCATGGCGCGAGGCGCGAAAACATTTCTATCGCGACAAGGCGACGCGGAACCTGAAAAGGTACCTGATCGCCAAGGTTCCGCCGTGCGACCTCGTCATAGCGCATGACTATTTCACGTATATCCTGGCGGACGACGTCGCAAAACGACGCGGCGCGAGGCTTGGGCTCGATTGTCACGAATACGCGCTCCAGCAATATGATTACGCGAAAAATCCGGACCATGATGCGCGGAATTACTGGTTGACCGTGACACGGCCTTATGTCGATGCGTTGCAGCGCCATTGTTTCAACAGCGCGAACGTCGTCAGTACAGTATGCGACGGGATTGCCGACCTTCTGACCGCAGATTACAAGCTTGCGCAGCGGCCGGTCGTCGTCAGATCGACACCCTTCTACGAGCGGATGCCCTTCAGGCCCTGCGGCGAGACAATCGAGATCGTCTATCACGGGCTGATCACTCCCACTCGCAATCTCGATATCGCCGTGCGAGCACTGGTCTTGTGCCGCGAAGAATTCCAACTGACGATGCGCGGGCCTGCCGATCCAAACTACGATCGGGAGTTGCTGGACCTCGCCAAGCAGCTCGGCGTGGCGCATCGGTTCACGATCGCGCCTCCCGTGCCGTTCGCGGACCTCGTAGCATCGGCCAACCAGGCCGATATCGGCTATTTTGCCTTCGACGTCTTTTCCAATCAGCGAAAGTACACTCTCCCGAACAAATTCTTCGAATACATCATGTCGGGCCTGGCCCTAGTCGTGATGGATGTCCCCGAGCTTTCAAAAATCATCCGAAAGCATAAGAACGGCAAGCTTGTTGCGGAATTCGATGCCGAAACGATAGCCAATTCGATAAACAGCCTTACGCGTTGTGATATCGAAGAGATGAAGCGGAACTCTCTCAAAGCGGCAGAAAGCCTTTGCTGGGAGGTTGAGCAGAAGGTCTTCCTCGAAGGATACCGGATATCCTGAATTTGCAGGGTTACTGTCACCCTTCAGGCACCAGACAACCCCGACCCCGTATCACCTCCATCGCGCTGTGCATTTTCACCTGCTGTCACGGCAGCCGGCCTATGCCAGATTGCTCCATCACTGCCGGAGCATCGGGCAGGCTTGCAACTCAACGCAGGAACCCCAATGCCCGACCTCGCCTCCACCGACCGCCGCCTGATCGGCAGCTTCGACTATGTCGTGATCGGCGCGGGCTCGGCCGGCTGCGTCGTCGCCAACCGGTTGGCGGCCGATCCCAATATCAAAGTGCTCGTGCTCGAAGCCGGCGGCATGGACGACTGGATCTGGTTCCACATTCCGGTCGGTTATCTTTTCGCCATCGGCAATCCCCGTGCCGACTGGCTGTTCCAGACCGAGCCGCAAGCCGGGCTCGGCGGGCGGGTCCTCGCCTATCCGCGGGGCAAGGTCGTGGGCGGCTCTTCCGCGATCAACGCCATGGTCTATATGCGCGGCCAGGCGGCCGACTATGACGGCTGGCGCCAGCGCGGCCTCGCCGGCTGGGGCTGGGACGACGTGCTGCCCTATTTCCTGAAGCATGAGGACCATATCGCGCCGCCGCCGGGCGGGTTGCACAAGGCGGGCGGGGAGTGGCGCGTCGAGCATCCGCGCGTGCGTTGGGCGATCCTCGATGCGATACGCGACGCCGCGGAAGCCGCCGGCATCGCCAAGATCCCGGACTTCAACACCGGCGACAACGAGGGCTCCTCCTATTTCCAGGTGAACCAGCGGCGCGGCCGGCGCCTGAGCGCCTATGGCGCCTTCCTGAAACCGCTGCTTCGCCAGAAGGAACGCCACAACCTCCGGCTCGAGACCCGCGTCCATGTCGAGCGCATCGTCTTCGAAGATGGCCGGGCCAAGGCGGTCGAGTTCACCCATGGGCTGGGCACGCCGAGCGAGGAGAAGCTCCGGGTCGAGGTCGGCGGCGAGGTCGTGCTTTCGGCCGGGGCCGTCGCCTCGCCGCTCCTGCTCGAACGCTCGGGCATCGGCGGCGGGGAGCGCCTGCAGAGCCTCTGCATCGAGACGCTGGTCGATGCGCCGGGCGTCGGCGAGAACCTGCAGGACCATCTTCAGATCCGGCCGGTCTACAAGGTCGAGGGCGTCAAGACGCTCAACAGCGACTATGCCAGGCTCTGGCGCCGGCCCCTGATGGCGCTGGAATGGGCAGCCTTGCGCACCGGCCCGCTCACCATGGCACCCTCACAGGTCGGCGCCTTCGCCAAGTCCTCGCCCCAATACGCGACGGCGAACCTGCAATATCATTTCCAGCCGCTCTCGCTCGATAGCTGGGGCTCCGGGCTGCATCCGTTCGACGCCTTCACGGCAAGCGTCTGCAACCTCAGACCGACGAGCCGCGGCAGCGTCCATCTGCGCTCTGCCGATCCGCGCGACAATCCCGTGATCTCGCCGAATTATTTCGACACGGAAGAGGATCGGCAGGTCGCGATCGATGCAATGAAACTGACGCGCCGTATCGTCGCGCAGGCACCTCTCGCCCGCTTTCGGCCGGAGGAGTACACGCCCGGCGAGGCAACCCAGTCAGACGAAGCCTTGCTGGAGGCCGCCGCCAAGCTCGGCACCACGATCTTCCATCCCGTCGGCACGGCACGGATGGGCAGCGACGACGATCCCGGCGCTGTTCTCGACGGGCGGCTCAGGGTGCGCGGCGTCGAGGGCCTGCGCGTCATCGATGCTTCGGTGATGCCGACGATCACTTCCGGCAACACCGCCAATCCAACGATGATGATCGCCGAAAAGGGCGTGGCCATGCTGAAGGAAGACGCGCGCCGCTAGTACGGCCGCCGGAGCGCGCTGGCGAGGAGCGGCATGGAGCGGCAGCGGCATGGAATTGCCGTAAATCCCCGCTTATGAATCGCCCGCGATGACCGAGGAGCTTTCGCCTTCGCCTGCGCCGGAACGCGGTCCGCTGATGCGCGGACTGCTCGCGGCCCTGCGCGCCGTCATCACCGTCTTCGTCATTTTCGACGAACTCCTGCGACCGCTCTACCGGCCGCTGCTGCGCCGGCTCGCGGACCTGCGCATCATGCGCCGCCTGGAGGAGACCGTCGCGGCCCTGCCCCGCGTCTTCGTTCTGCTGGCGCTGGCGATCCCTTTCGCCATTGCCGAGCCGCTGAAGCTGTTCGGCCTGCTGCTCTTCGCCCGCGGGCAGTTCTGGGCGGGACTCGTGGTGACCGCCTTCGCGCATCTGATGAGTTTCGTCTTCGTCGAGCGAATCTACGATGCCGGACGCGAGAAGCTTTTGAGCTACCGCTGGTTCGCCTGGATCATGGATCAGGTGGTGCGCGTGCGCGACCACATGCTCGGCTGGGTTCGGGCCACGGCGGCCTATGATCTGGCCATGCGCACACGCGACGCCGTGCGCAACTGGTGGCGGGCGGTTCGGGCCTAGACCGGGCGGCTGCGGGCAAGCAGCAAGAGCGCGCCGGCTGCGAGCGCCGAAAAGGCGATCAGAAGCAGCGTCGAAAGCATGACGCCGCCGCGCTCCAGCGCGACGGCGAAGGCGAGCGGTGCCGCCGCCTTGATGACCAGCCCGGGCGCCGAGAGCTTGCCCATGGTCGCTCCGAAGCCGACCGGGCCGAAGAGCTGAAGCGGGACGGTGCCGCGCACGATCGAGCTCAGCCCCACGCTGATGCCGAAGGCAACGGCAAAGAGCCCTGCGACGACCGGAAGCGCACCGCCCGCCAGCAGCAAAGCGAGACCCAATGGCATGAGCCAGGCCGAGACCCAGGCGGTGGTCACCGGCGAGACGGCACGGCCGAACAGCATCTCGGCGAGGCGCCCGGCAACCTGCGAGGGGCCGAGCATCGCGCCGATGCCGACGGCGACCGCAGCGCTGAGCCCGAAGCCCTGGAGCAGCGTCAGCATATGCACCGCCATGGCCGAGACGGCGAAGCCCTGGAGCGAGAAGGCCAGCGCCAGCAGCAGGAAGGCGCGGCGACGGGTATCGCCCGTGAGATAGGCTGCCTCCGGCTCCTGCGAGCCGGAAGGGACAGCAGCGCCGGTCTCGGCGACCACCGGTCGCTTCACGCGCCCCGGCAGGAAAAAGAGATGAAGGGGCAGGCAGACCACGATCTGCGAAAGACCGTAGAGCCGGTAGACGCCGCGCCAGTCGAACATCCCGAGCAGGCTCGAGGTCAGCGGCCAGAACAGGGTCGAGGCGAAGCCGCCGATCAAGGTGAGCTGACTGATGGCGCGACGCGCCTGGCTGCCGCGGGCCTGGGTCAGTGCGGCGAAAGCGGCATCGTAGAACACCGCCGTCGTGACGGCCTGGAGTGCGACCATCGCCACCGTGTAGCTGACGATGCCACGCGCCTCGGCCAGCCCGAAAAGCGACAGGCCGGCCAGCGCGGAGCCGATGGTCATGACGAGCCGCGTGCCATAGCGATCGATCAGGCTGCCGGTGACAGGTGCGACGGCGCCGCCCAGCAGCAACCCGACAGCGAACCCGCCATAGGTCCATTCCGGCGCCCAGCCGAAATCGGCGGTCATGCGCGGCGCCAGAACGGTGAAGGCGTAGTAGAGCGCACCGTAGCCGAGCACCTGGGTAATGCCGAGCGCCGGGATCAGCGCTGGCCCACCCGGCCGAAAGAATCTGGGTGAAGCCATCGCCGCCACCTGCTCCGCTCAGACGATCTGATTGCGCAGACCCGTTTCCCCGCGTCCGAGACGCTCCAGATTGTCGAGAAGGATATCGATGACGTTAGCCTCATAGGCGCGCGTCTCTCCGGCACTGTGCGGCGTCACGATCACCTGCGGCATCCGCCAGAAGGGCGAGGTCGGCGGTAGCGGCTCATCATGGAAGCAGTCGAGCCCCGCGCCGGCGATGGCGCTGTTGCCGAGCGCATCGAGCAGGGCCATCTCATCGACGACACGGCCACGCGCGACATTGATCAGGAAAGCGGAAGGCTTCATCGCGCCGAGGATGCGGGCATCGATCAGGCCTTCGGTTTCGGGAGTCAGCGGACAGGTCAGGGCGACGAAATCGGCGTCGGCCACCGCCTCCGCGAGCTTGCCCGGATGGACGAGCGCCTCGACATGAGGCTGCGGCTCGGCGCTGCGGCGCACACCGATGACGCGCATATCGAAGGCGCTCGCGAGCTTCGCCAACCGCAGGCCGATACGGCCGAGCCCGACGATGACCAGCGTCTTGCCGCCGAGTTCATCCTCCCGCTGCGCGGGATCGCCGATTATCCGACGCCAGAACTGTTTCGCCTGGTTGTCGCGGGCGAAATGGAGTTGACGGGTCAGTGCCAGGATCAGCGACAGCGCATGCTCGGCAACCGCCCGCTCGTTGCTGCCCTGTGCGCTGGCGAGGCGGATGCCGCCTGCGCCGATCGCCGTCTTGTCGAACTGGTCTGTGCCGGCACTGACCGACTGAATGAGGCGCAGCTTGGGCAGACGCGGCAGCAGGTCATTGCGCCAGAGGCCGGAGATCACGAGCACGTCCGCCTCGGGCGCCTGCTCGCGCAGTTCGTCGAGGGTGCGGAGCTCGAAGCTCTTCACCGCACGGCCGCGCCTCAGGAACTCGTCCCGGAGCTGATAGGCGCTATGAGCGAAGCCGATCGTCAGCTCGCCTTCCGGCGGCAGGAATGCCATGCGGTGTCTCTCCCCGATTCCTTGAGCGGTCGACGTTAGCCGGCCCGCCGGCTCCTGTCCCCGCATGTGCCGCATGCAAGCTTCACGCTGGTGGCGATGCTTCCGGGGCGTGGAGAGTGAGCGCAGCGCGCAGGCGCGACCACGCGGGCTCGTCGCCCGGCAGGCCGAAGCGCAGGCGCGACGGATCATGCCGGAAGCGCCTGACATAGATGCCCGCCCGCCCGAGACGCTCGAACAGGGCCGGCGCCGCGGATGTCTCGAGCAGGCGATAGAGTATGGTTCCGCCGACGACGCGGCCAGATTTGGCGAGCAGGGCGTCGAGCCGGCGCGCATCGGCGGCACGGGCCTTTTCCTGCGCCGCGAGCCAGCCGGCATCGCCGAGCGCCTGAGTGCCGATTTCGAGTGCCGGTCCCGCCACCGCCCAAGGGCCGAGCATGCCGCGCAACGCCTCGACATGCCGGCTCTCGCCGATCGCGAAGCCGAGCCGCACCCCGGCCAGACCATAGGCCTTACCGAAGGAACGCAGCACCAGCGTCGCTTGCGGCAAGGTCGGAACGAAACTGGCACCGGGCTGGAAGTCGGCGAAGGCCTCGTCGATCACCAGCAGGCCACCGCGTGCTGCAAGACTGCCTGCCACGGCCGTCAGCGCCGGCAGATCGACAATATGGCCATCGGGAT
>WPCJ01350034.1_pt1 | contig 30013 bp, 33 predicted proteins | sample 5399831 | NCBI WGS metagenome assembly WPCJ01 (sample SAMN12869470, study PRJNA574797) | sludge metagenome | isolation source: wastewater treatment of pH10 | place: China:Beijing | collected 2019-05-20 | reverse complement strand
CGCATGCGGATCTGCGGGCGCAGCGCCATGCCCGGCGTGCGGATCGGCCTGAGCCGCCGGAGTTGGAGCCATGTTGTGACCCGCGTGGGTGTCGGTCGGGGCCGCGTTGTGACCGGCATGCGGATCGGTTTGAGCGGCTTGGGCCTGGGCCTGGGCTTGGGCCGACGCCATGTCGTGGCCGGCGTGGGGATCGGCCGCAGCCGCGCCATGTCCGGCATGGCCGCTCATGTCATGACCGGCGTGGGGATCGGCCTGGGCGGCGCCATGACCTGCATGGCCGCTCATGTCGTGACCTGTGTGCGGATCGGCTGGGGTCGCCTGGGCTGGAGCCATGGCGTGGCCCGCATGGGGATCAGCTGCGGGAGCGCCGTGCCCTGCGTGGCCGCTCATATCGTGACCGGCATGCGGATCGGCCGACGCGGTGTTGTGATCTGCGTGCGGGCCAGCTTGGGCGGCGTGGGCCGGAGCCATGTCGTGACCCGCGTGGGGATTCGCCGGGGCCACCTGGGCCGGAGCCATGTTGTGGCCGGCATGGGCATCAGCCGGAGCGGCGCCGTGCCCGGCGTGACCGCTCATGTCATGACCAGCGTGCGGGTCAGACTGAGCGCCGGAGGCGGCTCCATGCATGGGACAGGGCTTGCCCTCACGCATCATGGGGCAGTCGTGCGCGGGCTTGGCGGCCGAGGGCGTCGCCTGTGCGGCGGGAGCCGCTGCGGGAACGTGAGCCGCATGACTGGCGTGGCTCTGGGCCAGGGCGGGACCGCCCGCAGCCAGCATCAGGGGCGCGAGCGCCAGGGAGAGGGAAAGAGACTTCACGAGGCGGCTCCAGCCAGCGGGCGAACGGTGACGACGTTGAACATGCCCGCGTGCATGTGCATCAGAAGGTGGCAGTGGAAAGCCCAGTCGCCAGGCGCGTCGGCGGTCAGGTCGAAAGTGACCTTGCCGCCCGGCGCGACGTTGACGGTGTGCTTGAGCGGCTGATGGCCGTCGTGGCCGTTGACCAGCTCGAAGAAGTGGCCGTGCAGGTGGATGGGGTGGGCCATCATGGTGTCGTTAACCAGGGTCACGCGCACACGCTCGTTCAGCTCGAAGCGGATCGGTTCGACCACCTCCGAGAATTTGCGGCCGTCAAAGCCCCACATGAACCGCTCCATATTGCCGGTCAGGTGGATCTCCATGGTGCGCGATGGCGCGCGAGTGTCCTTGTTCGGCGTCAGCGAGCGCAGGTCGGCGTAGACCAGCACGCGGTGATCGACGTCATCCAGGCCCTGCGGCCGGTCGGCCAGGCGGTTGGACGGGGCCGGGGCGATGGCGTCCACGCCGACGCCGACGGCCATGTCGGCCGGGGCGTTGTTCGGATCGCGCATGCTCATGCCCGAATGGTCCATCGGCGCAGCGGCCGCCGCGCCTGCCGCCGCCCCATGGCCTATGGCCGCGTGGTCGGCGCCCGCGGCGCCGTGCGCGCTGTGATCCATGCCGCCCATGCCCATGTCTTTCATGGTCAGGTTGGGCACCTTGCGCAGCGGCGGGACTTCCGCCGTCATGCCCCGGCGCGGCGCCAGGGTGGCGCGGCCCATGCCCGAACGGTCGATGGCTTCGGAGACGATGGTGTAGGCGCGGTCCTCAGTCGGGCGGACGATGACGTCATAGGTCTCGGCGACCGAGATCTGGAACTCGTCGACTTCGACCGGGCGGACATTCTCGCCGTCGGCCTGGACTACGGTCATCGGCAGGCCAGGAATGCGGAAATTGAAGATCGACATGGCCGAGGCGTTGATGATGCGCAGACGCACGCGCTCGCCCGGTCGGAACAGGCCAGTCCAGTTCTCTTCCGGACCGTGGCCGTTGACCAGATAGGTGTAGGTCGTGCCGTTGACGTCCAGGATGTCGCGCGGGTCCATCCGCATCCCGCCCCACATCCGGCGCTCGGCGGCGTTCATTCCGTCCGAACCGTCCAACAGACCGGCCAAGGTCGTCTTCTGCATGTTGAAGTAGCCGGGGCTCTTCTTCAGCTTGTCGAGGATTTCATGCGGATGCAGGAAGCTCCAGTCCGACAGGACCAGGACGTGTTCGCGGTCATAGGCGACCGGATCGGCCCCCGCCGGGTCGATGACGATGGGGCCGTAGTGGCCCATGGCCTCCTGAAGGCCCGAGTGGCTGTGATACCAATAGGTGCCCGACTGCTTGATCGGGAACTCATAGACGAAGGTCTCGCGCGGCTTGATGCCGGGGAAGCTGACGCCGGGCACGCCGTCCATCTGGAAAGGCAGCAGCAGGCCGTGCCAGTGGATCGAGGTGTCCTCGTCCAGATTGTTGGTCACCGACAGGCGCACGTTCTGGCCCTCGCGCATCCGCAGCAGGGGCGCGGGCAGCAGGCCGTTGACCATGAAGGCGTGGCCGGTGCGGCCGCCGACGGTGAAGCTGGCGTCACCTACGCTCAGGTCGATGTTCGGTCCGGTCAGCGTCGGCAGGTCGGCCCGCAGGCCGGGCGATCCGGTCTGCGCCCAGGCGGGCAGAAGGCCCTGCAGGCCCAGAATGCCGCCGCCCAGGGCGGCGCCTCGCAACAGGGTTCGACGGTCCAGTGATGTTGTCGCCATGAAGTCCAAGTCTCAAAGAGGCCGTTCGCCCGTAAGGGCGCGCGGGGAGGGGTCTGATCGGGATACGCAGGCGAAACGGCCGCCCCTTGCATCACCGTTGCGGCAGGGCGCCGCAGCATGCCGACGCCTTAGCGCGCCAGGGTCTGGTTTAACTTCTGCCTGGCGCGGGCGATGCGGGTCTCGACCGCCTTGGGCGTGACGCCCAGTACCTCGGCGATCTCGGCGTGAGAACGACCCTCAAGCGAGGCCAGCAGAAGCGGCGCCTTCAGATTGTCGGGCAGCGCGGCCAGGGCGCGATTCATCTCGTCCATGCGACGGCGGTCGTCCAACTGGGTCTCGGCTTCCGGCGCATCCTCGCCCACGGCCATGGCTTCGGGCGTGTCCAGCCCCATGACGCCGCGCACGATGCGCCGCACCGTTCGCTTACGGCCCCAGTCGCGGCACTTGTTGATGGCGATGGAGCGCAGCCAGGTCGCGAAGGGCCGCGTCGGGTCATAGCGCCGGATGGCCAGCCAGGCCGAGACATAGGTTTCCTGCAGCAGGTCGTGCGCCTCGTCTGTGTCGCCGACATATCGGCGAACGAAGCGATAAAGGTCGCCGCTGGTCGCCGCCATGAGGGCGGTGAAGGCTGTGCGGTCGCCACGCGCCGCGCGCGCCTCGTCTGTATCGCCCTCGACCTCCACCTCGGCCTTACCGAGGCTCTTGCGTAAGGGCGCCGGCGATTTCCTTGTCGAAGATGCGGGCCTGTTCCGGCGTCAACACCGCGCGCATCTCGAACACATGGGCGATGGTGGCCTTCTGCAAGGCGCCCATGGCGTCGTGGAAGTGGTCGACCGCGGCGCGGACCTCGGGGCTGTCGCCCTTGCTGGCGGCGATGGAGTCGGCCAGTTCGCGATTGGCGGCGCGGACATCGGCCTCCAGCGCGTCGCGCTGGACGGCGAAGCTCGCCTCGATCTGGTCCAGGCGGGCGTCTTGGTCGGCGGTCAGGTCCAGTTTCTGGTGCACGATGTCGTGCACGCTGGGGGTCTCGTGCTGCTTCATCATCCAGCCGGCCGCCAGCCAGGCGGCGCCGCCGCTGGCCAGGGCGGCCAAGACGACCGTCAGGGCGATGGACTTCCAGTTGGCGCTCATCCGCCGACCTCGAAGCGGGTCATCGGCGACAGACCAGCGGAGACGCTGAAAACCTGGATGTCCGACCGACCAGGCTTGAATGCCTGGCCCAGCATGCCGCCGTTGGTCACGCCGACCAGCAGGGCGACAGCCATGACGGCCAGGCGCACCTGGCTCATGCGACGCTGCTCCTGCCGCTCTTCGATCCGGCGCCAGACCCGGTTCTCCAGGCCCGCCAATCGTGAGGTCTCATCGGTTGAAGGCGGCGTCGCCAGCATGCGTTCCATGTCGTCTGTCATTCTGCGCCTTTCGCGGGCTCGATCCTTCATACGCGAGGCGACGCGTCTTCCCTTGGAAAGGAGCGCGTCGAACGGGCATGGTTCCGATAATGGCAACCTACGCCAAGTGGGGGGCGTGGCGAAAGATCGCGTCACGACCCAGGCTCGACGCCTAGAGTGAAGCGGGGGGCGGCTGGACGCCCATCACGGCGACGACAGCCAGGATCGCCAGCGCCATAGCGAACTCGATCACCAGGCTCTTTTTCAAATGCGGCATGGCCTGGCCCGCATCACGAGCCATCAAGGGCGCCAGACGGAATCGGTTGGCGGCCGCCAAACAGACCATCAGGCCAAACAGCGCCAGCTTGATCATCAGCAGGACGCCATAGGGGCTGGCGGTCAAACTCAGCGCTTTGGAGACGCCGACCAGATAGGCGTTGTTGATCAGCCCCGTCACGACCAGGGCGCCGACCGCCGCCGTACCGACCCCGGCGAATCCGGTCAGGCTGCGCGCCACGCCGGCGTCCCAGGCGGGATCGGCTGACGGTCGCCGCACGATCAGGACGGCGAAGGCCGCCAGGGCGCCGACCCAGATGGAGGCCGCTACGGCATGGGTGATGTCCGAGGCCAGGTGGATCAGATGTCCCGGCCCTTGCGTCGCTGCGCCGTGGCCGGTCCAGGCGAAACTGGCTGAGACGACGAGACCCAGCAGCGCCAGCACGCTCCACGCCAGCCGACCGGGACGCAGCAGCAGCGCCAACGCCAAGGCCAGAGCCGCCGCGAACATCCGCACGACCAACGCCTTGCCCAGCCCCATGCTCGTGACCATGAAGCCCAAGGCTTCCGGCTTGAGCGCTTCACTTAGGGAGCCCGCCATCATCGCGGTTTGAGCCAGCAGGGCACCGGGCGCGGCCACCATCAGGACTGCTGCGGCCCAGGCTATGGTCGGACGCGGCCAACGCAAGTTTAGCGGTCCGACCGCCCGCGCGCTGTAGAGCATAAAGGCGGGCAGGCCGAGCAGCAGCGCCCCGACGGCGTATTGCACCCCGCGCAGGACGACGATCCAGATCTCGACCATATCAGCGCACGGTGAAGTCGTAGCTGCCGGTCATGCGGTGCCCGTCGGTGGAGGCGATGCGCCAGTTGACGACATAGGCGCCAGCCGCAAGCGGACGCGCCAGGGTTCCCGTGATCGTCTTGCCGTCCTGGCTGACCTGGGTGCGAACCGTCGCCTTGGCGCCGGCGGCGTTGACGACGTCGAAGCTGGAGAAGGCCGGAGCGACGCGGTCGCTGAAGGTCAGGGTCACGACACGCGGCGATGCGACGGCCGACTTAGCCGCCGGCGTGGCGCTGACCAGGCGAGCGTGCGCCGCAGCCGGCGCCGCCGACAACAGGACGGCGGCAGAGACGGCGATGAAGGAAAGGGGATTCAAGGTGGACATGATCGTCTCCAGAGGGAGGCCGTTGAGGCTCTGAAGACAACTACGGACGAAACGGACGGCGCCCTTAAATGTCCGGTGCGGTGGAAAGACACTCCAACAGTCGTGTTGTGGGGAAACATCGCCGCCTGACGTGCATCGCTCAAAAAGCACGCAGAATGTAGGGCGATGAACGTGGCGGACAGGGTGTCGGATTCCGGGCCTTTTCAGCCTTGTTCACCGTTGTTCAGAGGTAGGTTGAACCCAGGTGTGGCTTGAGTTTGGTCGCTTCAGGACGTTGCATATTGTTGCACTCAAGCGCAGATTTTTTGATGGGTGAGTTGATGGGTTTTATGATGGGTTGTTGGATGGGTGGGAAATGCCCCGGAAAGCAGATGAACTAGGACCATTGGCGGTGTCGCGGCTACGCGAACCTGGCCTGCATTTTGTTGGCGGGGTAGCAGGGCTAGCCCTGCAAGTGCTGTCAAGCGGCGGGCGAAGCTGGATCTTGCGCGCGACCATGGGAAAGCGGAGGAGAGACCTGGGTCTCGGGGGCTATCCCGATGTGACGCTGGCGCGAGCGCGAGAGGCCGCCCGCGACGCGCGGGAGCAGATTCGGCGCGGTATTGATCCGGTCGAAGCAGGCCGTGAGGCGCGCCAAGCGGTAAAAACGCCCGCCGTCGTTGCGATCTCGTTCCGCAAGGCCGCAGAGGCCTATATGGCGGCGCATGAGGCTAGCTGGAAGAATCCCAAACACAGGGCGCAGTGGGCAGCCACGCTTGAAACCTATGTCTATCCGGTGATCGGCGACCTGGGCGTGGAGGAAGTCGCCCTCCCGCACGTCATGCGAATTCTGGAGCCCATCTGGACGATCAAGACCGAGACCGCGAGCCGCCTTCGCGGGCGTGTGGAAATGGTGCTCGATTGGGCCGCGGCGCGCGAATACCGATCTGGTCCCAACCCCGCACGTTGGCGGGGGCATCTGGACAAACTCCTCGCCAAGCCATCCCGGGTCGCGAAGGTTGTTCACCACAAGGCCTTGGGCATCGACCAAATGCCTGCCTTCATGGCCAGGCTTGCTGACGAAAAAGGGACAGGCGCGCGGGCGCTTGAGTTCACCATTCTCACCGCAGCGCGCTCGGGCGAGGTGCGGGGCGCCAGATGGTCCGAGATCGATCTTCCGGCCGCCCTGTGGGTCGTGCCGGGTGAGCGGATGAAGGCGGGGCGGCCGCATCGTGTGCCGCTTTCGTCAGGCGCGCTCGCGCTTCTCGCTGCGACGCGGCGGAATCCGGACACTGATCTGGTCTTCGCCAATATCGATGGCGAGGCGCTCTCGAACATGACTCTTGCTTCCGTGCTTCGCCGCATGAAGGTCGAAGCCGTGCCGCACGGCTTCCGGTCGACGTTCAGGGATTGGGTGTCGGAGAAGACCGCGCATCCTCAAGAAGCCGCCGAGATGGCGTTGGCTCACACTGTGAGCAGCAAGGTTGAGGCGGCCTATCGTCGTGGAGACATGATGGCGAAGCGATTTCGGCTGATGGAGGACTGGGCGGAGTTCTGCCTAGGTTAGCCCTGTGGTTAGCATTCGCGCCTGTCTGTTCTTGTTGCTGTTCCGGGCGGATATCAATCGCAGTCGCCTCGGAACTGCCTAGCCGCTGAATGAGGGGGCATCTAGCTTGAGCCGAGCTCTTCGATGACCGGACACCGGACTCGTCTTCCGTCGCCGCAGTCGGAGACCGTCTGTTTCAACAAGGCTTGAAGGCGTTGCAGGTCGGCGATCTTCGCTTCGATGCTGACAAGGTGGTCCTGAGCCATGTCGCGCACTTCGCTGCAGGATTGGACCGTCGGCTCGCTTAGCGCGATCAGCCGACGAATGGCGTCTATGCCGAACCCGAGTTCGCGCGATCGGCGGATGAATCTCAGTCGCTGGGCGTGTTCAGGCTCGTAGCAACGATGTCCGCCCTGGGTTCGGGCCGGCGCAGGCATCAGCCCGATACGTTCATAGTAGCGCACGGTCTCCAGGTTCACCCCGGCGCTGAGCGCCAGGCGCCCGATGGTCAGATCTTGTCTCGACACGCTCTTGATCCCGTAGTGGCTACGGGTTGTAGGCTGTATCAGAAGTCAGACAGGATAGCCCATGGCGACCGACCCAAACCGCGCCCGCATTCCCGAAGTCGCCGTCAGCGCCTCAGCGGTGGTCGGCGGGTTCGCTTCCCTTCTTGCATGGGCGGCCTGCTGCGTCCTGCCGTTGGTGCTGTCGATTGCGGGCGTATCCTTCGCGGGCGTCGCCGTGTTCGCCGGGGCGCGCCATTGGCTGACCCCGATCGCCGCCGTGGTTCTGGCCCTCGGGTGGCTGCTGCACTGGCGCCGCTCTCGCATGTGCCGACGCGATACGGCCTGCGGACGACCTTCACCGCTGGCCTTCAGGCTGCTTGTCTTCGCCACGCTGCTGATCGTGCTTTCCCTTGCCTGGGAGCCCTATGTCGAGCCCTGGCTCCTGCCTCAACTGGCGGCCGTCAAATGAAGGCGCCCGTCCTGCTCCAGTCCACGCTGACCTGTCCGCAATGCGGTCATGCCGCGACCGAGACCATGCCCACCGACGCCTGCATCTGGTTCTACGACTGCCTCGGCTGCGGCGTGAAGCTGAAGCCCTTGCCCGGCGATTGCTGCGTCTTCTGCTCCTACGCCGATGTGCCCTGTCCGCCGATCCAGGAGGATGGCAAGGGCTGCTGCGGCTAGGAATATTGCATCTGACCGAAGCCCCGCGTCGCCAGGCCAGGTGAACGCGGGGCGTCGATCTTTCGTCCATCGTAAGATGGCCGCCGGCGCTAGGCCGACCTGATGGCGATGGCGGACAGGTCGTTGGCCGCATCGATCGGCACGCCCGACGCCTTTCACTCGGAATATAGGGCCGCCATTTGACTGGCATGGGCCCGGGTCAAGGCGGTTGCCTTGGACGGTAGCAAGTAGAGCTTAGTGTCTGTCGTGCAAGCAGCCGCTATGGTCACCTAGAACTTCAATCACTCGGCATTTTTCAGCCGATTCTTGAATGCAGTGCGTCATGCGGGCGACCTCGGCCCGCAAAGCGGTGAGGCGCGCGATCTTGTGGTCGATATCGGCAAGATGGGAGCGGGCAATGCTGTCGGCCGATTGACATGGTCGACTCGGGTCTCCAGCCAGCGCCAAAAGTTCGCGGATCGGTTCGATCTCGAAGCCGAGTTCGCGCGCGTGTCGAATGAACCGCAGGCGTCTCAGATCGTCTGCATCGTAGAGGCGCCGGTTCCCCTCCGAGCGAGGCGGCGACGGCAGGAGCTGAATCTGCTCATAGTAGCGGATCGTCGGCGCCTTGATCCCGCTCGCCTTGGACGCCTGGCCGATTGTCACGCCCTGGCTCATTTTAACGCTTGCTCCTCTAGTCGCTAGAGGAAGTAGCGTCGCCGGGCATTCGTAACAAGGAGCCCCTCGCCACAATGGAAAACCTGGAAAGCCGATATCGCGTGACCGGTATGGATTGCGCAAGCTGCGGCTCCAAGGTCGACGCTGCGGTGCGGAAGCTGCCAGGCGTCACAGATGTCGCTGTGGCGGTCTCCTCGGGTGTTCTGAAGGTTCAGCACGGCGCCGATTTTGCGGGGGAGGGCGTGCTTCGTCAGGTTCGCAACCTGGGCTACGGCGTCGAGGTCCTCGCGCCGCTGCAGCCTTCGGCGGGTTCGACGATGGCCCCTCCCGGTGACGACCACCGGGCGGCCAGCGGTCCATGGTGGTGGACCCGCAAGGCCAAGCTTACAGCGGCTTGCGGCGTCGCCCTGGTCGCGGCCTACATTTTCGGCGCCCTGTTCCCGGCGATGGAGCGTGGAGCCTTCCTGGTCGCCCTGGCGGTAGGCCTTGCCCCAGTTGGCTGGCGTGCGATCACCGCTGCACGGTACGGGACGCCGTTCTCGATCGAGATGCTGATGACGATTGCGGCGGTCGGAGCCGTCTTCATCGGCGCTGCAGAAGAGGCCGCAGCCGTCGTCCTTCTGTTTCTGGTTGGTGAAATGCTGGAGGGCGTCGCTGCGGGGCGGGCCCGCAAGAGCATCCAGGGTTTGACCGACCTGGTGCCCAAGACCGCCTTGGTCGAGATCGATGGCCAGGTCAGCGAAGTACCGGCTGAAAGCCTTGCGCTCGGCGCCGTCATCCTTGTGAGGCCCGGCGACCGTGTGCCGGCCGACGGCGACGTCGTTGAAGGCGAGGGCGAGATCGACGAAGCCCCGGTGACGGGAGAGAGCGTCCCCAAGCGGAAAATGGCGGGCGACCCTGTCTTCGCCGGGACCATCAATGTGGGCGGCGTCCTGCGGGTCCGGGTCACAGCCGCCGCCGCTGACAACACCATAGCGCGGGTCGTGCGCCTGGTGGAGGAGGCGCAGGAATCGAAATCGCCGACTGAACGTTTCATCGACCGCTTCTCGACAATCTACACGCCCGTGGTTCTTGTCTTCGGCGCCCTGGTCGCGACCGTTCCGCCACTCATGTTCGGCGGTGCGTGGAGCGAGTGGATCTACAAAGGGCTGGCGGTCCTTCTGATCGGCTGTCCCTGCGCCCTCGTGATCTCGACGCCGGCAGCCATAGCGGCTGGTCTGTCCGCCGGCGCGCGGCGAGGCCTGTTGATGAAGGGCGGAGCCGTGCTCGAAACCCTGGGCAAGATCACCGCTGTCGCCTTTGACAAGACCGGGACGCTGACATCCGGCAAGCCGATCGTGACCGACATCGTGGCGGACGCGCGAACCGAGGGGGAGGTGCTTTCGATGGCGGCGGCTCTCGAAACCGGATCGAGCCACCCGCTGGCCCTGGCCATTCTCAACCGTGCGAAGGCTGACGGCGTATCCATCCCGGCGGCGTCGTCAGCCCGGGCGATCCCGGGGGAGGGCGTCGAAGGGACCGTGAGCGGCGCTCAGGTTTTCCTGGGGTCGCCACAGGCCGTCGCTCGGCGGGTCGGGCTTTCGGCGTCTCAGGATGCGGCGATCGCGGGCTTCAACGCCGAGGGCAAAACCGTTTCCGTGGTCGTGATCGACGGCCAATCGGCGGGCTTCCTGGCGATGCGGGACGAGGCGCGGCCGGACGCTACGGCGGGCCTGGCCCGGCTCGAGGCCATGAAGATTCGTGCGATTATGCTGACAGGAGACAACCGGCGCACAGCGGAAGCGGTCGCGAACGGTCTCGGCGTCGAAGTGCGGGCTGAGCTTCTGCCGCAGGACAAGCAGAGAATCGTCAAGGAACTGCAGTCCGAAGGCCTTGTCGTCGCCAAGGTCGGCGACGGCATCAATGATGCGCCGGCGCTCGCCGCCGCCGACATCGGCATCGCCATGGGGGGCGGCGCCGACGTGGCCCTGGAGACGGCTGATGCGGCGGTGCTTCATGGCCGCGTCCAGGACGTTCCCGACATGATCGACCTGTCGCGGGGGGTGATGGGCAACATCCGCCAGAACATCACCATCGCCCTGGGCTTGAAAGCGGTCTTCCTGGTCACGACGGTGATCGGCGTCACCGGCCTATGGCCGGCGATCCTCGCCGACACCGGGGCGACCGTGCTGGTGACGGCAAACGCCATGCGCCTTTTGCGCTGGAGGCCGAAATGAGCCGGGACGTCCTGACCACATCTTCGTCGGGCTGTGAATCCGGGGCGGGCGTGCGGTCTCCGATAGGCGGTGTTTTCGTCAAGCTTGCGACCATGGCGGCGTTGTCGGGCGCTGAAACCTTGGCGGGAACGCGCCATGTTTGAATGGTCGAACAGAACCTTCATGACGGCGGCGCTTTTCGCGCTTGTCATCGTCGTGTTTGGTTTCCTGCCGGCCGTTGACGCAGCGGCCTGTGCGCCAGAAGCGCGGGCTGCTGTCGCGGCTTCATCGCTTTCGAGCCCGCCAGACCAGGACCACGGTAAAGCCAAGGGCGGCGACCAGAACCATAGCGGTTGCGCCCATGGTCATTGTCACCACGGCTCAACGGGCGTGCAGCAGGCGTCGATACCTGTTCCGGCCAGCCTCAAGAAAGCCGACGGCCCAAAAGCGCCGACGACCAACCAGATGGCGTCCCGGACGCCTGCCGGCCCGGATCGCCCTCCCAGAAGCTGACGCCAATGCCGCGCCCTCGTGCGCTCATCCGTCAGAAATCTGGGAAATGAACCATGTCTTCCTCACATCGTCGGCTGTCGCTTCTGACGGCCGGCTGCGCCGTGGTCGCGATAGCGACAGCGGCCGCTGCTCCTGCCTGGGCAGATCCAGCGCCGAGCTATGAAACCCTGCTTGAGCGCATCGGCCAGACGCCCGTCAACGTCGAGGCCGGCGCGTTGCTCGACGCCGCCGAGGCGCGGGTCCGCCAGGCGCGCGTGCGTCCTAATCCCCAACTCGGCCTGACTGCCGACGGCGTCCTGGGGAGCGGTCCTTATGACGGCTACAGCAACGCCGAGACCAGTCTGGCCTTGACCCAGGATCTCGAGCTCTGGGGGCGCAGGGGCGCCAGGGTTGATGTCGCGCGCGGCGAGGCCGGAACTGCCGCTCTTCGTCGCGATCTCACCGGCGTTGACGCGGCAGGCCGTCTGGCGCTGGTCTACGCCGAAGCCGAGGCGGCCGATCGCCGCTTTCAACTGGCCAAGGAGGCCTTGACGATCACCCTGGCGGACGCTCGCGCCGCCCTGTTGCTCGTGGAGGAGGGCCGCGAACCCCTGTTGCGGGGCATCCAGGCTGAAACTGAGGCGGCGTCAGCGCGCGCGTCGCTTGATGAGGCGGGAGCCGAACGCGAGGCCGCCTTCGCCCGGTTGACGGCGACGGCCATGTTGCCGACGGTCGTCACCTCCATCGACCCGGGCGTTCTGGATCGCGCGCCCTCGGCGCCGGATCAGTCCGGAGCGGCTTCGCCGGTCGTGCGCTTGGCGGAAGCGGAGCGCGACACAGCCGAGCGGCGTATCCGGGTGGAGCAGATCAATGCTCGCCCGAACGTCAGCGCCTCTGTCGGCGTCACCCGTTATGAAGCCGAAGACGCCACCGCCTTGACGTTTGGCGTGAGCATGCCCTTGCCGTTGTTCGATCGAAACCGGGGAAACATCCAGGCGGCGCAGGCCGAGTTCAGGGCGGCGAACGCCCGCCTGGACGGCGCCCGTCTCGATGAAACCGCCGACAGAAGCGCAGCCCAGGCGCGTCTAAACGCTTCCGCCAGCCGTGTGGCGGCGACGGACGCCGAGGAGACTGACCATGCAGACCCTGACGCTTGAAGGCTATCTCACCGCCGCTCCTTCCATCCTCGCGGCGAAGGATTCCGGCAGGAAGCGCGCGAGCTTTCGCGTGCTGGAGACGACGCGGTTTCGTCGTTCGGACGGCACGCCGGGCGAGCGCACGACCGGCTTCAACTGCATCTGCTTCAACGAGGCGACGACCGAGAACTATATTGCGCCCTTCGCCCGGAAAGGCAGCCGGGTGGTGATCCAGGGCCATGTCGAAAATGACAGCTGGACCGGCAAGGACGGCGTCGAACACTACGACCTCCGCCTGGTCGTGGACGACATCCGGTTGAAGAACCGTCGCGAAAGCGCCACCGACGGAGACCAGTCCGCCGACGGCGGCATTCAGAAGGCCGGGGCCGCTCACGATCTGAACGACGACATCCCGTTCTGATCCAGATCCGGCCCTTTCAGGCTGACGTCCTGGCCCGGCGCCTCTGCGCCGGGCCATTGTCGTGTCGGCCAGGGAGGACGAAGGAAGGGAGGACGGAGGAAGGGCGGTCTGGGGCGAGCCGATCGGGCTCGCTGACCACGGGTTTCGTCATGACCGCCTCCATCTGGACCGAAGACAGGATTGCTCGCCTGACCGACCTCTGGCGCCAGGGGTGGAGCGCCGCCCAGATCGCCCGCGACCTGGGGCGCGAGGTCTCCCGCTGCGCCGTTCTCGGCAAGCTCCACCGACTGGGCCTGGGGCGCGGGCCTCAGGTCGCGGCCTTGTCCATCGTCCGGTCGCGAGCGGGCGCCCATCGACCGAAGACGTCCTTGCGTTCGCCTCGCGTTGATGCGCGGCCTGACATGCCCGCGACCGCCACCGCCACCGTCCTCACTGTCGGACGGGGGGAGTGTCGATGGCCCTACGGCCATCCGGGCGAAGCCGGGTTCGGCCTGTGCGGCCGGACGGTCGCGCGCGGCGCCTTCTGCGCCGCGCACGCCGCCGTCGGCTATCAGCGTCGATCCTGTTCGGTCGACAGTCTGCTGAGGTCGGTCGCCATCGACTGATGGGTATCCCGAACGCGAGTGCAGGCGACGACGGCCGGCCGTCGTCGCGGTCGGGGGCGTGCGTTGTCCATCGTCCCCATCGGCGCGACGGCGCCGAAAGGCGTCCTCGTCCCAAGAGGGACGAGGACATGCCCCCACACAACGCCCTCCGATCCTGTCACGTCACCCCGGCCGTCAACGGCTTCGCCGTTTCCCTCCACGGCCCGCGAGAGGCGGTCCGCTCCGGTGACCGCCGGGGGCCCCGACGTGGCCAGGAGCGGGGTCGTTGCGCATGGGGCGCTGCGACATTTCAGAACAGGAAATGATCCGATGCACAGCTCGAACCCCGCCTTCACCTCGCCCTTCGCCCAGAAGTCCGACTCCGCCTTCGACGACCTGACCGCCACGCTCGGCGATATGCGCCCGCATCCGACCGAGGAGGCCCTGGTTCAGCTCGGGCGCGCCCTCATGACTGAACTTCTGGACCTGATCTCCGACACGGCGCTGGAGGACTTCCAGACCCTCCTTGGAGAAGCCCTGATCGGCGCCTTCCATTCGGCGGCCGGACGGATCGAGCGCGATGCGGACCGGGCGCGCGATGCGATGCGCCGGCTGGATCGCGACTTCGACGGATCGGAGGCGGCCGACGTCGAACTTCAGGAAGCGACGGCCAGGGGCCGGGCCGGCGACGCGGCGACCAGGGCGGCCGAAATGATCCGGGACGCCGCGGCCGAGACCTGGACGGTCGCCACCGGCGAGGTCTGGACCGCCTGGCGCGGAAGCCGGCGCGGCACGCATCTGACCGCCGCCCTGCTGGAGGCGAAACAGGCGATCCGGGCGATCCGCAACCGGCGAGCGGAAGAGACCCATCCGGGCGGACCGGTGGTGGCCTTCAGGGGCGCGCCGACGGCTGACAGCCGCGACGATGCGGCGAGGATCTTCGACGCCCTGAACTGGGCCCTGGCGGAGTGGCCGGACATGGCGCTCGCGACCACGGGGGCGAAGGGCGCCGAGAAGCTGGCGATCCAGTGGTCGAAGCAGAAGGGGGTGAAGCTGATCCTCGCCCGGGCGGACTTCGACGCCCACGGCAAGGCGGCTCCCTTCAGGGCGAACGACGACCTGATCGCGCTCGAGCCGACCTGCTGCCTCACTCTGGCCCGCTCCCTGGACGAGGCGAGGGCGGCGGACGGGCGTCCGTTCGGGCCGGCGCTCAACCTCGGGCAGAAGGCGATGGAACAGGGCGTTCGGCATCTGGCGGTACGATCGCGACCACACTGAGAGACATCGACGTCATGGCGTTCGACCTGACCCGCTCGGCTTCGGCCGGGCGGGTTTCGTCATGCCGTCCGGAGGGCTGTGGCGGGCGGCGGCGGCCTCGTAGCGAAATGTGGCGGCGAGTTTGACGGGGTTTGATCGGATGTGGTCGGTGTTGAATGCAATGTCCGGAAATCTGGGAAATGGGGCTTAGGGCAAGATAAAAGGAGGAGATTGGCAGGCCCTTTTTCGCCTATATTCTCCATGGTTTAGACGGCGTGGAGCGTGGCTCTCACGACTTGCCGCAAGTCGCGGTCCCTCGCATAAGGGAGACCGAACAGTACGTTGAATCTGTTATTGAATGCTATCTCGCCTTGAGCGCCGGCCGGGTCGTCACGAACTCACGCCAGTGCCGGCGGGAGGGCGCGCCATGATCCCTGACGTTTCCGGCGATGACGCCATGGTTCCGCAGGGCGACGATGATCTGTTGACCCGTGCGGAGGCCTCGGCCTTCCTCGCGCTCCTGGGCGTCCGGCTCAAGCCCGCCACCCTCGCGCGCCTCTGGTCGACGGCGTCCAACGGTCCGCCCTGCCGCCATATCCGCTCCAGGCCCTACTACCCGCGCGGACTGTTGCGGGACTGGGCGAAGGCGCAGATCACCGAGGTGCGGACCGGCGCGCCCCCGGCGGCCAGGAGCCGGGGCCGTGCGTGAGATCGGCGCCATTGATCACACGACGTTGGACGGACTGCTCGCGGATCCGGCGACGAGCTTCGCCCTCAAGGCTGTGATCGAGGCATGGGCTGAAAGGGATGGTCTGGATGCGGAGCATGACGCCCGTCTTCTCCATGCCGCCCTCGCCAGGGACGTCGACCATCGCCTGGGCCTGGCGCCGTGAACTTCCGGGTGGATGGAGAATTCATCGATTCAGGCGGACCGGAGGACCGGTTGCTGCCCTGGAGGCGTGTCCAGGACATCGCGGGCATCAGTCGGTCCACGGCCTGGCGGATGCAGCGGAACGGAGAATTTCCGACGCCCGTGACGGTTTCGCCGGGTAGGGTGGGGTGGTGGGAGAGCGAGCTGACGGCCTGGAAGGGCGCGCGGGGGACGACGAGGGCGCTGGTCCCGCCTTCGAGACCTCGGCTGCCCGGCATGCCGCGCCGGGCGCCCGGTCGTTCAGCGCCGGCGGCGTCGAATGGAGTCTGTGATCGACAAGAGAAGTCGGAGGTCTCGAAGGAGGCTACGAGACCGCCTGAACGAAAACGGCGCGCCCGCCCGATCCACGTCGATCAGATCGACTTCGGCTTTTAGGCGATCAGGCTTTGCCTTAAGAAGATGACGTGGGGGCGACCGACCTCGCCTTCACGGACAGTTCGGACCGTCTCTCGCCGAGCGGGCCGAACTGTCATTCCGTGATGCGCGACACTGTCAGGCTTCGGGCGATCCCTCGCAACATCATCATCGAACGACGCCGTGAAGAACGGCTCCGGCGGCCCCTATCACAGGGAGCGGGCGACATCGGCCAAGACAGTCTGGCTGGCCTTCAATGGGAAACTGACAGCAGAGTTGGACGAGTGTGTCTTCCTGAACCTAGGCCGCCGATAAGTTCAGCGCGGTTTAACCATCGGTCGCCACGCTAGTGGAGTTCGCTGCCGTCCTCAGGATTCACATTTCGCAAGCGTCCTGACCTCTCCTGAACCAGAAGTTCGACCGTTTCACCCTTGGCCAGGCGCGTTCTGGCCGTTCTGATGGCGGCATCAAGGGCGTCGACGCTGAAATCGAAACGGCCGGCTTCAAGTCCGGGGCATAGGACCTACCATATCCCGCCGCGTTGCACGACAATGATGCGAGTGAGGTCAGGTGCGGCCGACATAGGGGCTCCCAGGAGACGCGCTGAACCATAGGAGGACGGTGCGCCCTCGAGCAAGACGGTTCTGATTTCGGCTTCCAGACTTCGGTCCGACAGTAGCCGGCTCCCTCAGCAGAAGTGCGGGGTTTGGTTGCAGCGAGTCTGCTCCGCCCTGCGGAACTTCGACGAATGGTCCGCGTTCCGTGGATTCCTCCCCCAGGTCGGGAGGGCCACGGTCCGACCATCACGCTTTTGGCCCCCCCTGTTGGCGCGCTGGTCGGACCGTTTCTATTCACTGCACATGTCGTTAAATCCGTGGGCGATATTGGCCTTGCGGTAGCGTGGGGTCTCGGGGTTTCCGGGCGGCGGAGGTGATGGCGATGGCGAAGTATGCACCCCTGGTGCGGTATCTGCGACGGCAGCGGACACCGGAAGTGACGCTGACCTTTCGTGATATCGAGAGGATTGTCGGAGGCTTTCTGCCAAAAGCGTCCTCTGACCTGGATTGGTGGCGGGCGGAGGCTGCTGCGTCAGCGCCGCCGCAGAAGCGCGCCTTTGCCGAGGCGGGTTTCACCGCCCAGCCAGAAATCAGGTCCGAGCGGGTTCTATTCGTTCGCGCTGCTTCGACGTCCCTGCATGGATCCCAGGCCGCCGGATGATATTGCGCCGTAGAGAAGCGTTTCGCAGCGCCTGAGCTTCGAGCCGTGACTTCAGGGGGCGTCAGGACGCGCCTGCATCGCCCATTGTTCACTTGAACCGGTCCAGACGTTCGCCGATCAGCTTGATGTTGGTCCTGGTCACGCCGTGGGCCTCGGCCAGGTCGGGCCAGTCGCGCACTGCTGCGCGCGTCTGGTCGATGATTTCGTTCACCCGCGTCTTCTTGAGCGCGGCCGTTTCGCCGAGCCGCCGCAAGTGATCGACGGTGGGATTCCGGCCTTCGCCCATCACCATCGTCGTCTGCTCGGCTCCGGGACCGGAGGAGAAGGTCAGGTCATAGGCAGGCGATAGTCGCCATTCGCCTTGCGCGTTCATGAGGAAGGTGAAGTTCTTGGCGTGATCGTCACGATTGTGGGCGATGACGTTGAAGGCGGCGAGGCGAAACATCTTCTCGACTTCGCGCACGTCGCGGGTCAGTCGCGCGGTCAACGCCACGAGGCCTTCGTAATCCAGCGAAGGAATCCGGTGGTCGGCGTGAAGCAGGCCCGAGGCCGTGTGGGCGTGCAGGCGCTTGTCGCCATCGCGATCAAAGCGACGGGTGGCGAAGTAGGCGGCGCCCCTGCCGGTCGTGAGGAGACGCGTTTCCATCATCTCGATGCCTGCGGCGAACGCCATGCGAGCGTAGGCGAATTCGATCGCTCCGGCGTCCTTGCCGTCATGGCTGTTGGGAAACTTGACCAGCCAGTGATCATAGCCGTCTGGGAGCGATCGTGCGCCGTGCAACGCCTCCCCGGAGACCGTATTGAAACCGATCATCGCTTTCGGACGCGCGCCCGCCGATGAGCCGTTGAGGGCGATGAGTTCGGTCAGAACGTCATCCGCCTGACCCTCGAGCACCTCCTGGGCCTGATCGGCGATCCGGTCGAGTTCTAGCGTCTGGGGGGGCGCCGCCTCTTCAGGCGTGAGGTCAGGCTCGTAAGTCAGGGCGCCCATGCCATGGGCGCCCACGTGCGCCAGCCTGTCGAGCGGGCTGAACTGTTCCGGAAGAAGGCCCTGGACGCGCAAGGCGCGATCGAACAGGAGGCGGCCCCAGCCATCGGGCAGACTGTCATTGAAAACGCCCGGCAGGCCTTCGAACAGGGCGGGATCAGCCGTCTGAAGGCCTGGTCGCAACGGCAGGCTGAGCGGTGAAATTTCGACGGCGTTCGCGATGAAGTCGGCGTCGTACTCGAAATAGATTCTGCGATCGCGCGCGGCCAATCGGCCCACGCGGATTGGGCCTTCGCCGAAGTCCAGACCAACGGCCACTGCGGGTACGGGTGAAAGGTTCATGTGCGCCATCCGTTCTTCCGGCTGGAGCGAGGATCACCCTTCAGGACCTCGTCAATCGAGGCAAACGTCAACGCTTCTGGTTTGGCCGCCTCGATGGTCGCCTCAAGGCCGCCGACAATGGACAGCAGCTTCACAAGAGCTTCGGTGGAGCCCAAGCCAGTACGCTCGAATTTACGCAGCGTCCCCAGAGGCACGCCGGATCGTGCAGAAAGACCAGCCTGGGTGAAGCCCATCGCAACGCGGCGCTCACGGATATTTCCGCCGAGTTTCTCAAGGGCGCGAGCAGGGGTGATAAGTGATATCATCAGAGCGATAATAGGGCAAAGTGCCAAATAATGATACCATTCTATCACTAATAGTTCTGGTGACGGCGCTCGCTAGGCGCGCGCCTTATCCTGCAGTTTGATGACCCGTTGCGGAGATCGATGATGAGGTCCCCGGACCGACGCCGCCGGGCGGGCTTGTCGTTTGCTTCTCCGCGTAGGCTAGGCCGCAACCTTCTTCGCCGCCCGCCGGTTTACAGGTTTGGTGATCAGTTTCGCTCCATTTCCAGGTCCGATCTGATCCAGCGTCGAGCCCATAGGCTCCGCAGGGAGGCCCGTCCCCCTTCGAGGTGGCGGGTCCTCTTCGTTTTTGGGCTGCGGCGGTCCTTGTCGGCGTGGTGCTGTCGGCGGCCCAAGGCCAAATGCGCGATAACGTTTATTGTTGCGTATCACTCGCATTTGCATTTATGCGACGGGGATTCCTCCAGGAGCCCCCATGTTCTTTTCGCCGCGTCTTCCGTCGGTCCGCCGCAACGGCCTTGTCGCCATGTCCGTTTTGCTCGCCGGAACGACGTTGGGATCAACCGCCGCCGCCCAGACGGCGCGACAGGCGCAGGGCGAGACGGCGAGCTCGGTTGAGGACGTGGTGGTCACGGCGGCCCGAACCATCCTGCCGGCCAGCGCCCTGCCGATGACGGTGGAGGTGATCGACCGAAAATCCCTGGCGGAACAGGTCGCCATCAGCGGCTCGGTGATTGATGCGGTTGCGACCCTGTCGCCGTCCTTTTCGCCGACGCGACAGAAGCTGACCGGTTCGGGCGAGAGCCTGCGCGGCCGCTCGCCGCTTTTCGCCATCAACGGCATTCCGCAGTCGACGCCGATCCGCGACGGTTCGCGTGACGGCTATACGATCGATCCCTTCTTCGTGGACCGGGTCGAGCTGATCTACGGCTCCAACGCCCTGCAGGGCATCGGCGCGACCGGCGGCGTGGTCAATCAGGTGACGGTCGGTGCCCCGACCGCGGACGGCCTCAGCGGCCGGATGCTGGCCCAGGTCTCCAGTTCGGGCGGGCCGGAAGGCGATGGGATCGGCGCCAAGCTAGGCGGTCTGGCCGCCTATCGTCACGGAGACTTCGACGGCGTGTTCGGCCTGGCTTACGACCAGCGCGGCGCCTTCTATGACGCGAACGGTCGCCGCGTCGGTGTCGATAACACCCAGGGCGAGGTGCAGGATTCCAAGGCCCTGTCCTTCTTCGGCCGCTTCGGTTGGGACCTGAACGATACGGTGCGCCTGGACCTGCTCGCCAATCGGTTCGAGCTGAAGGGCGACGGCGACTATGTGGTCCTGGCCGGCGATCGTCTCATCGGGCGTCCGGCCAGCAGCAAGCGCGGGCAGGTAGAAGGACAGCCTGCCGCGAACCGGGTTGAGACGGTGTCAGCCTCTCTGACCGACAGTGATCTGGCGGGCGGCGACTTTTCCGCCCAGGTCTTCTTCAACCGCACGCGCGACACCTTTGGAGGCGACCGCTCGGCCACCTTCCAGGACGCCAGCATTGCCCCCATCGGCACCCTGTTCGACCAGTCGTCGAACCGCTCGCGCACGCTGGGCGCGCGCGCCAGTTACGAGCGGGCTGTGCCGGGCGTGCCGGGCCTGACCGCGACCCTGGGTCTGGACGCCATGAAGGACCGCACCGAGCAGTTGATGATCGCCACCAACCGCGCCTGGGTGCCGCCGACCGAGTTCCAGAGCGTGGCGCCCTTCGTCCAGGCCAATATGCGCCTGTTCGACGGCCGGGTGCGCCTGGCCGGCGGCGTGCGCCAGGAGAACGTCGAACTGTCGATCGACGACTTCACCACCCTGGCCTCCTACGGCTCGCGCCGGGTCACGGGGGGCAAGCCCAAGTTCGAGGCCACCCTGGTCAACGGCGGCGTGGTCTATGAACCGCTGGACGGCGTGCGCGCCTATGTCAGCTACGCCGAGGGCTACACCGTGCCCGACGTGGGCCGCATCCTGCGTTCGATCAACGTCGACGGGGTCACGGTCGAGGGCTTCCTCGACATCAGTCCGGTCGTCTCGGACAATCAGGAGATCGGGCTGGAGGTGAAGCGCGGTCCGTTCGAAGCCGGGGCGACCTACTTCTGGTCCTCGTCGGACCTGGGTCAGTTCCTCGTTCGCAACGCCGACGGCGTCTATGACGTCCAGCGCCAGGCCGTCGAGATCGAGGGGCTGGAGCTCAACCTGCGCGCCCGCACCCCGATCGAGGGGCTGACGGTTTCGACCGGCTACGCCCGCCTGCGCGGCCAGACCGACACCAACGACGACGGCCGGGTGGACCGGGACCTGGACGGCGCCAACATCTCGCCGGACCGCATCAACGCCGCCGCCGTCTACGCCAACGGCCCGCTGTCGGCGCGCCTGCAGGTCCAGGCCTATCTGGCGCGTGATTTCGAGGGCGGCGACGTGCGCAACAATTTCGAAGGCTACACCGTGGCGGACGCCTACCTGCGCTATGACTTCGCCTTCGGCGGGGTGTCGCTGGCGGTGCAGAACCTCTTCAACGAGGACTATGTGACCTATAGCTCCGACACCAGCAATCCGGCCGACAACCTGCGCTACTTCGCCGGTCGGGGCCGTTCCTTCACCCTCGGGTGGGACCGTCGCTTCTGATGCGTCTGGTTCGACTGGCGCATCGCTGGACCGGGGGGCTGATCGGCCTGCTGCTGTTCGTCCTGGGGCTGACCGGGACGGTCCTGGTGTTTAAGGACGACTGGCTGCGCCTGGTCGTACCCCACGCCGCAGAGGCGCGGGTTTCGGACCCAAGTGCTATTGGCGCGGCGCTGGATCAGGCGTTCGCGGCGCCGGACCGTCCGCGTTCGGTCATCCTGGCCTCTGATAGTCTGGGCGTCCTCCGACTGAACTATGAGGACAAGACGCGCGGCGCCTACGCCGCCCAGTCGGGCGCGGTCGTAGCGCGCTGGGAAAGCCTGTGGGCGCGGCCGGAGCTGTGGCTGTTCGACCTGCACCACTATCTGCTGATCGGCGACACGGGAAAAACCATCGCCGGGATCGCGGGCCTGGCGGGTCTGGGCTTTGTCGTCACCGGGGTGATCCTGTGGTGGCCCACGCGGCGCACCTTCGTCTTTGCGGTCATGCCGAGGGCGTGGAAGCGCCCAGGGATCGTCAAGCATCATCGCGACATGGGCGTGTGGAGCGCGCCGGTCCTGGCCGTCGTCCTGACGACCGGGGCGATCGTGGCCCTATCGCCCCTGTATGACGGATTGGCCCAGGCCTTGTCGCCGGGCGCCGACCTGAAGGCGGTCACGGCCCAGCCGGAACATGAAGGGGGGGTGTTGTCCGCCGATCTGGACTGGCCGGCTATGATGACGGCGGCCCAGGCCCGCTTCCCTGACGCCGAGGCGCGCATCGTCTCCCTGCCAACCAAACAGGGCGGTCTGATTGGCCTGCGGATGCGGCGGACGGCGGAATGGCTGCCCAACGGCCGGACCCAGGTCTGGTTCGATCCCGCCGATGGACGGATTGTCGGAACACGCGACGCCATGGGGCTGCCTCTTGGGCTGCGGGTCATTAACGCCCAGTACCCGATCCACGCCGCCAAGGTCGGGGGGCTGGCCTATCGACTTGTGGTCGCCGCCTCCGGGTTGGCGCTGACCCTGCTGGGATCGCTGGCGGTCTTCACCTTCTGGTCCAACCCGAGCGGACTGCCGAAACGGCGACGCCCAAGCCCAAGTGCGCGGCGTGTCTAAGAGGTTGGGGCGGGAAGAGGTTCGCCAGACTGACACGGGCAGAGGAGAGGATCCTACGGTGAGGGTCTATCTCGCTCGAAGCGACGGTCCGCCTCCAGGCGTTCAGCCAATGTCCGCTACTGGCGGATACTGTTGAAAAAGTCCGCGAGCCGGCCGTGATCGGCCTTTTCGGCTCGATCTGGAGCCGTCGCGGAAAACTAAGCGATTGATTTCATTGGGGCGGAATTTCGGGACCCGCCCGTGGTTTGCGCCGTTTCAGCGGTCGCCGGACTTTTTCAACGGTATCGGCGCTTTGCCGACCTAGGTGGCGGGCGACGGACAAAGATCGTCCGAGTGACGGGATGGGGCCCGCGCGGTCGTGGGTTCAGGGAAACCCGAGAATGGGTGAAGCTCGTGCGAGAATGAGTCGGAGACGGATGATGGCGAAGCGGACCGGGCGACTAGCAGGTTTCGAAGTCTATCGCGGCAAGGGCCGGCGCGCGCGTCGCGTGGGCGTCGCCAAGGGGGGGATTCTGTTCAATCTCTATATGACCTGGCTTCGTCGAGGCGAAGGCGTGGGGGCGAAGCCATCTGGCATGATCAAGCGGAGAGCGGCGCGGCCTCAAGGTCTTTGAAACACCATGGCGCCACCTGAACAGCCGTGAAAAGGTGGGATTCAGGCATAGAGTTTTTGATGGGTGGTTTGATGGGTGAGGCCCCCGAGTGGGGAAAAGTTCAATGAAATCAAGGCCGGTGGCGGACAGGGTGGGATTCGAACCCACGGTAGGCTTCCACCTACGGCGGTTTTCAAGACCGCTGCCTTAAACCACTCGGCCACCTGTCCCACGCGAGTCGGCTCGCGTTCGCCTGTGCATAGCGGCAAGGCGGGCGTGACCCAAGCGGAAAGCGTTAGGCGCCGCTAACCTTCGACACGGCGCCCGAACGTGTGACCAGCCAGATACCCGCGCAAACCAAAACCAGCGCGATCAGATAGCTCCAACGCAACATGGACTCGCCTAGGAAAAGCACCGACAGCGACACGCCGAAAACCGGGATCAGGAAGTTGAAGGCGGCGATCATTCCCACGGGGTTATGCTTCAAAAGCAGGCTCCACACCGCAAAGGCGACTGAGGACAGCAGAGCCAGGTAAAGCAGCAGGGCTCCGGACGTCAGGTCGAAGCCTTGCAGTTCTCCGTCCATCCCCATGCCTGCGGCTGTCAGAATCAGGCCGCCGACAAACAACTGCCAGCCGGTCATCACCATGGGGTCGAGGCTGCGCGACAGCCGTTTGCCGTAGATGGAGGCCGCCGCCAGGACGAAAGCCGCGATCACGATGAAGCCTTCGCCCAGCAGAGTGAAGTCGAAGCCGAGCGCGCCGCCGCCCAGGTTGACTACGACCACGCCCAAGAAGCCGATCAGGCAGCCCAGCGCCTTGCGGCCGCTCAGACGGTCGTCCGCATAGATGAAATGAGCCAGAACGACGCTGAAGAAGACGCTGGTCGCGTTCATGATCGAGGATTTGACGCCTGATGCATGGGCCAGGCCGATATAGAAGAAGACGTATTGGATGGCCGTCTGGGTCAGCCCAAGCAGGGCGACCTGTCCTGCCTGACGACGGCTCATCGCCAGAACAGGCTTCTTCATCGCCATGGCGACGATCAGCAGGATCGCCCCCGCCAAGGCGAAGCGCCACCCTGCAAACAGCAGCTGGCTGGCGATATCGGTCGGCGCGACCTTCAGCAGAGCGTAGCCGCTTTTTACGGCCGGAAAGGCGCTGCCCCACAGCGCACAGCATAGGGTGGCGAGAAGGAAGACCCCAGTGCGGGTCTTGTACAGGGAGGGGGGCAAGGCGCTCGGTTCTGACGTTCAGCCGGGGAGGGGCTTTGCCGCAAGGCCATACGCGCAAACGGGACGTTAACCAAACCGGAAACCTCCGCCGTTAATTTCGGCCAAATCGATAGACGACCGGAGTAAAAGCAACATGTGGGCGAGACTGCTGAAGGGCGCGATGATCGCCGCCGCCTTCTCGACCCTGGCGGCATGCGCCAGCTTGGGCGGTAAGGGCGATGCGCCGATCGGCGCGCCCGTCGTGACCGATCCGGCTCCGATCGTTTCGGGCACCATGCGCCCCTATCAGATCCGCGGCCGCTGGTACCATCCGAAGGAACAGCCCAACTATGACGAGGTAGGGCAGGCGTCTTGGTACGGCAGCTATCATCACGGGCGTTCAACCTCGACCGGCGAACGGTTCGACATGAACGGCCTGACCGCCGCTCATAAGACCTTGCCCTTGCCCAGCCTGGTCGAGGTGACGAACCGCGCCAATGGGCGCCGGGTCATACTGCGCGTCAATGACCGAGGGCCGTTTGTCGACGGACGCATCATCGATCTGTCGCGCGGAGCCGCCGAGGAGCTAGGCCTCCTGCAGCAAGGCGTGGGAGACGTGCGCGTCCGTTATGTCGGCCCTGCGCCGCGCCAGGGCGGAGGAACAGCCCTCCGCCGAGCAGAAGCCGACAGCGCGCGCCAGCCCCAAGCAACTCAGGTTCAGACGCAGTCCCAGGGGCCGCGCCCCTACTACGAGAACACAGCGGTCCCGTCCCAGCCCGCCCCGCAGCCCGCCCCGCAGCCCGTCTACACAGCAGCGCAACCGGCGGCCTCGAACGCCTATTGGGTGCAGGCCGGAGCCTATTCTGATCGACGCGGCGCAGACCAGGTCGCAAGACGCCTCGGCGACAAGGCCGTAGTGCAGAACATCGACAGGAACGGACGGCCGTTGTTCCGTGTCGTGGTCGGTCCGTGGCCCGATGCCGGGGCTGCTGAACGCGCTCGGCAGGCCGTTATGGCGCGCGGCTTTGACGATGCCTTGTTGATAGGCGGCTGAACGGGCTTGCTTCCCGCGCCTCGCTCGCCATTGTGCGCGGGTGCAGCGAGGCAGATTCATCACTTTCGAAGGCGGCGAGGGCGCCGGCAAGACGACCCAGGCGCGCCTGCTGGTTGAACGCTTGCGCGCGCGCGGCCTCGACGTGCTTCAGACGCGCGAACCTGGCGGATCGCCGGGGGCTGAGGAGATCCGCAACATCGCCGTGTCGGGCGAGGCGGATCGCTGGTCAGCGCGCACCGAAACCCTGTTGATGTATGCGGCGCGGTCGGACCATCTGGAGCGGACTATTCTGCCCGCGCTTGAGGCCGGGCGCTGGGTGGTCTGCGACCGTTTCGCGGATTCCAGCCGCGTCTACCAAGGCGCGGGCGGGGGGACGCCGGAAAGCCTGATCGAAGCGCTGGACGACGCCGTGGTCAACGGCGACCAACCCGATCTGACCCTGGTGTTCGACCTGCCGGTTGAGGTCGGTCTTGATCGGGCCTTCGGGCGCGGGTTGTTCGAGACTCGCTTCGAATCCAAGGGGCTGGCCTTCCATCAGAAACTGCGCGACGGCTTCCTCAAGGTGGCCGAACGTCACCCTGAACGCTGCGTCGTCCTTGATGCGACGGGCGAGGTCGATGAGGTCTCGGCCCGGCTGTGGGCCGTGGTGGAGGAGCGGCTGCTTTGAGCGAGCATCCGCGCGACCGCTTCGACCTGATCGCCGACATCCAGGCCGAGGAAGCCTTTCTGGATGCGCTGAACCGAGGGCGGCTGCACCACGCCTGGCTGTTGTGCGGGGTCGAGGGATCAGGCAAGGCCAGCTTCGCCTATCGCGCCGCACGTCGACTTCTGGGCGCCGCGCCGGACCCGTCGCGCGGGCCGCTGGGCGCCGCGCCGCATGACCCCGTCAGCCGCCTGGTGTCCGCCCAGGCCCATCCGGACCTTCTGGTGCTGGAGCGCGCAGTCGAGGGCGGCAAGCTGAAGCGCGCCATCTCCGTCGATCAGGCCCGCGACCTGCCGGAATTCTTCGCCAAGAGCCCGTCGCAGGCCCGGCACCGCGTCGCTATCATCGATGCGGCGGACGATCTGAATATAAACGCCGCCAACGCCTTGCTTAAAATTCTTGAGGAACCGCCTGAAAGCGGCGTGCTCTTCCTGGTCACCCATGCGCCGGGCCGTTTGTTGGCCACCATCCGCTCTCGCTGTCGGCGGCTGACCTTCCCGGTTTGGCCTGAGGCGCGTCTGGCCGATATGGTGCGTCAACGCACCGGCGTGTCCGAAGATGAAGCCTTGGCCGCTGCGGCCATGGCAGGGGGCTCGCCCGGCGCAGCTCTGGATCTGGCGTCGGGCGCCATGACCGAGGTCGACCGTCTCGCTCGCGCCTGGGTTGATGGACCAGAGATTGATCGCGCGGAACAACTGGCCATCGCCGACGGCTTCCGCGGCGCGGAAGGGCAGGCGCGGTTCGAGGCCCTGATGGATCGCCTGATCGCAGCGGTGAAACGGCGGGCCGTCGACTCTGGCGGCCGCGAAGGCGCACGCTGGGCCGAGCTTTGGGGGCGGCTGTCCGACCTGCCCGATCGCGCCATCGGGCTGAATCTTGATAAGGGAGACGTCCTGGCCGGAGCCTTGGCCGACATCGCCCGCACGAAAGCCGCCGCCTGATATGCTCATCGACAGTCACGTCAACCTGCACGCCCCCCAGTTCGACGAGGATCGCGAGGCGGTGATCGACCGTGCGCGCCAGGCGGGCGTGCGGCTGATGGTCGAGATTTCCGACAAGTTGTCGACCTTCGAGGCGACGCACGCCCTGGCGATGAACAACGCCGACATCTGGTGCACGGTCGGCGTCCATCCGCACGAGGCCAAGGACTATGCCGACCTGACCGTGGACCGTTTGGTTGAACTGGCGGATCGCCCGCGCGTCATCGGCATCGGCGAATGCGGCCTGGACTTCCACTATGACCTCAGCCCGCGCGATGTTCAGGCGACGGTCTTCCGCCAGCACATCGAGGCGGCGCGCCGCACGGGCCTGCCTCTGGTGATCCACACGCGCGAAGCCGATGAGGTCATGGCCGATATCCTGCGCGAAGAACACCGCCGCGCGCCGTTCAAGTTCCTGATGCACTGCTATACTAGCGGCCTGGAACTAGCTGAAACTGCAATGGAACTCGGCGCCTGGTTCTCGGTTTCAGGCATCGCCACCTTCAAGGCGGCCGAGGAGGTGAGGGAGGTCATCCGTCGGATGCCTGAAGACCGCATCATTGTTGAGACCGACTGCCCCTACCTGGCGCCCATCCCGCATCGCGGCCGCCGGAATGAACCCGCCTATGTCGGTCTGGTGCTGGAAAGGCTGGCCGAGATACGCGGTTGGACGCCTGAACAAGCCGATGAGGTGACGACTGACGCCTTCTTCAACCTGTTCGATCGCATTCCCAGGCCTGCCGAATGAGCGGGCAGGGCGAGTTGGAAGTCGTCATTCTCGGCTGCGGCTCGTCCGGCGGCGTGCCTCGCGGCGACGGCGACTGGGGCGACTGCGACCCGTCCGAACCACGCAATCGGCGCACCCGTTGCTCCATGTTGGCGCGCCGACACGGCCCGGATGGCATGACCAGCGTGGTGATCGACACCTCGCCCGACTTCCGCCAGCAGATGCTGGCCGCCGAGGTCCGTCATGTCGACGCGGTTCTCTACACCCACGACCATGCGGATCAGACACATGGCATCGACGACCTTCGCGTCTTCGCCGCCCACGCGCGTCGACGCATTCCCGCCTGGATGGATGCGGCCACTCACCACGCCCTGACGCGGCGCTTCGACTACATCTTTGAGAGCCACCACGGCTACCCGGCTATCGTCGAGGCTCTTCGCCTCCCGCCGCACGGCCAGTCATGGGAAGTGAAGGGGCCCGGCGGCCCGATCCCCGTCATGACTTTCGACCAAATGCATGGACCGATCCGCTCGGTCGGATACCGCTTGGGATCCGTCGCCTATTCAAGCGACGTCTCAGACCTGGACGACGCGGCTCTGGAAGCCGTGAGCGGCGCTCAGCTGTGGATCATCGACGCGCTGCGCTACACGCCGCATCCAACCCATGCTCACGTCGATCTAGCCTTGGAGTGGATCGCGCGCGCAGAGGTTTCCAAAGCCGTGCTGACGAACCTTCACATAGATTTGGATTACAGTACCTTGTCACGCTTTTTGCCTTCGAACGTTGAAGTGGCGTTTGATGGTTGGCGAGGCGCTTTCGACCTCTAAACGCTTTTCTCAGAAGGGCGTTCGATCAGTTCATGATCAGGGCGTAGCCCGCCTGCTGATGGTGGATGACCGTCATCAACGCTGCGAGATCGACCTGCACGCCCGGCTCCAGATCGGCTTCCGTCAGGCCGTTGGCGACCATGGACTGACCGCAAAGCCGCACCTGGACCCCGGCAGCCGTCAGGGCTCGAACAAGGGCGCTGTTCGGGTTTGTCTCGCCCTTGCCGCGCGCTGCCCACGCTGCATCGGACAGAGAGGCCAGAGACGCGCCGCCATGCATCACAACAACGATCTTTCGCTGCTCGGCAGGGACGCCGTTCGCCGCCAGCATATTGGTCAGGCGCGCGACACGTTCCAGTCCTTTAAAGGGCTTGTCGTCAGGACCGCCCTGGGTCAGGTCGACGATGACGCGATAGTCGCGCTGGGGGTCAGGCTGTTCGCCAGCCTGAGGCAGAGGCGTAAAGGCTCCATAGCCGATCACGGCCTGGGCTAGAGCCGGCGCACCCAAGGCAAGAAGGACGCATGAGGTGATCACGGACGCGAGGAAGATGTTTTTCATAGCGTACCAAGCCGTACAACGCCGTGAACGCTCAGGCTATGGATCAAAAGTCCAATACCATATTTCGCAGACTGCACAGGTTCGGAAACTGTTGCAGCCATAAATGGCTGATTTAACGCCAAAAATTATGCAATTTGAGAGAGGCGGCCGTTGCGCTTGGCGGCGGAGCTTCTGTTGCAAACACGGAGGCGCTCGGGCGGATGCAGAGGCGCGATCGTCACGAAAACCTGAGGCGTAGATAGGTTGTGGATAAACGCCATAAGCGAAACGGATGTCCGCTTCTGACTCAACCCGGTCATTGGCGACGTCCGCTCTCGGGCAAGTCGTTGGTCAATTACCGAATGCGCGAGTCTGCCTCTTCGCCGACCGTGGGATGTTCCGCTCCCGGGCAACAGGGATGGCGCTCGCCCTATGGCGTAGCCAGCCCGTTGCCAGAATTTCCGAAGGTGAGCTCCAAAACTTCGCCGTGGATGACGTGCCCCTGAGTTTTCATCCAGCGGCGACCAGAGTCCTTGGGTTAGTTACGCCTCGCAGCGTGGGGTGAGCAACAGGCCGGGCCGCGCAGCTTTCATCCTGCGCAGCGGGTCGGCCTGTTGCGGTCAGACTGGCGGC
>WPCJ01100465.1_pt1 | contig 30108 bp, 31 predicted proteins | sample 5399831 | NCBI WGS metagenome assembly WPCJ01 (sample SAMN12869470, study PRJNA574797) | sludge metagenome | isolation source: wastewater treatment of pH10 | place: China:Beijing | collected 2019-05-20 | reverse complement strand
CCGCTCCGGTGCAGGCTGTGGCCACGAACGCCCCTGCCGCAACCGCTCCCGCGGCTGAAGCGGCGAAACCCGCCGCCCCGGCCAGGAGCAAGCAACCACCTCCCGCGACGCAGGAAGAGGCGGTCGAGCGGCTGAACGCCTATCTCAACAGCTTCCAGACCCTGCAGGGCAATTTCATCCAGCACGCTTCCAACGGCCGGCGCCTGGAAGGCCGGATCTACATCCAGCGACCCGGCAAGATGCGCTTCGAATACGAGCCGCCGACCACAACGGAGGTGATCGCCGACGGCACCTCCGTCGCGATCCGCGACAAGCGCCTGGCGACGCAGGACCTCTACTCCATCGGTCAGACGCCGTTGAAATTCCTCGTGCGCGAGAAGATGGATCTGGCGCGCGAAGGCACGCTGAAGGGCGCCAGCATCGACGGCGACCTCCTGACGGTCAGGCTGGAGGACCGCTCGACGCTGGGCGGCACATCGAAGATCACACTCAAATTCGATCTCGTTGCCAATGAGTTGCGGCAATGGGTCGTGGTGGACCCGCAAGGCTACGAAACCGCGATCTCGCTCTACAATCTCGACACCCGTCGCCGGCCCGATCCGCAGAATTTCGTGATCGACTACCAGCGCAGGCTTTGACGGCGCGCGGCAAGCCGAAAACGGCTTGCCTTTTGCGCTCGGGCAACCCAGTTTCCGGCCTCCTCCCTGCCGGAATCCTCGCGTGCAACTCACCGTCACCAGCTGGAACATCAATTCCGTCCGCCTGCGCATCGGCATGGTCGGCGAATTCCTGACCACTCACGCCCCGGACGTGCTCTGCCTGCAGGAGACCAAGACGCCCGACGAGCAGTTCCCGGCCAAGGCCTTTCACCAGCTCGGCTACGTCCACCAGGCCTTCATCGGCCAGAAGGGCTATAACGGCGTCGCCATCGTCTCGAAACTACCCTTCAGCGAGAAGGAGGCGATGTCGATGTGCGGCCGCAGCGACGCCCGGCACATGACGGTGACGCTCGACAAGGCGGCCGGCGCCGCCGCCGGCATCGCCATCCATAATTTCTACATCCCGGCCGGCGGCGACCTGCCCGACCCCGAGAAGAACGACAAGTTCGCCCATAAGCTCGCCTTCCTCGACGAGATCGGCACATGGGGCGTGACCAGGAAGCCGACCGACCGGCCCGCGATCCTGCTCGGCGATCTCAACATCGCCCCGCTGGAGCACGACGTCTGGAGCCACAAGCAGCTCCTCGACGTCGTCAGCCACACGCCCATCGAGACGACCACGCTGGAGAGGCTGCGCAGCGAGCTCGGCTGGACCGACGCGGCCCGCACACTGCGGCCCGAACCCGAAAAGCTCTATTCCTGGTGGAGCTATCGCGCGCAGGACTGGGCTGCCTCGAACAAGGGCCGCCGCCTCGACCATATCTGGCTTTCGGACGGGCTGAAGCCCGCGCTGCGCGACCTCACCTTCCTGCGCGAGGCCCGCGGGTGGGAGCGCCCCTCTGACCATGTCCCGGTCACGGTGACGCTGGAGCTCTGACGAGCGACGCACAGCCCTCCATGCCGCACCGGCCCCTCCGCCATGCCGGTCCGTCCTAACGGCCGGCCGGGTCCGCATGGTAATGGCCTGCCGCGAACTCTCCGGCGAAGCCAGACCCGTGCAGCCAGCTCTTCCCACGACGCTTTCGTTGCGCGACGCTCTGCTCACGTTGGCGGTGATGGTCGTCTGGGGCACCAATTTCGTCGTGATCCATATCGGCGTCGCGCATTTCCCGCCGATACTCTTCGCGGCGCTGCGCTTCACCTTCGCGCTCCTTCCGGCTGTGTTCTTCCTCAAGCGCCCGGACGCTCCCTGGATGAAGCTTGCCGCCTATGGCGTGCTGATCGGAGCCGGTCAGTTCGGGCTGCTCTTTTACGCGATCAAGGGTTCTATCGCGCCGGGCCTCGCCTCCCTCGTGGTGCAGTCACAGCCCTTCTTCACGATCCTGCTGGCGGCAGCGATCACGCATGAGCGTGTGCAGCCCTTCCAGATCGCCGGCCTGCTGCTCGCCGCCGTCGGCATCGGCGTGATCCTCTGGCACACCGACGGCTCGACGACGCCCCTGGGCATCGTCCTCGTGCTCGGCGCCGCCTTCTGCTGGGCCGCCGGCAATATCGTCGCGCGCAGCACACCCTGGGTCGACATGCTCGCCTATGTCGTCTGGACCAGCCTGTTCGCGATCCCGCCGCTACTCGCCCTGTCCTGGCTGATCGAGGGCTGGCCGGCGATTCGCGATAGCCTCGCCCATGCGCCCGCCGCCGCCTGGGTCGCAGCGGTCTGGCAGGCGGTCGGCAATGTCATGTTCGGCTATGCGGTCTGGGGCTGGCTGCTCTCGCGCTACGCAGCCGCCACCGTCGCGCCGACATCCCTGCTGGTCCCGGTTTTCGGGATGGGCGCCGCCGCCATCTGGCTCGGCGAGCCCTTGCCCGGCTGGAAATTCCTCGCGGCCGGGCTGGTGCTCTCCGGCCTGTGCGTCAACAGCCTCTGGCCGCGCTTCGCCGCGATCCGGGCGGCACGGCACCCGCCCTCGTCCTGAACGACGAGGCTATTTCCGGTCGATCGCGTTCAGCGCATCCTGCACTGCCGCGAGTTCGCTGACGAAGCCCTGCAACCGGGCCCCGATCGCAGCGGCGATAGCCTCCGCCGAATCAGGTGATTCGCCGAGCACGCGCCGCATCACGCTGCGCGGCAGCCGCATCACCTGGGTCGGCTCGCGCGCGATGGCCGTGACCTGACGCGGGACCGAAGTGAAAAGCGCGAGCTCGCCGATCATCGCTCCGGGACCGACGACCTCACTCGCAGGCTGACCGTCGTCTTGCTCCGTCAGCGCGACCGCGCCGGAGACCACCAGCACAGCGCCGTCGGACGGCTCGCCGGCCCGGAACAGAACGTCGCCGGCGCGCAGGATGCGGCTTTCGGCAGCGAAGGCGAGCAGCCTCAGCGCATCGCGATCCATCAAGCTCAGCAACGGCTGCCGAGCCAGCAGAGCCATGTCGTCGTCGAGTGCCATCCGTCAGGGATTCAGCCGGTAACCGCCGGCATCGGTGACCAGCAGGCGGGCATTGCCTGGATCGGGCTCGATCTTCTGGCGCAGCCGGTAGATATGGGTTTCGAGCGTATGAGTCGTCACCTGGCTGTTATAACCCCAGACCTCCTGCAGAAGCACCTCTCGCGCGATCGGCTTGCGGCCGGCTCGATAGAGGAAGCGCAGAATTGCGGTCTCCTTCTCGGTGAGCTTGGTCTTGGAGCCCTTCTCGCTGACGAGCAGCTTGGAACCCGGGTGGAACGTGTAGGGACCGACCTGAAAGATCGCGTCCTCGCTCGCCTCGTACTGCCGCAGATGCGCGCGAATGCGCGCCAGCAGCACAGCGAACTTGAACGGCTTGACCACATAATCGTTGGCGCCCGCTTCGAGCCCGAGCACGGTGTCGGCATCCGAACCCTGCGCGGTCAGCATCACCACCGGGCCCTTGAAGCCATTCTTGCGCATCACCTTGACGGCCTCGCGCCCATCCATGTCGGGCAGGCCAACATCCATCACCGCGAGGTCGACACGCTCGCCCTGCACGGCCTTGATCGCCGCCGTCGCGTTATCGGCGGTCGATAGCCGGAACTCATCGTAGAGGGAGAGCTGCTCCGACAATGTATCGCGCAGGATCTGGTCGTCATCGACCAGCAGGATATGATGGACGGCGGACATGGACGGATCGCTCACACGCAGGGATTGCGGCAACATGAGCCCGCTGAGTCGTCATCGCAAGTGAGGTCGCCTGGAAATCCCGTGAGAAACCGACCGAACCACCGCGCCGTATCGCATGGCGGCCCGCGCAATCTCACCACCTTGCGCGTCTTCGCCTCGGTCCACGACCGGCGCAAGGGCTTCCTCATTGCCGGCGGCGCCATCTTCCCCTGCGCGCTCGGCCGCTCCGGCATCGCGACCGCGAAGCGCGAGGGCGATGGCCATACGCCCCGTACCGATCTGCCGCTGCGCAGCATCTTCTACCGGGCCGATCGTCTCGCTCGCCCTCGCACTCTGCTCCCCCTGAAACGGATCGGAGCGCGCGACGCCTGGTGTGACGACCAGACCGATCGCCGCTACAATCGCCTGATCGATCGCCCGCCCGGCGAGGCCGAGGAGCGCCTGCAGCGCGAGGATCATCTCTATGATGTGATCGTCGAACTCGGCTGGAACGACCGGCCGGTACAGCGCGGGCGTGGCAGCGCGATCTTCTGGCACCTGGCCCGTACCGGCTTCACACCGACTGCCGGCTGCGTCGCCGTCGAGGGCCATGTCTTCGCCAAGGTGTTGCCACGGCTGGCACGCCATTGCCGCATCGTCGTGAGGTAAGCTAGGAAGAGCGTGGGCACCGTCTCGTTCATCACTTCGGATCAGGCTGTCGCGCTTCCGGGCACCGTCCCACGGCGGGGCGCCATCCCAGCCAGAGATTTGCGATGACTGATTCGGTTTCCTCGTTCCGCTTCGGGCGGATCGCCGCGATGTTGCCCGTCGCCGACATGGGCCGCGCCTGCGATTTCTACATCGGCGCGCTTGGCTTCCGGAAAACCTTCGAGAACGGCGAACCTGTCGGCTTCATGATTCTGAAGCGTGATTCAGCCGAGCTGCACCTGACGCTTCAGCCCGGTCACAGGGCCGCGCCCTTCAACGTCGCGCATATGTTGGTCGAGGATATCGACGCGGTCCATGCCGTGATCCGCGAGCGCGGCCTGCGCATCATCAAGGGTTTGCGCGACAAGGACTACGGCCTGCGCGCCTTCGTCTTCGAGGATCCCGACGGCAACCGCATCGATGTCGGCGAGCCCTTGAAGAGCTAGCCCCGCGCCCCGAAGATCGCGCTGCCGACTCGCACATGGGTCGCGCCGAGCTGGATCGCCGCCTCGTAATCGGCGCTCATGCCCATCGACAAACCCTTGAGCCCGTTGCGGGCGGCGATCTTGGCGAGCAGCCCGAAATGCGGCGAAGGCGGCTCGTCCGCCGGCGGGATGCACATCAGACCTTCGATCGCGAGACCGTGAACATCGCGGCAGCGGGCGATGAAGGCATCCGTCCCGGCCGGCAGCACGCCGCCCTTCTGCGCCTCCTCGCCGGTGTTGACCTGAACGAAGAGCCGCGGCGCCCGCCCCGCCCGCGCGATCTCGCGCGCGAGTTCCTTCGCCAGGCTTTCGCGGTCGAGCGACTGGATGACGTCGAAGAGCTCGACCGCCTCGCGCGCCTTGTTCGACTGCAGCGGGCCGACCATGTGCAGCTCGGCGTCCGGGAAGCGCTCCTTCAGCGCCGGCCATTTCGCCCTGGCCTCCTGGACATAGTTTTCGCCGAAGATGCGTTGCCCCGCTTCGAGCACCTCCGTGATCTGCTCGGCAGGCTTGGTCTTCGAGACCGCGACCAGCGCGACCGAGCCAGCTTCACGCCCGAAATCGCGCTCGGCGCGGCCGATCGCTGTTCGAATTTCAGCCAAACGCGTAACCGTATCGCTCATCTGCCAGCCTCTCATGCCCCGCGCGCCGTTGACCGCGTGCGCGCAATGGTGTCCTAGAGCAGGTTGCAAGATTCCGACATCCGGTTTTTGCATTCTGCCCTTGCGCCGGCCTGCCTCCGGGAGCCGGCGAACCGCCAAGAATCGTCCGCTCAGAGAATTGCCCGCTGACATGGCCGTCGAACGCTACAATCCGAAAGAGTCCGAGCCGAAATGGCGCACCGTCTGGGAAGAGCGCAAGCTTTTCGAGACCAGGAACGACGATACGAGGCCGAGCTACTATGTCCTCGAGATGTTCCCCTACCCGTCGGGGCGCATCCATATGGGCCATGTTCGCAACTACGCGATGGGCGACGTCGTCGCGCGCTACAAGCGCGCCAAAGGTTTCGCGGTGCTGCACCCGATGGGCTGGGATGCGTTCGGCCTGCCGGCCGAGAACGCGGCCAAGCAGAAGAAGGTCCATCCGCGCGAATGGACCTATGAGAACATCGCGACGATGCGCAAGCAGCTCAAGTCGATGGGCCTGTCGCTGGATTGGAGCCGCGAGCTCGCGACCTGCGACCCCAGCTATTATCGTCACCAGCAGAAGATGTTCCTCGACTTCCTGAAGGCCGGGCTGGTCGATCGCAAGACCGCCAAGGTCAACTGGGACCCTGTCGACGAGACCGTGCTGGCCAACGAGCAGGTTATCGACGGCCGCGGCTGGCGTTCCGGCGCGCCGGTCGAACTCCGCGAGCTGACTCAGTGGTTCTTCAGGATTAGCGAATACGGCCAGGAGCTCGATGACGCTCTGGAAGGGCTGACCCGCTGGCCCGAAAAGGTCCGGCTGATGCAGAAGAACTGGATTGGCCGCTCGGAAGGGCTGCTGGTCCGTTTCGCCCTCGAATCGAATGGAGCCGGGCAGGATGAGGTCGAGGTCTACACGACCCGGCCGGACACCCTGTTCGGCGCGAAATTCGTCGCCGTCGCGCCCGATCACCCGATCGCCAAGTCGATCGCGGCAAAGAGCCCGTCGCTGCAGGCCTTCATCGACGAGTGCAAGCGTATCGGCACCGCGCAGGAAGCCATCGACAAGGCCGAGAAGCTCGGCTTCGACACCGGTCTGCGCGCCGTGCACCCGTTCGATCCGAACTGGACGCTGCCGGTCTATGTCGCGAATTTCGTCCTGATGGAATACGGCACAGGCGCCATCTTCGGCTGCCCGGCGCATGACCAGCGCGACCTCGACTTCGTCAATAAATACGGCCTCGGCAATGTCCCGGTCGTCGCGCCGGAAGGCGCCGATCCCGCGAGCTTCATCGTCACCGACACCGCGTATGACGGCGACGGCCGTATGATCAATTCCCGCTTCCTCGATGGTATGACCATTGCGGAAGCAAAAGAGGAGGTTGCACGCCGGCTCGAAAGGGAAACCCGCGGCAACCGCCCGGTCGGCCAGCGCAAGGTCAATTTCCGCCTGCGCGACTGGGGCATCTCGCGCCAGCGCTACTGGGGCTGCCCGATCCCGGTCGTCCACTGTTCCGCTTGCGGAACGGTACCGGTCCCCGATGCCGATCTGCCTGTGCAGCTACCGGATGACGTCTCCTTCGAGAAGCCGGGCAATCCGCTCGACCATCATCCGAGCTGGAAGCACGTCGCCTGCCCGCGATGCGGGAAGGATGCCCGTCGCGAAACGGACACGATGGACACCTTCGTCGATTCGTCCTGGTATTTCGCCCGCTTCACCGATCCGTGGCGAACGGAGAGCCCGACCGACCGCAAGGCAGTCGATCGCTTCCTGCCGGTCGACCAGTATATCGGCGGCGTCGAGCATGCGATCCTGCACCTGCTCTATTCGCGCTTCTTCACCCGCGCGATGAAGAAGACCGGCCATGCCGGGCTCGACGAGCCCTTCGCCGGCCTCTTCACCCAGGGCATGGTCGTGCATGAGACCTATCGCGCCGCCAATGGCGACTGGGTCGAACCCGGCAATGTCCGCATCGAGGTCTCCGGGAACGACCGGCGCGGCTTCGATGTCGATACTGGTGCTCCGATCGAGATCGGCTCGATCGAGAAGATGTCGAAGTCCAAGAAGAACGTCGTGGACCCCGACGACATCATCGCGTCCTACGGTGCAGACACCGCGCGCTGGTTCATGCTCTCCGATTCGCCGCCCGATCGCGACGTGATCTGGACCGACGAAGGCGTGCAGGGTGCCGCCCGCTTCGTGCAGCGTCTCTGGCGCATGGTCGCGGAGATCGCGGAGCGCACCGAAAGCGGGGCCGCGAAGCCCGCCGAGATCGGCGACGCCGCCCTGGCACTGCGGAAGGCGAGCCATCGCGCACTCGACGCGGTCGGAGCCGACATCGAACGTCTCGGCTTCAACCGTTGCGTCGCCCACATCTACACACTGACCAACGCCATCGGTAAGGCGCTCGACGGCGCGGCCGAGAAGCCCGAACTCGATACCGATATTGCCTTCGCGCTCCTTGAGGCTGCCACGATCGTCACCCAGCTTGTGGCACCGATGATGCCGCATCTGGCCGAGGAGTGCTGGCACGCGCTCCGCCAGCCGGGTCTCGCCGGGGAGGCATCGTGGCCGGAAGTCGATCCTGCGCTGCTGAAGGACAACAGCATCACGCTGCCCGTCCAGCTCAACGGCAAGAAGCGCGCGGAAGTGACCGTGGCTGCCGATGCGGATATGCTGGCCGTGGAAGCAGTCGTACGCGCCAGCGAGGCCGTTCAGCGGGCGCTTGAAGGGCGCGCGATCCGCAAGATCATCGTCGTTCCCGGGAGAATCGTGAATGTCGTCGTCTGAAGCCGCTCGCCCCCGCCGCAGCCTGCTGGCGGCCATGCTGACGATCGCAGCCCTTGCCGGCGGCTGTTTCCAGCCCCTTTATTCGGACTACACCGCCAGCACGGTCGGCGGCAGCGTCAAGACGGCGCTGCGAGGCATCGAAATCCCCGAGATCAAGGGCCTGATCGGTCATTACTTCCGTAACGAGCTCGTCTACGAGCTCGACGGCAGCGGCGAGCCGGACGCTAGCAAGACCCTGAAACTGGAAGCGGTGACCGGAGAATCGGTCGAAATCGTCACGGTGGACTACGCCAATGGCCGCGCCGATTCCGCCGTGCTCGTAGCGACGGTGACATGGAAGCTGACCCGTAAAGGCGGGAACGAGGTCGTTTCCTCCGGCACGAATTCCGTCCGCGTTCCCTATGAGCGGTCGTCGCAGCGCTTTGCGACCGTCCGTGCGGCGCGCGATGCGCAGGTTCGCGCAGCCAAGAACCTCGCCACCATCGTCCGGGGCCAGATCGCCGCCGATCTCGTGTCCTGACCGGCTATGGTGGCGATCAAGGCGCACGAGGCCGAACGGACCCTCGCACGGCTCGATCCCGCCTGGCGGCTGATCCTGATCTACGGCCCCGACGCCGGCCTCGTTTCGGAGAGGGCGACGGGGTTGGCCCGCGCCAGCGTCGACGATCCACAGGACGCCTTCCAGCTCGTCCGCATGGATGGCGACGCCATCGCGTCCGACCCGCTGAAGCTCGCAGACGAGGCCAACACGATCGGCCTCTTCGGCGGCCGCCGCGCGATCCGGGTATCACCGACTTCAAAGCCTCTCCTCGCCGCCCTCCAACCGCTGCTGACCACGCCGTCGCAGGATGCGCTCGTCATCGTCGAGGCCGGTGATCTCCAGCGCAACAACCCGATCCGCACCGCCTGCGAGAAAGCGAAGACGGCGCTTGCCGTGCCCTGCTATGGCGATGCCACACGCGATCTCGGCTCGATCATCGATGAGATGGTCCGCAGTGCCGGCAAGTCGATCGACCGCGTAACGCGCGATCACCTCGCCGGTCTCCTCGGCGGCGACCGACAGACGTCGCGGCGCGAGATCGAGAAACTGCTGCTTTATGTCGGGACCGACCCCGCTGTTCAGATCGAGCATGTCGATGCGGTCGTCGGCGACACCGCCCAGCGCGAGCAGGCCATGCTGGTCGACGCGGTCTTTGCCGGAAAACTGCCGGTACTCGACCTCGCCCAGGCCAAGCTGAGCAGCGAGGGGCTGGACCCCGGCGTGATGCTCGGCGCCGTGCTGCGTCAGGCACTGACGCTGCTGAAGGCGCGGCAGAGTATTGATGCCGGCAAGGGGCTCCGTGATGTCGTCGCGACGATGCGCCTGCCCTATCCGCGCATCGCGACCACGGAAGCCGCGTTGAATGCCTGGTCCAGCACCAAACTGAGCGAGGCCGTCGGCCTGCTGGGAAATGCGGTGCTGGCGACGCGGCAGAATGCCGATATGGGCCGGGCCATCGCGACCCGCGCGCTCTGGACCCTCGCGCGGCTCGGCCGCGCAAGCCGCTCTGAGTAGTTCAGGACTTCAGTCGGTGACAGAGCGCGTCGAGCTGATCGAGCGTCTTGTAGCCGATCTTGACCTCGCCGGAGCCGTTCGCGCGATGTCCGATCGAGACCGACAGGCCCAGGGCCTCTTCAAGTGCCTTCTCAAGCGCTCGCGTATCCGGGTCCTTCACGGTCTTCGGCTTGCTCGGCACGGCGCTTCTGGTCTCGCCGCGCGCCTCTTCCTGCACGATGCGCTCGATATCGCGCACGCTCAGACCATCGTCGATGATCTTCTGGGCCATGAATTCCGGGTCCGAAACGGACAGCAGCGCGCGGGCATGACCGGCTGAAACTGCACCTTCGCTGACCAGCTTGCGTACCGGCTCCGGCAGCTTCGACAGCCGCAGCGTATTGGCGACATGGCTCCGGCTCTTGCCGATGACACGCGCCAGATCGTTCTGGGTATAGCCGAATTCAGCGATCAACCGTTCGTAGCCGGCCGCCTCCTCGATCGCATTGAGATCCGTGCGCTGCACGTTCTCGACGATGGCGATCTCCAGCGCCTCCCGATCATCGGCCTCGACCAGAAGAACCGGAACGTCGTGCAATTCGGCGCGCTGGGCAGCCCGCCAGCGCCGCTCACCGGCGATGATTTCGTAGGCATCCATCATTCCGGGAATGGAACGAACAATGATCGGCTGAAGGATGCCGCGTTCGCGGATCGAGGTGGTCAGATCCTCGAGGTCCTCCTCGACGAAATTGCGGCGCGGATTGCGGGCGCTCGGCCGCAGGAACTCGACGGGAACGCGGCGCTGCCCGCGAGCCCGCTCGATCGCGCCGATCTCGTCACCGACATCGCCGATCAGCGCCGCCAGACCGCGGCCCAGGCGGGAACGCCCCTGTTCTTCGGCCATTGTCATCCTCATCAACTTCTAGTTCTAGGTTCAGGCTGCTGCCCGCAGGGCGCGCTCGCGTTTGATCACTTCCGAAGCCAGCCGCAGATAGGCTTGCGAGCCCGAGCAACGCAGATCATAGAGCAGCGCCGGCTTGCCGTAGGACGGCGCCTCGGAAATCCGCACGTTACGGGGAATCACGGTCTCGTAGACCTTGTCGCCGAGGAAGCTCTTCACATCCGCCATCACCTGGCCGGAGAGGTTGTTGCGCGGATCGAACATCGTCAGCACGACGCCCTGAATGATCAGGCGTGGATTGAGGCCCGCCTTGACTTGCTCCACCGTCTTCAGGAGCTGGCTGAGACCTTCCAGCGCGAAGAACTCGCATTGCAGTGGCACCAGTACCGCATCTGCTGCGGTCATAGCATTGATCGTGATCAGGCTGAGCGAAGGCGGGCAGTCGATCAGGATATAGGTCAGATCCTGACAGCGCTGATCGTAGACCAGTTCGTCGATGGCGTTCTTCAGGCGATGCGCGCGATCCTTGGCCGAGGCGATTTCCAGCTCGACGCCGAGCAGGTCGAGCGTCGAGGGCGCCAGAGACAGGCCGGGAACCGCCGTCGGCTGCAGGGCCTGCCCCAGGCCAACATCGCCACAAAGCACGTCATAGGTCGAGGATTTGCGGTTGCGACGATCGACGCCGAGGCCCGTCGAAGCATTGCCCTGCGGGTCCAGGTCGACGATCAGAACCTTTTCGCCAATCGCCGCCAGGGCCGTGCCGAGATTGATCGCCGTCGTCGTCTTGCCGACGCCGCCTTTCTGATTGGCAAGCGCGATCACGCGCGGGCGGCGCGGCGTCGTCACGGATGTGAGCTCAGTCATGGATCGGCTCGTCTCTCCGCCGAGCGTACCATCAGGATTCGCGCGGCATCATCAGTCACGGAGGAAACCGTTGTCGCCTGAATCTTCCAATATCTGGCCGAGTCGGTCAATTCCGCATCTAGATGTTGTCCCTTGGGAAAGAGCCCAAGCGTGCCGGTTCTCAACAGCTCTTCGCACCAATCGAGCAGTTGGGGCAGGGAAGCGAGCGCACGGGCCGTCACGACATCGACCTTGCCGGTGAAATCGCCGATCACATCTTCGATACGAGCCGCATGAACTTTGACCGGAGCACCGGTAATGCGGGCCGCATGGCGCAGAAACGCGCATTTCCGGGCATTGCTCTCGACCAGGTCGATCTGTCCCTTACCCTGCTCGGCCAGGCAGATGCCGATCACCAATCCCGGAAAACCGCCACCGGAACCCAGATCAAGCCAGCGCTCGCGCCCCTCGGCCAGCCGGAAAATCTGCAGGGAATCCGCGATATGGCGCGTCCAGACCTCGGCGAGCGTCGCCGAGGAGACAAGGTTTTTCGCCGCCTGCCAGCGTCCGAGCTCCGTGACCAGCAGGGCGAGGCGCTCCTCTGTTTCACGTGAAACAGGCGTCAAGCTCAAAGCGCGCTGGCGGTCGTTTTTATCAACAGTCACGTCGACCCTGTGGATAATGCCGCGGTGCGGGCCTTCCGGGCATGTGCCGCCAGCAGCGTCAGCGCCGCCGGCGTCATGCCCTCGATCCGTCCGGCCTGGGCCAGATCGGCTGGACGCTGAGCCGCCAGCTTGAGTTTCAACTCGTTCGACAAACCCGAAATCGCGTCGAGATCGAGATCCGCTGGAACCTTCAAGGACTGATCCCGGCGATAAGCCTGAATCTCGGCCGCCTGGCGATCGAGATAGACCGAATAGACCGCATCCGCAGTCACGCGCGCCACGACGGGAGCGGCGTACGCGTTCAGCTCCGGCCAAACCGAAGCTACCTGTGTGAATGTGACATCCGGATAGGACAGGATCTGGTAGGCGCTGCGGCGAAGCCCATCCCGATTGAGTTGCAGGCCGAAGCCCTGTGCCTGCTGCGGCGTCAGCGAGAGGCTTCTCAACTTATCTCGTAGAGAGGAGATATCCCGATTGCGGGTCTCGAATGCCGCCCGGCGTGTCGAACTGACGATACCAAGTTGCAAGCCCAGCGGCGTCAACCGCTCATCGGCATTGTCCACGCGCAAGGACAAGCGAAACTCCGCCCGTGACGTGAACATTCGATACGGCTCCGTAACGCCATGGGTCACAAGATCATCGACGAGAACACCGATATAGGACTGGGTGCGGTCGAAGACGGCCGGGTCCGCTCCTCCCGCCATGCGCGCCGCATTCAAGCCGGCGAGCAGGCCTTGCGCGCTTGCCTCCTCGTAGCCCGTGGTGCCGTTGATCTGCCCAGCCAGGAACAGCCCGGCCAGAGCGCGTGTCTCCAGGGTATTTTTCAGCGCGCGCGGGTCGACGAAATCATACTCGATCGCGTAGCCCGGCCGAAGCATGGCCGCCCGCTCCAGGCCTGGGATCGTCTTCAGCAGGCCGAGCTGGACATCCTCGGGCAAAGAGGTCGAGATGCCATTCGGATAGACCGTATCGTCATCGAGCCCCTCCGGTTCCAGAAAGACCTGATGGCCGTCTCGATCACCGAAGCGCCCGACCTTGTCCTCGATCGAAGGGCAGTAGCGAGGTCCGCGTCCTTCGATCTGCCCGGAGAACATCGGCGCGCGATGCAGGTTGGCCCGGATCAGATCATGGCTCGCGAGCGTCGTGCGCGTGATTCCACAGGAGATCTGCGGGTTGGCGATTGCGGGAGTCAGCGCCGAAAAGGGCTCAGGCGGCTCATCACCCGGCTGCATCTCAAGCCCCGCCCAGTCGATACTGCGACCGTCGAGCCGTGGCGGCGTTCCGGTCTTGAGCCGACCGAGCGGGAAGCCATGACGCTCCAATGTCGCGGAAAGCCCGAGGGAAGGGGCCTCGTCGACGCGGCCGGCGGGAATGCGCTTCTCTCCGATATGGATCAGGCCGCGCAGGAAGGTGCCAGTCGTCAGCACAACCGTTCCGGCAGCGAATCGACGTCCGTCTGCCAGAACTACCCCGGTAACACGGCCGGCTTCGACCGACAGATCGAAAACCTCGCCGGTAACGATATCGAGGTTGGATTGGGCTGCCAGCAGGTTCTGGACGGCTTGACGATAGAGCTTTCGATCTGCCTGGGCTCTCGGCCCCCGCACCGCCGGACCCTTCCGGCGATTGAGCATGCGGAACTGGATACCGCCCAGATCGGCGGCTCGAGCCATGATACCGTCGAGCGCGTCGATCTCGCGAACGAGATGACCCTTACCAAGCCCGCCGATGGCAGGATTGCACGACATCACGCCGATTGTTTCCGGCTTGTGCGTGACGAGCGCCGTACAGGCGCCATAGCGTGCCGCTGACGCGGCGGCCTCGGCTCCGGCATGGCCGCCGCCGACGACGATCACGTCGTAATGCTGCCGATGAGTTGACATGCGGTTTCGCTAGCGAAGCTCGACGGGCGGGTCAACGAAAACTCCCCACACAGGCCGTGCCAGCGTCATTTTCCGATGCAGAATCCCGCAAAAAGCCGGTCGAGCACATCCTCGACGTCGATACGACCAACCAGGCGTTCCAGAGCGAGCACGGCAAGGCGGATATCCTCGGAGAGCAATTCCCCTTGTCCATGCTGCGCTGTAACGGCTCGCTCGAGTGCCGCGATCGCATCAGCGACGGCAATCCGGTGTCGCTCCCGCGTCAGAAGAGCCGACCCTCCGGAACCAAGCCCTTGCAGCCGCCCGACGATACACGCAAGCAGCTCGGCCAGGCCATCACCGGTCTCGACGGAAATTGCCTGCTCGCCTGGCAGAACATCTCCGGGCAGATCGGATTTCGTTGCAACTGCGAGCTGATTCGCTTGATTCTCGATTCGATACGGAGCCGAATCGATAGCGCGTAAGCTGAGGACGAGATCCGCGCGCTCGACCAGCGCTCGAGCACGCCTGACACCTTCCGCCTCGATGGGGTCGTCGCTATCGCGAAGACCCGCGGTATCGATCAGGATGACGGGGATCCCGGCGAGATCGAGCCTGACTTCCAGGATATCGCGCGTCGTTCCAGCGATCGGCGAGACGATCGCGACATCGCGACGGGCGAGCGCATTCAGCAGGCTCGACTTGCCCGCATTGGGCGGGCCGGCCAGCACGACGACAAATCCCTCGCGGATGCGCTCGCCCATGGCGAAGCTTCCCAGAGCGCTCTGCAACGACATCAGCACATTCGAAGCGAGTTCGACCGCCTGCAGCTGCAGCGGCCCGGAAACATCGCCCTCATCGGAAAAGTCGAGCTCGGCCGCCAGCAGGCTCATCGCGTCGATCAAGGTCGTACGCCATGCCAGCGTCAGTGTGCCCAACGCGCCATCCATCTGGCGTAGCGCCTGCTGGCGCTGCCATTCCGTCTCCGAATCGATCAGGTCCGCCAGGCCCTCGACGGCAGCGAGATCGAGCTTGCCGGCTTCGAAGGCCCGACGGGTGAATTCACCGGCTTCCGCTAGCCGGACACCTGGCAACGCAGTGAGGACCGCAACCAGCCGTGCCAGGATCGCTCGCGAACCATGGACATGAAATTCGACGACATCATCCCCGGTAAAGCTAGCCGGAGCGGCGAAGAACAGGACGAGAGCCCTATCGATGGCAGCCCCTTCCGCATCGACGAGCTTGCGTAAAGTCGCGACGCGAGGCGGCGGAATTGGTCCCGCAACCGTTTCGAGAACGAATCGGACGCGTGGCCCGGAAACTCTGACCACCGCTACGCCTGCTTTGCCGGGTGCCGAGGACAAAGCCACGATTGTCGTATGGGCGTGCTGAACCATTGCTGCTGCCGGGTGCCGCGGAAGCGGCTTCTTGGACGAGCTTCCGCCGAACATCAAGCTCCGGACGGGAAGGGTGCTTGTCTAGCCGATCGATCCGGGGTTCCGGCTTTGCCGGAACTCTGGTGCCCAGCGCAGCGCTCGAACGGTATGACTCCGTCGAAGGCCGAAGCACTACCGGTCATACTCTCGTCGAACCAAGGTAGTGCCGCATTGGTATGACCACTGCGGCTACCTGCTTCATCGGCCCCTGGAAGCGTGAACCGCTCGGAAGCGGCCTTCGCGTAAGCAGAAGCGACGGTCGACTGCGGCAGTACCAGGCTGCGCTTTGTTTCACTGAAATGGCATGGAAGCCCGTCGGACTGGCCCCCTTGGCTTGGCGCCGATACGCGCCTTTCGCGGTATGACCGGTCTGTCTTGGCCTGCCATGAGAACACAGGGCGGCCCTGTATCAACCTGGCCGTCGTACTGTCCTCCGTCACGGCCCCGAATCGAATGCCGATATTGAGTCGAGACCGGGGTTAAGGGCGTTCGGCCCGCGCGAAAACAATTTCGCCGCCGCACCGGTGATCGGTACGGCGGCGAATCGAAATGCCGGCTGATTCGATGACGATCAGGTGTTCATCGAATCGAAGAATTCCGAGTTCTGCTTGGTCTGGCGCAGCTTGTCGATGAGGAATTCGATCGCGTCCTGCGGACCCATCGGGTTGAGGATGCGGCGCAGGACATAGGTCTTCTGCAGGTCGGAGCGCGGCGTGATGAGCTCCTCCTTGCGAGTGCCGGACTTGAGGATGTCGATCGCGGGGAAGATGCGCTTGTCGGCCACCTTGCGGTCGAGCACGATTTCCGAGTTACCGGTGCCCTTGAACTCTTCGAAGATCACCTCGTCCATGCGCGAACCGGTATCGATCAGCGCGGTCGCGACGATGGTCAGCGAGCCGCCTTCCTCGATATTGCGGGCGGCACCGAAGAAGCGCTTCGGCCGCTGGAGGGCGTTGGCGTCGACACCACCGGTCAGGACCTTGCCGGAGGACGGCACGACCGTGTTGTAGGCACGGCCGAGGCGGGTGATCGAGTCGAGCAGGATCACGACGTCGCGGCCATGCTCAACCAAGCGCTTGGCCTTTTCGATCACCATCTCGGCGACCTGGACGTGGCGGGACGCCGGCTCGTCGAAGGTCGAGGAGACGACCTCGCCCTTCACCGAGCGCTGCATGTCCGTAACTTCTTCCGGACGCTCGTCGATCAGCAGCACGATCAGATAGCACTCGGGGTGATTGCTGGTGATCGACTGGGCGATGTTCTGGAGCAGTACCGTCTTGCCCGTGCGCGGGGGCGCAACGATGAGCGCGCGCTGGCCCTTGCCGATCGGCGCAACGATGTCGATGACCCGCGGCGAGAAATCCTTCTTCGTCGGATCCTGGACCTCAAGCTTCAGGCGCTCGTCCGGATAGAGCGGCGTCAGGTTGTCGAAATGAATCTTGTGCTTGATCTTCTCCGGGTCCTCGAAATTGATCGAGTTGACCTTGAGCAGGGCAAAATAGCGCTCGCCATCCTTCGGGCCGCGGATGGGTCCCTCAACCGTATCGCCGGTGCGCAGGCCGAACTTCCGAATCTGCGACGGCGAGACGTAGATGTCGTCCGGGCCCGGCAGATAGTTCGAATCGGATGAGCGCAGGAAGCCGAAACCGTCCTGCAGAACCTCGACGACGCCTTCGCCAAGGATCTCGGTCTCGCGCGCGGCGAGCTGCTTGAGGATGGCGAACATCAGCTCCTGCTTGCGCATGGTGCTGGCATTCTCGACCTCGACTTCCTCGGCGAAGGCCAGAAGTTCGGTCGGCGACTTGCTCTTGAGCTCTTGGAGCTTGATTTCCCGCATGGGGCACCCGGATCGTGAACGCCCTGCCGAACAGCAGGGGAAGGACGGTACTGGAGTGATCGACTTATCGGTCCTGGCCGGACCTGCGCTTGGGTTGCGCGACATGGGCTGCTGCAAGGGCAGGCGGCTCACGAACAGTCGACAACAGAGGGAGGACGCTGGAGAAGCGTAGCGCCCTGATAGCGGGATTCCAGTCCAGGCTCAAGCGGGAAAGCGATCGCAGCTTCAGAACGGCTTCACGATGACGAGAATGACGATGCCGACCATGAGCACCGCAGGAATCTCGTTGAGGATGCGGAAATAGCGCGGCGACTTCACGTTACGGTCATTGGCGAAATTGCGGACATGCTTCACCAGAACCCCGTGGATGCCGGACAGGATGAAGACGAGCAGAAGCTTTCCGTGCAGCCAACCCCCTTTGAAGCCGAAAGCGTCCCAGGCGAGGTAAAGGCCGAGCACCCAGGTCACGATCATCGCCGGGTTGATGATGCCCTTGAGCAGCCGCCGTTCCATGATCTTGAAGGTCTCGGACTGGATCGATCCGGTCTGCGCCTCCGCGTGATAAACCATCAACCGCGGCAGATAGAGCATGCCGGCCATCCAGGAGATGACGGCCATGACATGGAAAGCCTTGATCCACTCGTACATCGCCTGAACCCTCAGCCCCGTACCCGTTTCAACAAGCGCTCGACATGCGCGATCGGCGTGTCCGGCAGGATGCCATGGCCGAGATTGAAGATGAACGGCCTGTCACCGAATGCTGCCAGGATGGCATCGACTTCCCGCTCGAGTTCATCGCCGCCTGCGCGCAGCACCAGCGGATCGAGATGGCCTTGCACCGGAACCTTCGACTGGATCGCCTCACGGGCAAAACGCCGGTCGATATCGGTTTCCAGTCCGACGGCATCGACACCCGTCCCGGCGACATAGTCAGGAATCAGATGCCCGGCGCCGCGCGGAAATCCGATGATCCGCACCTGCGGATGCACTGCCCGCACACCCTCGACAATCCGGCGCGTCGGCGCAATGCACCAGCGCCTGAAATCCTCCGCACCAAGCGCACCTGCCCAACTGTCGAAAATCTGAACGGCGTCGACGCCGGCGGCGATCTGCGCATTCAGATAGGCGATGGACGAAACCGCGATCCGGTCGATGATCGCCTGGAACAGCGCAGGGTCGCGCTCGAACAATGCCTTTGCCGGCCCCTGATCCGGCGTACCCCGGCCCGCGACCATATAGGTCGCGACGGTCCAGGGCGCCCCGCAGAAGCCGATGAAGCCGGTTTTGCGAGGCAGGGCAGACCGAACCCTGCGAACGGTCTCGGGAATCGAATCGAGCTTGGCCTGATCCGCAAAGCGATCGATCTCTGACAGGCGCTTCGCATCGGCCACGGGTTCCAGACGTGGCCCCTCGCCTTCCGCGAACCAGAGCTTCTGGCCGAGAGCCTGCGGAACGAGAAGAATATCCGCGAACAGAATTGCGGCATCGAACCCGAAGCGCCGGATCGGCTGAAGCGTCACTTCGGCAGCGAGCTCGGGATCATAGCAGAGCGACAGGAAGCTGCCGGCTTTGGCCCTCAGCTCGCGATATTCGGGGAGATACCGTCCAGCCTGGCGCATCAGCCAGATCGGCGGGATCGACAAGGTTTCGCCGCCGAGTACACGGATCAGGGCAGGGGTCTCGTGTGTCGTCATGCCTGACGGGCCATCCATCCCGCAATCTCTCAAATAAGATTCCTAGAGAGAATCTTTTGTTTTGACTCTTGGAGGCAGGGAGATACCCCGCCACAAATTCGTCCACAACCAATCCACAGCCACTGGGACAGCGAGTCGCGGGGCGCGAGGAGCCTCGGCGACCCGTTAAAGCTTTATTAACGAATTGGAATCGGCGACCGCCTCGCCGGCTTCCAAAATGATTCACGTGAAACACTTTCTTTACCATTCACAGCCGGGCGGCTGTTGATGGTTTCGGCGAGTTATACAGAGGCGCCGGCGAAGCTTCGTTTCCTGTCCACTTGTCCACACCGCTCCCCATACCCCGGGATAACCGCGAACCCTGAGCGGCCGGACATTCCGGCCGCGCTGAAACGGGCTAGCCGAGCCGACATCAATTCGCCTTGGGGCGATTCCGGTCAGGCTCAAAGCGCGCTAGAGGATAAGAACGCTTCAGGCCGGGGGATGCCGTGGTCCGCAATTATTTCCATCTGCATCTGGTTTCCGATGCGACCGGCGAGACGCTGATCGCCGTCAGCCGGGCCGCTGCGGCGCAGTATGAGGCCGTCTCGGCGATCGAGCATGTCTATCCGCTGGTTCGCTCCGAGGCGCAGCTTGCCCGCGTCCTTGCCGAGATCGAGGCTTCGCCCGGCGTCGTCCTCTACACGCTGGTCGAACCGGAATGGCAGGAGAAACTCGAGAATTTCTGTCGGGAGCTCGGCTGCCCGTGCCTGTCGGTTCTGCAGCCCGTGCTCTCGCTGTTCCAGTCCTATCTCGGACAGGCCCAGGCGACGAAGCCCGGTGCCCAGCATGTGCTCAACACCGAATATTTCCGCCGCATCGACGCGATGAACTACACGCTGCTTCATGATGACGGCCAGATGGGCGGCGATCTCGACAATGCCGACGTCATCCTGGTCGGGATCAGCCGGACTTCCAAAACGCCGACGAGCATCTATCTCGCCAATCGCGGCATCAAGACCGCCAACATCCCGCTGGTGCCGAACATTCCGCTGCCGCCCGAACTGGAAAGCGCTAGGAAACCGTTGATCGTCGGGCTCATCGCGAGCGCCGATCGCATCGTCCAGATCCGTCAGAACAGGCTGCTGTCGCTGCGCGCCGACGACGATACCTCTTATGTCGACCCGACCGCCGTCGCCGACGAGGTCACGCAATCGCGCCGCTTGTGTGCCCGCAAGGGCTGGCCGGTGATCGATGTGACACGCCGTTCGATCGAGGAAACCGCAGCCTCGATCCTCGACCTGCTCCGCGACCACCGCATGAAGTTCATCGCGACATGACCGTTGGTTCCAGCCTCTGGCTCGCTCCCGAGCCCCTGATCCTCGCCTCCGGCAGCATGACCCGACGCGACATGCTCTTGGCCGCCGGCATCCCCGTCGAGATCGTGAAACCGGAGATCGACGAACGCGCCGTCGAGGAGCCCTTGGTCGATCGTGGCGTGCCGGCGGACCAGATTGCCGCTGCGCTGGCCTGCGCCAAGGCGCTCTCTGTCTCGCGCGACCGGCCGGGCCGCTTCGTCCTCGCCGCGGATCAGACGCTCGTTTGTGACGATGTCGCCTTTCACAAGCCGGCGGATCTGGCTGCTGCGCAACGCCAGATCGGCGCGCTGTCCGGCCGCACCCACGAGCTCCACTCAGCCTTCGTCATTGCGCGAGATGGCGCGCCGCTGGTCGAAGGGCTCGAGGCAGCGAGACTGACGATGCGCCCGCTCCATACCGATTTCATTGCTCGCTACCTGGCGGCCGCCGGACCGGCGGCCTTGACCAGCGTCGGCGGTTATCAACTCGAAGGCCTCGGTGCGCAGCTTTTCGACATTGTCGAGGGCGACCATTTCACCATTCTGGGCCTGCCGCTGCTCGCGGTGCTCGCGTCGCTGCGCGATCTCGACTGTCTCGCCCGCTAACGGACTTCATCCATGTCGCCGCGCTGCTTCGTCATCGGTCATCCCATCGCACATTCGCGCTCGCCCCTGATCCATGGCGAATGGCTGCGCGAACATCGGCTTCCCGGCTCCTATGAACGGATCGATGTCGCTCCGGGCGATCTAGCGACTTTCATCGCGCGTCTGCGCGATGGAGAATTCGCTGGCGGCAATGTCACCGTGCCTCACAAGGAGGCAGTGATGAAGCAGGCCGACGAGGTCAGCGATGCCGGGCGCGCGGTCGGTGCTGTCAATACGCTCTGGCGCGAAGGCAATCGGATCATCGCCGATAACAGCGACGTGCCCGGCTTCCTCGCCCATCTCGATGTGACGGTGCCGAACTGGCAGGGCAAGGTCGGCACGGCCCTCGTTCTCGGCGCCGGCGGCGCGGCGCGTGGCATCTGCTACGGCCTGAAGGCGCGCGGTGTCGCACGCATCCTTGTCGTCAACCGCAGCCCCGAACGCGCGGCCGAACTGGTCGCCGCGCTCGGCCATCCCCTTGAAGCCGGCGATTGGGCCAAGCGCGACAGCCTCGTCGGCGAGGCGGATCTCATCGTCAACACGACGGCTTTGGGCATGCAGGGCAAGCCGCCCCTGGAGATCGATCTCGCGGCCCTGAGACCGGGAACCCTCGTCGACGACATCGTCTATGTTCCCTTGAAGACAGCGCTGCTGGCGGAAGCGGAGCGGCGTGGCGGCGTTCCCGTGGATGGCCTGGGCATGTTGCTGCACCAGGCGGTACCCGGCTTCGCCCGCTGGTTCGGCGTGACGCCGCAGGTGACGCCGGTCCTGCGCGCCCTGATCGAAGCCGATATCCTGAAGGCCTGATTCGCCGGGAGCAGTCATGACCTTCGTCCTGGGCCTGACGGGCTCGATCGGAATGGGCAAATCGACCACCGCGCAGCTCTTCGAGAAGCGCGGCGTGCCCTTGCATGATGCCGATGCGGCGGTACATCGCCTGCATCGCGGCCGGGCGGCAGCCCCGATCGAGGCTGCATTTCCTGGCACGGTCATCGATGGTGCTGTCGATCGTGCGAAGCTGGGTGCCGCCGTGCTCGGCAAGCCCGAGGCCCTGCGCCGGCTCGAAGCCGTCATTCATCCGCTGGTGCGCGAGGAGGAAGAAGCCTTCCTCGCCCGCTGCCGCCGGGAGGGTGCGGAACTCGCTGTCATCGATGTGCCGCTTCTGCTCGAAACCGGCGGAGAGACGCGCTGCGATGCTGTCCTCGTCGTGACGGCTCCTGCAGCGGTCCAGCGCCAGCGCGTCCTCGCCCGGCCCGGCATGACCGCGGAAAAGCTCGACGCCATTCTGTCGCGCCAGATGCCGGATGCGGAGAAGCGCCGCCGTGCCCATTTCCTTGTGGACACGTCGCGCGGTCTCGTGGCCGCCGAGCGGCAGGTCAGCTCTATCCTGATGGCGCTCGCCGGCCGTCCCGGGCGTGGTGCACAAGCGAGGTCCTGAAGCGATGCGCGAGATCGTTCTCGATACCGAAACCACCGGCGTCGAAGCCAATAACGGTGACCGCATCGTCGAGATCGGTTGCGTCGAGCTGCTCAATCATTGCCCCAGCGGCCGTACCTTCCACGTCTACATCAACCCCGAGCGCTCGATGCCGATCGAGGCCTTCAACGTCCACGGTCTCTCGGAAGAGTTTCTGTCGGACAAGCCGGTCTTCGCCACGGTCGCGCAGGAATTTGCCGAGTTCATCGCCGGGGCGAAGCTGGTGATCCATAACGCCGCCTTCGACGTCGGCTTCATCAACATGGAGTTCAAGCGCCTCGGCCTGCCGCCGGTCGAACAGGGCTTCGTGGTCGACACCCTTTCGATGGCGCGCCGCAAGCATCCCGGGGCCTCGAACAGCCTCGATGCGCTCTGCTCGCGCTACGGCATCGACAACAGCCGCCGCACCAAGCACGGCGCGCTGCTCGACTCCGAGATCCTGGCCGAGGTCTATATCGAGCTGATCGGCGGCAAGCAGGCTTCGCTCGGCCTCGGGGTCGAGGCGGCGGCCAGTCGAGGCGGGGTCGCCATGGCGGCGGTCGAGAGGCCACAGCGTCAGCGCCCGCTGGCGCCGCGCCTCAGCGAGGAAGCACTGAAGGCACACGAAGCCTTCATTCTCGGCTCGCTCAAGGCACCGCTCTGGAAGGGCTATCTCGGCATCACGGACGACGCGGCACAGTAGTCCGCGTCGTCTCTCGCTCGGGCCGGCTTATCGAGCCCGGCGGCGCGACAGCATGTTGAGCGCTTCGATCAGGGCCGAGAAGGCCATCGCGGCGTAGATATAACCCTTCGGCACATGCGCGCCGAAGCCCTCGGCGATCAGCGTGCCGCCGATCATCAGCAGGAAGCCCAGCGCCAGCATCACGACGGTCGGGTTCTTGTCGATGAAGCGTGCCAGCGGATCGGCGGCGAGCAGCATCGTCAGAACGGCGACGAGAACGGCGATGACCATGACCGGCACATGCTCGGTCATGCCGACCGCGGTGATGATCGAGTCGATCGAGAACACCAGGTCGAGCAGCAGGATCTGGAAGATCGCGGCGCCGAAGCTCAGCGTCACAGCGCGCGTGCCGCCCTCGGCGAGGATCGATTCCGGATCGGGATCGACCTTGTGATGGATCTCCTTCGTCGCCTTCCAGACCAGGAAGAGGCCGCCCGCGATCAGGATGAGATCACGCCATGAGAAAGCCTGCCCGAAGACCGTGAAGATCGGGGCGGTGAGTTTGACGATGATGGCGACGGTACCGAGCAGGGCGAGACGCAGGATGAGCGCCAGGCCGATGCCGATCCTGCGGCCCCTGGAACGCTGATGTTCGGGCAGCTTGTTGGTCAGGATCGAGATGAAGATCAGGTTGTCGATGCCGAGCACGACCTCCATGGCGATCAGTGCTCCCAGCGCGGCCCAGACAGCGGGGTCGGCGGCAAGCGTCATCAGGTGGTCCATCGGGTCTCCATCGGATACGGAAAAGGCGGGCGTCCCTGCCGGGGCGTCCGCCGTCGATCCGGTCGAGATGGAGAGAGCTGCTTTGCTCCGCAAGGATAACAATCACCTGCAACAAACGAAGAAAGGGCCCCGCGAGGGACCCTTTCGTCATGCTTGCCGATGTGCGGCCGATCAGTTCGTCGCGGCGCCCTGCTGGCCTTCGAGCTCCTGCAGGCGCTGCTGGAAGAGCTGCGCGAAGTCGATCGGCGGCACGTAGAACGGCGGGAAGCCGCCGTTCTGCACGGCTTCGGCGATGATCTGCCGGGCGAAGGGGAAGAGCAGGCGGGCGCAATCGATCACCAGCACGGGATGGACGTGTTCCTGCGGGATGTTCTGCAGGCGGAACACGCCGGCATAGGTCAGGTCGAAGGCGAAGAGCGTCTCGCCCTTGACCTCGGCCTTGCCTTCGAGTCGCAGCACGGTCTCGTAATCGTTGTCGCCGAGAGCGGTCGAGCCGACATTGACCTGCAGCGACATCTGCGGGCCCTGCTGGGCGTCCTGCTGGGCGAGCGAGCGCGGCGCCTTCGGGTTCTCGAACGAGAAATCCTTGGTGTACTGGATCAGGGCGTTCAGGCTCGGAGCCGCTTCGGCGTCGGCGCCATTGCCGTTGGGGAGTTCGTTGGCCATCGGTCCCATCTCGTTCTGGCAGGGTGTCTCGGGGAAATCCCGCGCCTCTGCCGGCATTCGGGACTGCGCTCCGTGCTATGGAGCGGCGCGCGCGTCGGCTATCATGGACGCCGTGCCGGCACAAGAAGTCGCCTTCACAAGCGCAGGGGTGGATGTTACGAGCCAGTCTCACCATATGTCGGTGAAGGCCCGGCGCGTCGCGCAGAAGGGTCAGGTAACAACGGGGAGCCGCGGGTCAGCTTTCGATGCAGAATTCCTTCGACATGCAGACTCTGGTCTTTCTGGCCCTGGCCGTGTTCGTGGCCTGGAAGCTGCGCTCCGTCCTCGGCCAGAAGACTGGTCATGAGCAACCCAAGGATCCCTTTGCCCGCCGTGAGACGCCGCCGATGCGGCCCGATCAGCCGCAGGCGCCCGAAAAGCGCGACAATGTGATCCGCCTGCCCGGCGCCGCCAACGATCCCGTCGCGCCTGAGCTTCCGGCGGCCGAGCGCTGGAAGGATCTGGCTGCGCCGGATTCGCCCGTCAGTGCCGGCATAGAGGCCGTTATCCGCCAGGAGCCCGCCTTTGATCCGCATGATTTCGTCAGCGGGGCCAAGGCCGCCTACGAGGCGATCGTCACTGCCTTCGCCCGTGGCGATCGCAAGATGCTGAAGGGCCTCCTCGCCAAGGAAGTCTATGATGGCTTCGAGCAGGCGATCACCGAGCGCGAGAAGCGCGGCGAAAAGGCGGAATCGAATTTTGTCTCGATCGACAAGGCTGATCTCGCGGCGGTCGAGGTCAAGGGCAAGACCGCTCAGGTCACGATCGCCTTTGTCTCGCAACTGATCAGCGTCACCCGCGATGCGCAGGGTGCGGTCGTCGATGGCAGCGCCGAGCAGGTCTCGGAGGTCAGCGATATCTGGACTTTCTCGCGTCAGCTTGGCAGCCGCGATCCAAACTGGCTGCTCGTCGCCACTGAATCCGCCGCGTGAAGCGCGGCGGCGCCGGTGTCGCGCTGGCGTTTTCCGCAGCCCTGGGCCTTGCATCCGTGACCGCCATGGCTTCGCCGCCTCCGCTGCCTCAAGGAGCCCGCGCCGAGGCCCTGTCGCCCGCCGCGATTCAAGGCTGGGAGCAGGACGATCACGGCAAGGCCTTCGCCATTTTCACTCAGGGCTGCATGGCCGATCCGCCCTTGCGCCAGGGCGTGCCGCTGCCGGAGCGCTTGAGCGCTGCCTGCGACAAGGCGAAAGCCTTGCTTGCCACGGGACCGGTTGATCGGGCGCAGGCACGCTCCTTCTTCGAGCAGAATTTCTCCTTCTGGCGCATCCGGCCGGAAGGTGGCGGAACCGGCTTCACGACCGGCTATTTCGAGCCGGAATTCGAGGGCTCGCTGACGCCTTCCGCCGCTTTCCCGACGCCGCTCTACGACCGGCCGAAGGATCTCGTGACGCGCTTCTCCGAGGAAGACTGGCCCGGCCTCGACAAGACGCTCTCGGCCGCGCGCCGCACCGACAACGGGTTCGAGCCGTTCCCGGACCGCACTGCGATCGAGACGGGGGCGCTCGATGGCCAGGGACTCGAGATTCTCTGGTTGCGCGACCCCGTCGATCGTTTCGTGCTGCAGGTCCAGGGCTCCGGACGTGTCCGGCTGCCGGACGGTTCGGTCACGCGGCTGAGCTATTCCGGCCGGAACGGACACCCCTATACCTCGCTCGGTCGCGAACTCAGCCAGCGCGAGGCCATCCCGCCCGAGCAGATGACCATGGACCGGCTCATCGCCCGGCTGAAGGCCGATGCCGGTTTCGCCCGCGACCTGATCCGCCTGAACAAATCCTTCGTCTTCTTCGCCCGGCGCGACGATCTGCCGGCCGGGAGCGGCCCGATCGGGGGCGCCGGCCTGCCGCTGACCCCCATGCGCAGCATCGCGGTCGACCGCACCGCCTGGCCCTAGGGCCTGCCGGTCTGGATCGACACGACGCTTCCAGACGGGACCGGCGGTGACGAGCATCTGGCTCGCCTGATGATCGCGCAGGACACCGGCTCGGTCATTCTCGGCCCTGCCCGGATGGATCTCTTCGTCGGCTCGGGTGCCGCGGCGGGGCATCGTGCGGGCCTGATCCGCCATCCCGTCGCCTTCACCGTATTGTGGCCGCGTTGAGATGCGTGCCCGGCGCGCAAAGACGCTGACGGAGGCCGATATCGCGCTCTGGCGCCAGGTCGCGCGCTCGGTGAAGCCCTTGCCGGGCCGGGCGCCGGTCGAGCCCGAACCGGTTCCGGAACAGGCGACTCCCGCGCCGACCGAAACCGCGATGCGTGCCGTTGTTGCGGCTGCGCCGTTGAAGACGGCGCCACCATCGGCTCCGCCACTGGCGCCGATCGAGCGGCGGCTGCGCACGCAGTTGCGCCGCGGCCAGCAGAGCGTCGACGCCTCCATCGATCTGCACGGCATGCGGCAGGACGAGGCGCATCTGGCGCTCCACGCTTTCCTGCGCCGCGAGCAGCGCCGTGGCTGCCGCATCGCCCTGGTGGTGACCGGCAAGGGCGCGCCGGTGCCGGCTCTTTTCGGCGACGAGCGCGGCGTCCTGCGCCGGATGGTACCGCATTGGCTGCGTCTCCCGGATCTGCGCTCGCTGGTCCTCGGTTTCGAGGAAGCGGAGCAGCGCCATGGCGGCTCCGGGGCGCTCTATGTCCGCCTGCGTCGCCTGCGGGAGCAGGGGCCGTGACCCCCTTCGGCGAGCGCGTCCGGGCCTTGCGGGAGGCGCGCGGCATGAGCCTCGCGCAAATGGCGGAAGGCCTTGGCGTCTCGCCGGCCTATCTCTCGGCACTGGAGCACGGCAAGCGCGGCCGCCCGACCTTCACGCTTGTTCAAGGTGCGATTCACCTCCTCGGAGTGATCTGGGACGAGGCCGACGAACTCGTCCGCCTCGCCGATCTTTCGCATCCACGCGTGATTATCGATACCGCTGGACTCGAACCCGAAGCGACTCTCCTCGCCAACCGCCTGGCGCGCGAGATCGGCCTGCTGGAGGGAGAAGATCTGCACCGCCTCGCCACCGCCCTCGACGAGGCCACCGCCCGGCGCGACCCAGCCTGATTCGCGATGCTTGACCGCACGGCAGGCGGATGCGACAGGGCCAGCACCTTCCCCATCGGCCGCCGCGCCGCGCCATCCGGACAGAGCAAAGAGCCATGACCCAGACCCGTACGGACGTCCTCGCCCTCGGCAATGCCATCGTCGATGTGCTGGCTTCGGCGGAGGAAGACTTCCTCATCGCCCAGAAGCTGACCAAGGGCGCGATGATGCTGATCGACGAGGACCGCGCCGAGTCGCTCTATGCCGCCATGGGCCCGGCCCGGATCATCTCCGGCGGCTCGGCCGCCAATACGATCGCCGGCCTCGCTTCCTTCGGCGGCAAGGGCGCCTTCATCGGCAAGGTCCGCGGCGACGAGCTCGGCAAGCTCTATCGCCATGACCTGACCTCGCTCGGCGTCGCTTTCGGCACGGCCGATGCGACGGAAGGGCCGGCGACGGCGCGCTCCTTCATCATTGTCACGCCCGATGGCGAGCGCACGATGAACACCTATCTCGGCGCCTGCCAGGGCCTCTCGGTCGCCGATGTCGACGCCAAGGCCGTCGAGGCCGCCGATATCGTCTATCTCGAAGGCTATCTCTGGGATCCGCCGGCGGCCAAGGAAGCCTTCCGCAAGGCCTCCGAGATCGCCCACAAGGCCGGCGGCCGCGTCGCCATTACGCTCTCCGATTCCTTCTGCGTCGACCGCTATCGCGACGAGTTCATCGGCCTGATCCGCAACCGCATGGTCGATCTGGTCTTCGCCAACGAGCACGAGCTCAAGAGCCTCTACGAGACCTCGGATTTCGACACCGCCCTGTCCTGGCTGCGTTCGGAGAACATCCTGGCCGTCGTCACCCGCTCCGAAAAGGGCGCGCTGGCGGTGACGCCGGACGGCATCGTCGAGGAACCGGTCTTCCCGGTTGAGCGCGTCGTCGATGCGACCGGTGCTGGCGATCTCTTCGCCGCGGGCTTCCTCTACGGCCTGACCTCGAACCGCGAGACGCGTGACTGCCTGCGTCTCGGCGCGCTGGCGGCAGCGGAGATCATCTCGCATATCGGTGCCCGGCCGGATGTGCGCCTGAAGACGCTGGCGGGGAACGAAGGGTTGCTTTGATCCTTCCTTCCCCTCGGGGAGAAGGTGTCTGCGGAGCGGACGGATGAGGAAGGGTCGCGTAAGCGGCCCTTTCTTGTTTCTGGTCGAGGCTCTGCCTTCATCCGTCACGGCCTCGCCGTGCCCCGCTTGGCCGGACGGCGAAGGGAAGCACCCCTCTCAGTACAGCGTCGCCTTGACCCGGCCCGGCAGCGCCTCGTCATAGGCCTTGCCGTCGAACGTCTCGACCTTCGCATCGCGCGCCGTGATATCGCGCAGGATCGTGCCGGGCGAAGGCAGGTTACGCCGGTCGACCTGCCGCTCCGGGTTCCAGAGTTCCGCCCGCACCACTGCGCGCGAGCACTGGAAGTAGACAGCCTCGACACGAACGACCATGACGCTCGTGGGCAGCTTCCCGGCCATCTCGAACTGTGAGCACAACTCAGGATTGCAGGAAATCTCAGCGCGTCCATTCACGCGCAGCGTCTCGCCGCAACCGGGAATCATGAAGAGCATTCCGATTCGATCGTCGAACAGGATATTCTTCAATGAATCCAGACGGTTATTGCCTTTTCGGTCGGGAATCAGCAGCGTTTTCGCGTCCCGGACCGTGACAAAGCCCGGCATATCCCCCCGCGGCGAACAATCCAGCCCCTCCGGGCCGACCGTCGCGAGCACGAAGAACGGCGAGGCGGCGATCAGCGCGGCATAGTTCGCGTCGACATGGTCGATCTCCTTGAAGAGCGATGCCGGCGCCATCGGATTGGGATAGGCGCGGGCGAGATCGTCGAGCGAGGCGATGCGGTGGCTGGACATGCCGGTCTCCATGGATCGGCATATGTCTAGACTATTGTGAACGATGCGTCATCCGGTCCCGACTATCAATCTTGGGCGTCGCGAAGCGGTGACCCGAGAATCTTCGGACGGGAAGATGCGGGAGTCTCTTTTCGGCATGAGATGCTCGGGTGAGGTCCGAGCTTGAGGCATGGCCTGGACCCGGCTGCTTTGGGTGCGACAAAGCCCAAAAGCAAAGCGCCCCGCATCGTCCGATGCGGGGCGCCCCGTTCTACGCAAAGCTGGCTTGCGGCGATTACTCGGCCGCGCCCTGCTTCTCGCGGGCCTTGTCGGCCTCGCGCTGGGCCTTGAGCTTCTCGGTGATGTCCTCGCCGGTGGCCTGGTCGACGACCTTCATCGAGAGGCGGATCTTGCCGCGCTCGTCCTGGCCGAGGAACTTGACCTTGACCTTGTCGCCTTCCTTGACGACGTCCGAGACCTTCTGGACGCGCTGGGGAGCGAGCTC
>WPCJ01285420.1_pt1 | contig 30163 bp, 32 predicted proteins | sample 5399831 | NCBI WGS metagenome assembly WPCJ01 (sample SAMN12869470, study PRJNA574797) | sludge metagenome | isolation source: wastewater treatment of pH10 | place: China:Beijing | collected 2019-05-20 | reverse complement strand
CAGCGAGCTTGTGCTGGCCGCCGTGACCCGCCGCTCCGCCGAAATGATGTTCGAGACGGTCTTTGCGGCCGACGGGTTGGAGGAGGAGGCGCCGGTGACGCATGCGCTGGTGCAGCGGGCGCTCGACGGCAACCGCGGCATGGCGCGCCTGTCGATCGCGCTCGACCGGCCGGTGATCGGCCTCGGTGCTTCCGCCCATCTCCACTATGCAGGCCTGCCTTCGCTGGTCGGCAGCGCGTGCGAGATCGCCCCCGACGCCGATGTCGCCAACGCGCTGGGCGCCGTGGTGGGGCAGGTGCGCATGTCGGCCGAGGCGCGCGTCAGCCAGCCGGAGCCAGGCGTCTATCGCATCAATGCCGGCGAGCTGCTGGAAGATTTCGAGACCGAGGAGGAGGCGATGGCGGCAGCCGAACAGGCGGCCCGCGCCATGGCCCTCGAGCTGGCCGGCCGGGCCGGCACCGACCATGCCCGCATCGAGGTGAGCCGCGACATCAGGGATGCGGTGATCGAGGGCGAGCGCAGCCTGGTCGAGGCCTTCATCGTTGCCACCGCCGCCGGGCGTCCGCGCGTGGCGAGTTGATGTGGCGGGGCTGTCGCACCTGGCGCTATTCCCACCCCTAACCCCTCCACACAGGGGGGGGATTCCGCGACGGCAGCGATTGGAACTGCATTGAAGATTGTAGCGGCGACACTGGCGAAATCGTCCCCCTCCCCCTTGTGGGGAGGTGGGGTATGATGACGCGCGGATGGCATTGCCGTTTGCGGGCGGGCGGTTCCATCTGAACCTGAATTGTGTCAGTCCTGCCTGTTGCCGCTGTCCGGCACGTCGTCGGCGTCTTCCTCGTCGTCGCGCACCGGGATGACATAGGCGCCCTTCAGCCAGCGATTGAGGTCGATGTCCTTGCAGCGCTTGGAGCAGAAGGGATAGGTATCGCGGGCCGAAGGCCGGCCGCATTCGGGGCAAGGCCGCTTTGGCCGCAGAGGTGTGACCTGTGCCTTGGTGTCGCCGGTCATGACACGCCTTGGGCCGGCCATCCGGCGCGGGTGTCGAAACCCTCGCCGGCAAGCAGCGCCACGGTTTCGTAGAGCGGCAGCCCGACCACGCTGGTGTAGGAGCCGATCAGCTTGACCACGAAGGAGCCGGCCAGCCCCTGCACGGCATAGGCGCCGGCCTTGCCGCGCCATTCGCCGGAGGCGACGTAGCGGTCGATGTCCTCGCGCGGCAGGCGCCGGAAGCGCACCCGTGTCTCGACCAGCTTCTGGCGCAGCTTGCCGGATGGGGTGGCGAGGCAGATACCGGAATAGACCCGGTGCGAGCGGCCGGACAGCAATTGCAGGCAATAGACGGCGTCGTCGATGGTCTCCGCCTTGGGCAGGATGCGGCGGCCGACGGCCACCACTGTATCGGCGGCCAGCACATAGGCCGGCGGCGTGTCCGCCTCGGCCTTCAGCGTGGCGAGAGCCTGCTCGGCCTTCTCCTTCGCCAGGCGCTTGGCCAGCGAACGCGGATGCTCGGCCCGCAGCGGCGATTCGTCGATGTCGGTCGGCAGAATGCGGTCAGGCTCGATGCCCGCCTGCTGCAGGAGCAGGATCCTGCGCGGCGAAGCCGAGGCAAGCACCAGCGTCTGCGGTTTGCTCCCAGCCATGCTTGCCTGCCCGGACGACTTTTACTTGAAACGGTAGGTGATGCGGCCCTTGGTCAGGTCATAGGGCGTCATCTCGACCAGGACCTTGTCACCGGTCAGCACGCGGATGCGGTTCTTGCGCATGCGGCCGGCGGTGTGGGCGATGATTTCGTGATCGTTTTCGAGCTTCACCCGGAACATGGCGTTCGGCAGCAATTCCGTCACCACGCCCGGAAACTCGAGGACTTCTTCCTTCGGCATTCGATACCTTTTCTCGGGTGATGATCCGGGACGTCGCCCGGATTTTGCGCGGAACCTATATGATAAAGCCGGCTTTGTGAACACGCTAATCGGCGCAGGCGCCAAATGCGTGCGCGCCCGGTGACGGGGAGATCCGCTGCCTCTCGCGGCCACGACCAGCGGTGGAAAATGGCGGTTTCCATTTCGACCGAGCGTTTACAAAAACGATAAACAGCTTTGAGCGAAATTCAGGTAGTTGCCACTTGAACCATCAAGGCAAGGGGCAGATTGTGCGCCGGATCGGGCAGGAGGAACCAGGCCGAACCACGGGAGGGCAGACTAACGCAAGGGAAGCGTTTGTCCAGTCTTGTGTGTCGGGCTTCTTGAAGGTTCATCCAGCCATCACTCGAAAGCCCGTCAGGAGAGGGAGGAGCACAAGTGCTCGAAGCATATTTCAAGATCAAGGAAGAGGGATCGTCGGTCCGCACCGAAATCATTGCGGGCATCACCACCTTCCTGACGATGTCCTACATTATTTTCGTCAATCCGGAGATCCTGTCGACGACCGGCATGGACCGCAACGCCGTGTTCGTGGCCACCTGCCTTGCCGCGGCGCTCGGCTCGGCGATCATGGCGTTCGTCGCGCGCTGGCCGATCGGCATGGCGCCGGGCATGGGCCTGAACGCCTTCTTCGCCTTCACCGTCGTCGGCGCCATGGGCTTCACCTGGCAACAGGCGCTGGGCGCGGTGTTCATTTCCGGCGTGATCTTCCTGCTTTTGACGGTCACCGGCGTGCGCCGGTGGCTGGTGGCGGGCATCCCGCATTCCATGCGCAGCGCCATCGCGGCCGGTATCGGCCTGTTCCTGGCCATCATCGCGCTCAAGAGCTCGGAGATCGTGGTCGCCAATCCGGCCACCTTCGTCGGCCTCGGCGATCTCACCCAGACCGGTCCGCTGCTGGCGATCGGCGGCTTCTTCATCATCGCGGCGCTGGATGCGCTGAAGGTGCGCGGCGCCATCCTGATCGGCATCCTGATCATCACCGTGCTTTCGATGATGCTGGGCGTCAGCCAGTTCGGCGGCATCGTGTCCCTGCCGCCGTCGATCGCGCCCACTTTCATGCAGCTCGACGTGCTCGGCGCCCTGCATGCCGGTCTGGCGCATGTCATCCTGGTGTTCGTGCTGGTCGAGATCTTCGATGCGACGGGCACGCTGATCGGCGTCGCCAAGCGCGCCGGCCTGATGCCCGAGGGCAAGCCCAACCGTCTCGGCCGCGCGCTGATGGCCGACAGCACCGCCATCCTGGCCGGTTCGGTGCTGGGAACCTCCAGCACCACCGCCTATGTCGAGAGCGCCTCGGGCGTGCAGGCCGGCGGCCGCACCGGCCTGACCGCGCTGGTCGTCGCCCTGCTGTTCCTCGCCGCGCTGTTCTTCTCGCCGCTGGCCGGCGCAGTTCCGGTCTATGCCACGGCCCCGGCGCTGCTCTATGTCGCCTGCCTGATGATGCGCGAACTGCTCGACGTCGAATGGGACGAAATCACCGAGGCCGCTCCGGCCGCGCTGACGGCGCTGATCATGCCGTTCACCTATTCGATCGCCAACGGTCTGGCCTTCGGCTTCATCTCCTATGCGGTGCTCAAGACGCTGACCGGACGCTACAAGGACGTCCATCTGGCCACCTGGCTGGTGGCGGCCCTGTTCATCATCCGCTTCGTGATGGTGGGCGGCGAATAGTCCCGTCCTGGCGAATCGACCGGACACCGCCCGCAACACTCTGTTGCGGGCGTTTTTCTTTGGGCCGATCCGCATGGGCGGAAGCGTAGGGTGAGGGGGCCGGATTTATCCGGCCGCGTGCCGCTCCAGCCTTGCCCTGATGAGCGGCAGGATCAGGTCGCGCGACAGGGGCGCCAGCTCCAGGTCAGGCGGGTCGAACGGATCGAGCCAGCACAGTTGCGCGATCTCCGCCTGTGCCTCCACCGGCGCGTCGATCTCCACCAGGAAGGTTTGCGCCTCGACCTTGCGTCCCGCCTCGTTCGCGGCTGGGGCCGAGAAGCAGCCGAGATATTCGGCGCTGCCCGCATCGATCGTCAGGCCGAGCTCTTCCTCAAGCTCGCGGCGCAGGGCGGCCAGCGGCGCCTCGCCCGCGTCGATCTTGCCGCCGGGCTGCATGAAGGAAGATGTGCCGCGCTTGCGCACCAGCAGCGTCCTGCGATCCGGACCGATCAGGGCAGCCGCGGCGATGCGGATGGTGTCGGCAAGGAGGTGGGTCACGTCAGGCAGGCTCCACGAAGCGTTTGGCGATTCGCTCCTTCAGATGTTCGCGCACATCGCGATAGGCCGCCAGCCGCTGCTCGCGGGTTCCGGTGATCGAGGTCGGGTCGAAGGTCGGCCAGTATTCCACATCCACCGCCATGGTGCGGGTGAGCTCCATCGCCATATGGTGGGCCTGCGGCGACAGGGTGACGATGAGGTCGAAGAAGGCGTCCTCGACCTCGTCCATCGCACGCGGCTCGCGCTCGCCCAGCGACAGGCCCTCTTCTTCGAGAACCGCATCGACGAAGGGATCGCGCTCGCCGGCATGGACGCCGGCCGAGGCCACGAAGATGCCGGACGGCAGCATGCGGCGCGCCAGCATTTCCGCCATGGGGGAGCGCACGGCGTTCATCCCGCACATGAACAGGATCGAGCGGGGTTTGGAGGGGGAGGGCACCTCGCTCAGGTCAGCCTCGCCAGTGCAGCACGCACACGAGGGTGAACAGCCGCCGTGCGGTGTCGAAATCGACGTCGATCTTGCCGGCCAGCCGGTCCTTCAGCGTTTGCGAGCCTTCGTTGTGCAGGCCGCGCCGGCCCATGTCGATGGCTTCGATGTGGCTGGGCGACGCCGAGCGGATGGCGTCGTAATAGCTTTCGCAGATCATGTAGTAATCCTTGACGATGCGCCGGAACGGCGTCAGCGACAGGATATGGGTGACGACGTCCGAGCCGTCCTCGCGGGTGATGGCGAACACCAGGCGCGAATCGACCAGCGACAGCTTCAGCTTGTAGGGCCCCGGCGTGCTGTCGTTGACCGGCCGGAAGCTGTTTTCCTCGATCAGGTCGAAGATCGCCACGGCGCGTTCGTGCTCGACGTCCGGCGTCGAACGGCCGATCGTCTCGTCGAGCTCGACGTCGATCAGCCTGTCGCGCTGGGGGTCGAAGTCCGCCATACCGCTACATGTTCAATCGGATGGCGACAGAGCGGGCATGCGCGTCGAGGCCTTCCGCCGTGGCCAGGGCGATGGCGGCGGGCCCCAGCGCGCGCAACTGCTCCGCGCCGAGCTTGAGGATCGAGGTGCGCTTGACGAAGTCGAGCACCGACAGGCCGGAGGAGAAACGGGCCGAGCGCGCGGTGGGCAGCACATGGTTCGAGCCGCCGACATAGTCGCCGATCACCTCCGGCGTATGGCGGCCGATGAAGACGGCGCCGGCATTGCGAATCCGTCCGAGCAGGCTTTCCGCGTCGTCGACGGCCAGCTCCAGATGCTCGGCCGCGATGCGGTCGATCAGCGGGATCGCAGCCTCGAAGTCCTCGACGAGGATGACGGCGCCGAAATCGCGCCAACTCTGCGCGGCGGTCCCGGACCGCGAAAGGCTGCGCAACTGGCGCTCGACCGCCTCCTCGACGGCCTTGCCGAAGCCGGCATCGTCGGTGATCAGGATCGACTGGGCCGACGCGTCATGCTCGGCCTGCGCCAGAAGGTCGGCCGCGATCCAGTCGGGGTCGTTGGAGGCGTCGGCCACCACCAGCACTTCCGAGGGGCCGGCGATCATGTCGATACCGACGGTGCCGAACACCTGCCGCTTGGCGGCCGCCACATAGGCGTTGCCGGGGCCGACGATCTTGGCGACCGGACGGACGGTCTCTGTGCCATGGGCCAGCGCCGCGACGGCCTGCGCCCCGCCGATGCGGTAGATTTCGGTAATGCCGGCGAGATCGGCCGCCACTAGGACCAGCGGGTTGATGGTGCCGCCGGACGCCGGCACCACCATGACGATGCGCTCCACCCCCGCCACGATGGCGGGCATGGCGTTCATCAGCACCGAACTCGGATAGCTGGCGGTGCCGCCCGGCACATAGAGGCCGACCGATTCGACCGCCGTCCAGCGCGAGCCGAGCTCGACGCCGAGCGGGTCGGTGTAGCGGTCGTCCTGCGGCATCTGGCGCTGGTGATGCGAGCGGATGCGATCGCGCGCCAGCTTCAGCGCCTCGATGGTCTCCGGGTCGGCCTTGCCGTAGGCCGCCTCGATATCGGCGCGGGAAACGGCGATGCCCAGCGTCGCCAGATCGGCGCGGTCGAAGCGCAGCGTATAGTCGAGGAGGGCGGCATCGCCTTCGGCCCGCACGCGGGCGATGATGTCGCGCACCACGGCATCGACGTCCGCCGACACCTCGCGCTTGGTGGACAGGAAGGCGGCGAAACGCCGCTCGAAATCCATGTCCGATTGTCTCAGCGTAAGGGCCATGCGGGTCAGATCCTGTGGGCGGGGCGCGACGAGGCCTGCCAGGCGCCGCCGGTGTCGGCGAGGCGGGCTTCCACGCATTCGACGTCGAGCATGATGGCGCCGCCGCCGGCGAAGACGAGCTCGACGATGCCGGCCGGCTTGCTCGTGGGCACGAAGGAGACGGCGAGCAGCGACAGCACCTCGTCGGGCTTGTCGCGGGCGATGCCGGCGGCCTTGGCGCCGAGCACCCGGTCGAAATGCAGCACGCTTTGCCGGCGCTCGTTGTTCCTGCGCAGGAAACCGGGCTTCCTTTCCCAGGCGAAACGGTTCATCGGCAGGACGAAGCGGCGGACGGACGGCAGATATTGCAGGTCGCGCACCTTCATCACCGCGTCCTGCACATGCGCCGAAATGACGTTGAGGTCCTGCTCGTCGAGCGCGATCAGCTTGAGTTGATCCATGCCGGTTTCGCACCTGCGAAGGGTTGTCGTGGATCCTTGTGTTAGGCTGTCTTGCGAGCCTGTGCAACCGCGATGCGGACCGGAGCCTGCATCAGCCGGTGATGCGTTCTATGGTCGCGCCGCAGCCGGAGAGCTTTTCCTCCAGCCGCTCGAAGCCGCGGTCGAGATGGTAGACGCGGTTGACGACGGTTTCGCCCTCGGCGGCCAGTCCGGCGATGACCAGCGACACCGAGGCGCGCAGGTCCGTGGCCATGACCGGCGCACCTTTCAGCTTCGCCACGCCGTCGACGATGGCGGTCTGGCCGGACAGGGTGATGTGGGCGCCGAGCCGGGCCAGTTCCTGCACATGCATGAAGCGGTTCTCGAAGATCGTCTCGGTGATGTGCGAGCGGCCCTTGGCCATGGTCATCAGGCCCATGAACTGCGCCTGCAGATCGGTCGGGAAGCCGGGGAAGGGCTCGGTGGTAATGTCCACCGGCTCGATGCCGGCGCCGTTGCGGTAGACGCGGATGCCTTTGTTGGTGGTGGTGATCTCGGCGCCGGTGCGGGCGATGGTGTCGAGCGCGGTTTCCAGCAGGTCCGGGCGCGCGCCCTCCAGAAGCACGTCGCCGCCGGTCATGGCCACGGCCATGGCATAGGTGCCGATCTCGATGCGGTCGGGGATGACGCGCACGCTGGCGCCGTGCAGCTCATCCACGCCCTCGATGGTGATGGTTTCGGTGCTGGCGCCGGAAATCCGCGCGCCCATGGCATTGAGGCATTCGGCGAGGTTGACGACTTCCGGCTCGCGGGCGGCATTCTCCAGAACGGTCTCGCCGCGGGCGAGGGAGGCGGCCATCATCAGCACATGGGTGGCGCCGACCGAGACCTTGGGGAAGCGGTACCGGTTGCCGCGCAGGCCCTTCGCCGTCCTGGCCAGCACGTAGCCGCTCTCGACGTCGATGTCGGCGCCGAGCGCCTGCAGGCCGTCGATGAACAGGTCGACCGGCCGGGTGCCGATGGCGCAGCCGCCCGGCAGCGAGACCCTGGCCTCGCCCATGCGGGCCAGCAGCGGGCCGACGACCCAGAACGAGGCGCGCATCTTCGACACCAGCTCATAGGGGGCGGTGGTGTCGACGATGCTGGCGGCGGTGAAGTTGACGGTGCGCGAATAGCCTTCGGTCTGGCTGTGGCGGCGGCCGTTGACCGAATAGTCGACGCCGTGATTGCCGAGGATGCGGATGAGCTGCTCGACATCGGCCAGATGCGGCACGTTCTCCAGCGTCAGCGTCTCGCGCGTCAGCAGCGAGGCGATCATCAGGGGCAGGGCGGCGTTCTTGGCGCCGGAAATCGGAATGTTGCCTGAGAGCCGGTTGCCCCCGACGATCCTGATGCGGTCCATGAACATGCCTCTCCCCGGCGATGGCCGGTCTGGGATGTGCCGCGCCGTGCTTCGGTCGGTGGGCGGGCTTCAATCGGTTGAAGCGGTCCGTCTACCCCATAGGCGGCCGCCGTTCAAGAAAATGCGCGGGCGCCCGCCCGCGGAAAGTCGTGCCGGGTCAGCCCTCCGGCTTGGCTTGCGCGGCCTCGATGCCTTGCGGGCGCTGGTCGGCGTCGCCGGCACGGCGCGCCCGGGTCTGGGCCTTGCGCTTTGCGAGATTGGTCTGCAGCGCCTCGGCCAGACGCGCCTTGCGCGCGTCTTCCCCCTTGGCGGCGGTTCCTTTCCGGTCCTTCATGCGTGCGTCCCCGACGGCTGGATGCAGCCCCATGAATATGGCAAGGGCATGTCCGAAACAACGTCTTTCAACAGGGTGTTTATGGCCTTGCACTCGGCCAAACGATGTGGCAGAAGTCCGCCGCATCCGGTCGCTGCCGTAGCTCAGTGGTAGAGCACTCCCTTGGTAAGGGAGAGGTCGAGAGTTCAATCCTCTCTGGCAGCACCATTTTCCCCAAACAGCCCGAAGAACGGCGATTTCGATATCGCCGGCAATTGCGTTGACCGCAAACTCAGCGGCAAAGTCCCTGTGCGATAACGTCTCTGACCACCTTCATCTTGGCTGGTGCGAGACGGAGCCGGCAGGAGATCGCGGCCCTGATGATATGGTCGGCGGATGTGGGTCGGCTTTGCATCGAGGTGCACAAAGACATTGCGCCATCGCGCAGGGGTTGCCGCAAAAACTTCGGATGTCGGGATTTTATGGCGGAGAAGGAGGAAATCAGATCAACTCACATACCATATTAAATATTTGATTTAATTATAAAAATTGATATCCAGTCAGATTATTTTGTACCAAAAAATGTACCAATATAATCTGGTGCCTCGGTTTCAATTTAGCTACTCAGGCCCGTGAGCGTACGATTAAAAGTTTGATCTCATTCGTTCGAAAACTATCGTTTCGCTAGGGTCTCAAATACGTCAAGAGCCGTGCGCAGGACAGCGTTGCGCCGCGATTCGGATCATTTGCTGCAGAAATCGACGTTTCTGAAATTAGCCTTGTGTTCGCCCTTGTCAGTGTCAAAGTGGGGCGGTCTATTTGCTCGAATGATGGACTTTAAGAGATTAAAATCTGGCAACCGGATGCTCGGATGACGGCGTCCATAATGGGATAATTTAAAGCTAGATATTCCTTTCGATCTCGGAGATGATGCGTCGGGGGAGTGAATATGGCTTTAGACCGAATCCATCTTCGCAAGTTATTGAGAATAATGTTTCTCGAACCGAGTAAGCAGCGTTCTGCAATACGTTCGGACATTCGAGAAGAGATCGCTCGAAATAATGGAGTCGATTCTTCCGGTGGTGATTTCTATGCCCCATTCTGGGCTGATGCTAAGTCCCACGTTTTTGCGCATGGTGATCTCCATGATCTGGTTAATGAACGGATGGTTGCAAACGGCAGGAGAGTGAATTTATATCCACGTTTGCGTGATGGATTTCTCCTTTGGTGGAACGAGCGACGACGATGGACAAATGAGCCATTTCGCCCAGGACAGCCGCTGAAAACACATTTTCCGTTTCCAAATTTAAACGCAACGGTAAAGATCGACAGCATCCTTTCGGTAAGGGACGGGATAAATGTGGAACATGCTGTTTATCCATATTTCGCACCCGAACCAGTGCTTTCGGAGAATGCAGCAAGACTAGGTCTATGGGTATTGACTCAAGCTTTGCCGGATGTGTCACCGGAAGAGATCAGAATTCTGGATGTAATACGTGGCCGTACTTTTTCGCTGGATCGTACTCCCCTCCGAGGAGATGAGGAAACCGATTTCCTTCGGCGGTATTCGGAAATTCTGCTCCAGCGGGAGGATTTGCGGAGAGAGTACGACTGATAGCCTTGCCGCTGTTCGCCACTACAAAATCCTGCAATGTAACGTTATGCAGAGCGCTCCAAGTTGGCCACCAAATCAGTTATGATGTAATACGTCAGCATCGGGATTGGAGAGAACAATAGCCAGGCAGCAGATCGATTCAAAACAAGTAGGATCTGGCTATCTATACCTTCCTTTACCTTGGGTATGGCCATCGGTCAGACGGCTACGTCATAGTCTTCACCAGCGGTCACCTTTTTAAAAAGGTTGACGGCGTCGTGCGACCATTTGCGGGCCATACTTGTTGCTTTGGTGCCCGTCTTAATGCGGCAATGATATCTGTTGTCGCTCGACCTCAGGTCGCAGCCTTTCTCGACTTTGATTTTATGGATGAGCTTATGAACGGCCTGCCAGTTCGGTAAGCCAAGACGATGTGCAAGCTGGCTGATAGTCAGTGGATGGGACTGATTAGGATTGTTCACAGAGGTGATGCCGAGAAGTGTAGGTAGATAGTCCTTTTCGTCCGCCACTTTCTCAAGGGTCTCATAGTTGACCTCAACGGCGCCGGATGGGATGTCGTGTCGCACGAGTTTCATGGTACGGGCGGCAAGTGCGCGAACAAGCTTAGGATTGATTGATTTCAGCGCTGATTGACTCTTCAAGGCCTCAAAGACCCAACGGAAGTCGTTCGTGTGTATGGCATGGATTCGATACTCCTTCCCATCGACGGCGAACACCGCTTGGTCAGGCGGATGCCTTTCAATCTGGTCAGACCGCCAGACCACCTGATAGACGTTTGGAATAAGACCGTGTTCGTCAGCAACCAGTTCTCCAATATCTCGCAGGATTGACTTTACGTTTGAATCGCCAAGGCCGTAGCCTAGGATGAAGACGGGATGCTCTGCAAAATACGTGAGGAGCTTAGCGGAGACGTACTTTTTCTTCTCTGTCCAGTCGTCGTAATCCGCCTTAGTCAACACTATCGATGTCGGATTCGATACGTCGCCGTGAATATGAAAAATTTCTCCAAAGCTGTTGGTATTGTAGCGAAGGATCGTCTGGCCGCTGATCCCCAGAAATGGGTTGGAGTAATCCGCGTCCATGTTGTCGATATAGAAAGTGATGATCTTCCGAACATGCATCAGGAGCTTGTTCGCCGTATTCGACTGTATGCTTCCGGTCTCTATTTGCTGGATAAGATGGGACCTATAGGTATTGGCCATGGCCCTATTGATGCTCTTAAGGGGAACATCTGTCTTTGCAAAAGCGACGAAGCGATCAACGGCACTGCGGACGGGTGTGAGCTTCTTGCTTACTTCCCGGGAAGTGAGGCCGATCAGGTCGCCGCGGTTCTGTTCTTCGTAAAAGGTAAGGGCCTGCCTCAAGGTGGTCTCGTCAGGAAGCGATCCGAAGATGGCATCCATTTCGATGCCGGTCGGCTCTCCTAAGTCACGCCACTTGCCGATGCGCTCGGCTATGTCCTTCAGGTCTGGCTTCGACTTGTGGGCGTCTACCGATTTATAGGGTAGGCCGTATGAAGCCGCCTTGGATTTCAACTGCTCAAGGGTCGGAGCTTTCTGGTTCTTGAGAGCAATGCCGCGCCTCAGTTGATCGAAGATCGCCTCGTACTTGCTATGCGTCTCGCCGTATCGAACGATGGCGACGTTGTAGTCCTTCGTTCGAAGCGACTCTTTGAACTCCCCTCTGCCATCTGCCAGGATGCGATAGCCGGGAGGAATTGCCCGGGATAGAGATAGTTTCCATCGCCGCGGATATAGAGATAGCGTGCCTTGAAACCGTGAGTCGTCGCCTTCCGCATGCTCTCTTTGTACCAAAAAATGTACCAAAGGAGAACTGGATTTAAGGAAAGCGTTTTTAAATCAACTTGTTATGAGTGAGGTATGGCGGGCCATGCAGGATACCGATGAGAACTATGTCTACTCCGTAGCCCTCCACACCCCTCCAAAACAAGGCAAAGGGGGTGGCGGAAGTGGCGAACAGTTATCAGACGTCTCCCGCCAAATCACAAAAGCGACCTAAGTGGCACTGTGATTGATAAGCGCCGATGATAGATGGTCACCTCGTCGAAAACAGTTGTTTCGACCAGTTTGCAGCTATCATTGTCATTTCTGGCGCACGGGTGTTGCTTTTCGGATTTCCTCCGCTGCGCCGGTGAGGACGAACGCGCGATGCAGGAAGTTCTCGATGATGTCGACGATATGCGCGAGGCGCTCGACTGTGGGCGTGTAGCCGCGATGCGCCGAGGCATTCCCTGCGTCCGCCACCGCCTCCAGCGTCGTCTTCTCCTGGGCGCTAATGTGGCCCCCAGTCTGCAAAGCCGACAGCTTGCCCTCGAACCCGCCGCGCGGATCTCCGATCAGAAGATAGCCGGCGCGGTCGAGCAAGGTGCGGGCTCCTACCGAGGCGAGCACGTTCAACCCAGCATTGAGCGCGGCATAAAGTTCATCCAGCACGTTTCTGAGAACCTCGTCGGCGATGCTATCGCACCATTCCGGTTTCGCGCGCACCGTAGGCGCCGGGTAGTAGACCTCCTTGATCCCAGGGCGCATCACCATGCGTCCATACTCGTCGTAGTCCATCTCGTCCCATTCCGAGAACCAGTGCTCCTGGCGAACCGACAGGGTGTCGCAGCCGCAGCATTGCAGCACCTGAAAGCTGTCACTCCATGAGATCGGCCCGTCGTTCCCAGTCACGGTGTGTTCCGCGCGCACCCACGAATTGGTAAGGCCGCGACACTTATTGCAGTGCGCCTTGATGATCCGATCGACCTTGGCAACGGCGTCGGCCGAAGGCGGAGCTGTTACCGGCTCCGCTTTTTCCGCGACCGGCGCCTGCAGCTTGGCCCAGCCACGAGTGGTGATGCTGATGCAACCGTCTGGGACGAACTCGATCAGGCCTTCCCCCTCGGCTCGCGAGATCAATTCGCCGACCCGCCTACCGTCGATTGTTCCAATCACCCCTGTGAGATACTCCTCGTCGGGAAGTTCCACGGCCCCGAGATGATCGTCTTCCAGTTGTGCAGCCGTCCAGACCAGAAGGTTGGTCATCTGCCGGTCGATCGTCGGCAGCGGGCGCTTGAGCATGTCATCCAGATTGACGGAGTTTATTTCCGGCCACTCTGCATCCGTCGTTGAAACCATCAACCTGGTGGCATGACTGAGCCGCGCGACCGCCTTCTTGTCGTCGGCGGGCAGCCGCGTCTCCAGCATCGACAATGCGCTCCCCGTGATCTGGTACCTGCCGCACTTGCGGCACTCAACACGCCGATAGTCCCCGCCATTCGGCTGCTCAAGGTTTGCTGACGTTTTGCAGATTGGGCAGAATCCCATCCACCAGTCTCCCTGCCCGATTCGCGGGCGAAGCTAATTGCTCTGGCCCAACCGCCCATTGATGGTCCAAGTATTGTAACTACTATGATTGTCGTATCGGGGAGATCATGTCGAAACAACCAAACACGCCAACGCGGCTATACAAGTACCGCGCCTTCAGCAATCGCCTTCTTGATATGCTGGTGGAGGACGAACTATACTATGCTAATCCCAGCGATTTCAACGATCCTCTCGATAGCCGGCCTACGCTCGCCGCCGATCTCGATGTGCACGAACTGGAGCACCTGCTGAGCCGCCTTGTCACACAGCGGACCAAAGCGGAGATGACCGCGGCGGCAAACGCCATCAAATATCGCGGCCCGAGAACCCTCGATCACATTGCCCGGCACAGCCGCAACAAAGCGGCTCAGCTCGTCAGTCAGGTCGAATACTCTGCCGGCAATCCCATCTACGACGTGATGGATCCGCACAGATTCCTTCTCCGGCAGTATCTCGAGGAGGAATTGCTGCGCCGCTATGACCGCGGAATCGTCTCCTTCGGTTCCCGCGCCACCTGCCCCCTGATGTGGAGTCACTACGGCGACCAGCATCGTGGAATTTGTGCGGGCTACTCGGTCCCCGCAGATGCGACCGATCAGCTTCACAAGATCAACTATGGCGGCAGCCGCAACGTCAAGGCCAGCGATGTTGCCGCCATGGACATCAATGCGGACGCCCGCCGCCGCGTCGATGAAGCCGTGCTGCTGCGCAAGGCGGCGAGTTGGCGCTATGAGCGTGAATGGCGCCTGATCGGAAACCGCGGCTCTCAGCCGTCGCCGCTCGAACTGGAGGAAGTGGTCTTCGGAATCCGGTGCCAGCCCACCGTGAAATACGCGATCGTCAAGGCGCTTGAGAACCGCCGCCGGCCGGTGCAGTTCAACGAGATGCACGAATGCCCCGGCACATTCCAGCTTCGCAAGCGCCGCCTCGATGTCGACGAACTCGGGGTATCGCTTCCCCGTCGCTCTCGCGATGCTCTGGAAGCCTTCGAGAACCTCGACGACATCCCGCCGCCGCCCGAACCGCACGACGATACAACGGGCCGTCCCCAGACGGCAGAGGCTCAACGATGACCACGGACAGCAATACTCCGGACTTCGAGGCCCTGCTGCGACCAGAGTTTCGCTGGCCGACCAAGGGCGACCAGCTCTTCACCACTTCGGACCAGTGGCGGAACAATTCCTATATTGATCGCCACGGTCACGGACGCCTAGTCATGATGATGACCGGATACAAGATGGCAGCCGATCTCATGGTCGCGCATGTTGCTGACGCGCGAAACGACGGCGACGCCCTGGTCTTCCCCGTCATCTTCAATTATCGGCAGTTCGTGGAACTGTCGCTCAAATACCTGATTGCTACCTACGGCCACACCGTTGGAATCGACGCTCAGTGGAACACGCACGACCTCGGCGTTTTGTGGGCCACCTTCGTCGAAGTCCTCGACGGCTATGGTCACGAGGATCCGGAGGGCTCGGACGCCGTGGTCGGCGACATCATCGCAGAGTTCGCCAAGGTCGATCCAAGGTCCTTTTCGTACCGCTATCCGGTCGATACCAAGGGCAAGCTCGTCGATCTCGCCCACGAAGAGGTCGACCTTCATCGCCTCGCCGATGTAATGAAGGGGCTCGAAGGCTATTTTTCCGGGTGCGACGGCTATCTCGATAGCCTGCAGAGTGCCGGGCCATAGCAATGAGCATCCGTTTGCCCGCGTCCGCGAGGGCCTCACTTCAACTGTCCAGACACCCAAAGTCCAGATCGTCCGTGGACGCGTCGAGCGGCTCTGATGTCGCCCCACAGCGGTCAACCCTTTTTGGGGTCGCGGATGCACATATTCGGCTTCGGTATAGGCCTAGCGAAGCGCAGATGGGGATTTCAAGCGCCCGGGAACCCTGAAGACGATGAGGTGCCGGGCTAACGCTCCACCTTCGGGAACATAGGCGCTGTGCCAGAGACATTCCTCGATGCTTGGCACCGGGCCCGGTCGGTCAACAAGTTCGAGGGCACCAAGAAATCCGAGCCGAATATTGGCTGCCTGATAACTGGTTGCCTGCGCTCGATAGCTGTTGGCGGCCTCAGGTGAAAACGTGCCCTCATGCTTCTTGAGTTCAATAACGAAAGCCGGACCGCCCAGACTTATGTAGAGATCCGTCCGTCCGGTCGCGATACCGCGCACCTCGGACAGCACCTCCGCGCCCACGAGATTGCCCTTGAGGAAGTCACGGAGGTCAGACTGGAGGTCGTTCTCGCTCGGATTCCGAGCGCGCAAATAGGCACCACGTGGGCCGAGGTCGCGAATCTCGGCATTCTGCCTGTCACTACAGAAAATCAAAATCTGTTGGAGGACGGCATCGAAACTCCGCTGGATGTCGCCTGTGTATTCGCTACTGGCCGACAGCTGATCACGCAATGACGCCAGCACACGTTGGAGGACCGGATTGGCAAGTTCGCGATCTTGCGCGACATGGCTGGCGAGCCCGGCCTCGAGAGATCGCGCCATGTCGGAGGGAATCTGCTCGGTCGAGGTGCCCCCGGGGAGAATGCGCGCGAGCAGTGGATATTGCTCATTCTCCCTGGCTTTTCCCGGTCCGGCACCGGCGCGGTATGCGTCATCCAATCTTGCGCGAAGATCTTGCGCGATCGCTTGCTGTGCCTCAGGCCATTGGCCTTCGCTGAGCAGATCGTCGAGATGGGCCGCGAGGCCGCGCTCGCGCAGGAAAGAGGCCACGACCCGGGGGCGCAGCACAGACCGCAGACCTTCACCGTGCGCAATGCTACAGCTTGCGTCATAGACGGCGAGGATGCGATCCATGGTCGTAGCGGCATTTATCCAGCTCGGACGGGTAAGATCGTCGGCCGCGCGCTGGACCGTCCGCGCGAGTTCAAACCATTCAAGATCCACATCCTTACGGGGTGTGAGCCATGGCGCTGCGTAGCCGGTGCGCAGTGCCGCAGCACGTTCTCGCGCGGCTGTCACCAGATCGGTCATCGCCGCCTGCATGTCTGCAGCGTTCCGGTTCGTTGCAAACCCCAGAATGAGATCAATCGCAGATCGATATGCGCGTGCATCCGACCGGTCATCATCGACCTCGCTCGCTCGCTCGAAAAGTAGACGCGCCGTGTCTAGGCCGGCTAGGACGTTTATCATATCCTTGCCGTCGAGCGCGCGAGCCAGATATGCGAGGCCGAGCTCAAACGCTGCTTCACCTCCTGCCTCCTCATTGTCGAGCAGCCGGTGGAGTGTTGTCAGCAGATCGTCATCGCCCCACACATGGAAGGCGGCTCCGCCAATCTTCGCGACATGCTGAGCAAAGAGGCCCGGCGCATCGGGGGCGACTTCGGCGAGTTCAAGCAGAGGCCGGTGGCGGCTTACATCGCCTTCCAGCGCGAGACGAAACAGACCTTCGAGCGCATAGGAAGCAATCAGCGTCTCGCGCTCGGTCGCATGTTCCTTAATTCGTCGCGTGAAGATCGCGACGACAGCCTGGGCTATGGCGGCGCGCAGCGTTGCGTCCCTGATGAGGCGGTCGATCGCGTCGCGGAAGGATTGCGGATCGCGCGCGACATTGAAGCCGCCGACCAAGAAGTCATGCAGCCGCGCGCCTTCAATAGGCGGGGCAGCACTGATCATCTCAGTGAGAATGTCGAGGAAAGGCGCCGCATAGAGCTGATCAGCGTCTGCGAGGATTTCATCCACGCCGCCAAGATCGTCGATCGTGATCGGCTGGCTGCCAGCCAGACGCGCCTCAAGAAGATCAAGCGCGCTCATGCCGAGGAACGCGCCGCAGGCCACGCTACCATAGGTAATCATCCCCTGTCGCCGCTCGGCACCATTGCTCGCCGAGTTGATCGACAATAGCGCTGGCATTAGCGCTTCCGATGATGATTTGCAGTCCTGTGGTTTCACGCGAAATCGCCTGAAGCTCGCTCAGCACGGCTGTCAGGTCATCGGAACTCACCTCTTCAGCGGCAGGGGAATCGACGATCAAGAGCCCGGGATGACGGCCAAGGCCCCGTTCTTGTCCCACTCGAAGCAGAGCCACCGCAGTCGCGATCCGCAACCGCAGTCGCTCGCCTGCCGTTACCTTGCTGAAGCTGGTAGGCACGCCACCCTTGGTAAGGAGGAGAGAGGCGTTGGTGTTCAGTTTGACTTCCTCGAGCATCTGCACGCCGAGCCGTTTTCCTAGCGCGAGAATCTCTGTGTTCAAGCGCTCCAGTATGTCGCCGCGACCAGCGTTGTAGGCCTTTTCTGCCTCGACATGAGCCGCGCTGATAAGCGCACCATCGGGAGAAACAATGACGGGTGTCGCGGGCATCTGGCGCTCCTTCAGAGCGCCCTCGAGTCTCGCAACATCTAGTTCTGCCTTTCGACGCTCTTCGAACTTGGCACTATTTGCCGCCTTAGAGAATTCCTGGCGCGCCTTCTCGAGCTCATCGCTGCTCACCTTCGACTTATCTTTGAGTGTCTTGGCGTTGGCGCGCGCGCGATCGGCGGCAGCTTTGGCGGCCGCGAAACGCTGTTCGATCGCTTCCAGCCCGTCGCTCGCGCCTTCCATCTCATCGATCGGGATCTCCTCGGCGCAGAGCGAGCAACTTAGCTCAGCGCTTTCGCGCTTCAGCCGTTCGCTCGACACGCGCGTCTCGCAGCGCGGGCAGCAAACAGGCTGAAGGCCGTTGAAGAATTGCGTTGCGACGATGTTCTCGCGCAGATCACGAACCCCACGCTCGTCCGAGGCCGCGAGGCGTTCCAGTTCGTTCGCTTCGGTCTCGGCACGGGCTAAACGTTGCGCGAGATCGAGCGCGATCGGAGAAAGACGAGCGACCTCACCCGCAAGACGCTCGAGTTCCGCAGCTGTCCCGGTCACCTGCGCGAAGCTGTCGAGAATCTTCTTCGCGGCCTGGAGTTCACCGTCGATCCGTGCGCGTGCCGTCTCCTCGTCTCTAGCTGCTGCCGTCGCAACCTTGGACGCTTTCTCGGCTTCTTGTTCAAGCTCGCGCTTGACGGTGCCCGTTTGCATCACCGTTGTTGCCCAAGGTATACCGATATACATCTGCAGCATGCGTGCTGGCAGGCCCGCCATCTGTACATCGCCGAGCAACTGCTTGTGGTCGCCGCCGAAGTAGAGGCCACCCGAAAGCGCAGCCCAGCCATGCTCAACGACTTGGCGCTCGTCCTCCTTGCCCTGCATCGCGGTGATCGGGTCGAGATCGAGCGTGTTCATCATGAAGCGCGACATTGCGGCTTCGAAGCCCTCGTCCGAAATGAAGCTATCCAGTTCGTCCGTCTCTCCTGATACGCGGCGACGCGCTAGAGTGCCGCGCGGAACACGTTCATTGACTGTAAACTCCACCACATAGCGCTGATCATCTACGTCGAATTCGACACACACCCAGGACAACCAGCGGCGCACATCGTCCTGCAAGCCCTTCGGCCTGCCTCGCAACGCCCACAGCAGGACTTCCAGCACAGTCGATTTGCCACGGAGATTTCGCTGGCTCGTTACCGCCCAGACACCGGCGGTCAATTCCGACCAGTCGAAGTCAATCGAACCCTGTGCGGTTCCGCGCTTCTCCCCCTTGAATGCGATACGGCGTATTGTCAGTGTTCGCGCTGGCCGCAGCGGTCGGTCAGGCACAATTCCTCGCTTGCGAAGAGCCAACTCCGCCTCCACGGGGCGCATACCGGCCTTTTCTGCGACCGTCTCCAGCCAACTACCGCTCATTCGTCGAGCCCTTCCAAGATTGCTGCGAGCCGTGCCAGCACCCGATCGGTGATCGGCTGGATTACATGGCTAAGTTCGGTTCCCGCATATTCGGCCTGTAGATACTGCCGATCCTTCAGCGCCTTGCCACCCTGTACGCCTGCCACCCGCGCCACGATAAAGGCACGATCGCGATACCAGCCGAGTTCGGGGGCCGCAGCGGCGATCCGGCCCAGCGCGTCTTCGCCTGCGGTGGTCAACAGATACAGGTGCTCGCGGATCTTACCGCCCGGAACACCGTCGCGCTTGATCCGAATGAGGTCTGCTGCCCGCAGGATTGCCAATGCATTGTCGAGCGGTTCGAACGCCCCGAAAAGATAGCGCACCATCGGTAAGCGCCGGAGATCGGGTTCGCGGTCATCGAATATGTGCTGTGCGATCGTCAGCAAATCCCGTTCGCGGGACGTCTCGAACTCCGTTAGGAGTTCGTTGGCGAGATAGTCTGGATTGCGCATCCAGAAGTCGAGAGCCTGGAGGCGCGATTGGGAGTGCAAGACACAAACAACATCGTCTCCCCAGCGACCAGCATTACTTGTATCTCCCGCCGCTTTAATGCAGGCGAGCAAGCGAATTGCTGTTTGTCTTTCGGTGGCAACAGCTATTTCTGTCACTTTGGATTCACTCCGCTGTCAATCTTCGCCAACCTGATCGCCGGAAAATCATCTCTTTCTTAGCTAAATCAGCTATGTTCGACATAAAACAAATGCTGAAATTTGGACTAGAGGATCTGAGAATCTATCGCATACTTATTTCAAGCTGTCGAAATCGAATCTAGCGGTAATCTGGCAAATCACCGTCTTTGAGATAACCCAACATGTCGGTGTTGGAGAGGACAGCGCTGTAGAACACATGTTCCCATGCGTTCCGGGTGGGCGTCGCTGCATTGTTGCGAAAGAGAATGAGGTTCGTCTCGACATCGAGGTCCGCCTCGCGGAGGTTTTGGACGAGCCGAAGCAGGCGCTGATGCTGGTTACGAAAAAACCGGGCATAGCGCTGAACAATGCCGAGCTCCTTAACGTGTCGGCTAACCAGAGCCCGCTGCGGCACAGTCAGGAGGGGTACCGCTCCCAAGTCGAAAGTTGGAATCCCGAATGGCGGATCGATGGTGAGTTCAAGTACCTGGTTCGCCGCGAACACATCGAAATAGGGATGCAGAAAGAATCGCGGATCGGCAGCGTCGCCCGTCTTTTCCTTCTTGTTTGTCTGGCAGGCGTCGCACATTGGAAACAGATTGTGCGGCGTCACGCAGAAATGCGGATACTGCCCTTTTGGCAGATAGTGATCGAGCGTATTCGGCGCGCCCGCCTCTCCGCAAGCCGGGCAGAGCGACAGCTCATGATCACGCATCGCTGCGAGCATCTTGCCCTGGACCGACCCGTCCGTTGGCGAAAGGTACAGGTTCAGGAAGCTGTTCTTCTTCTGCGCAATGTCGGGCCAGGTCGGCACCGCCGCCGGCGTTCCTTCTGCATCGATATAAGCTTGGACGCGGTCGCGCCAGTCCTGCGCGATGCCGGCGAAGAAACCCGCATTTTTACCGCCCTGCCGCTCGGCGACCACGTCGTCGACCATTTGCAGGCTACAGGCTGCGGGCGCGTCGAGTAGCATCACCATTGGCCACGCTCCGTCGCTTTGATCTGAACGATGAGCTCCTCATTGATCTCATCGCCCAGTTCCGCAATCAGCGCCTCAGCTGAGCCCAACTCCTCGAGCTGCACCTTGATCCAAGCCTCGAACGGCTTCGATACGGCCTTGTCCCCGAAGACATAGGACGATATCCGCTGGAAATCGCCGCCGAAGGTCTGAAACGGGGGGTGTTTCAGGATGACATCGTCCTCGGTCTTTTCGAACACATGTACGCAGTCGGACGGAATCTCGCGCACCGTCACCAATGAATGGGTCGCCAGCAACGCCTTCGAGTTGAACCGCGACAGGATCGTCTTGAGCATGTCGACGAACTGAATCTCGAGGGTCGGATGAAGAAATAGCTCCGGCTCATCTACCAGGATCAGGCTATTGCGGCGCATCGCGCCCAAGATGTTGATGACGATGTAGGCAAAGAGTCGTTGACCTGAACTCAACTCGATCGGCTGGCCGTCGAGAAAGAACGTGACGCCGGATGCTGCCTCGAGCGCCGCGCTCAACCGTTCATCGTCGAGTTCCTCGACGCGATCTGACGCAATCGGGATGTAGCGTCGCCGATCTTCGCCATCGCCGATATCGATTGCGAGTGGATCAACGAGGGCGGTCTCGTGATAGAAGACTTCCTTCCTCTTGCGCGGACCGACCTCGACCGCGGCGTAATCGAAGGCTATCGCAGTCCGCAGAACTCTCTCCATCGTCGCGACCTTGCGAGACCAATCCCGGATCGACCGTAGGCGCCGATCGTCGGCCAGGCACTGGACCAAGGACTGCGCCGCGTTCCGCTTCGGGTGGTCGTGAGACAGCGTGATCCGGCCGCGCTTACTTGCATCGCTCGGGGTCGCGCGACCACGCAATCCGAAGTAGCGATAGGCCTCCTTATCCTGCAGTTTGTGACCTGCGAGATCGACCGGAAAGCGCTCGAACGGACTATACGAGACCACGACCAGCTGGCTGAGGTTGGGCTTTTCGACGAAACCGCGCTCGTCCTCGTCCGAAGGCGAAATCCAGTCCTGCACCATCTGATGCAGCAACTGCGATTTGCCGTAGCCATTTGGTCCGATCAGGACATTGATATCGTGCGGGAGCCGCGTCCGCGGCTGAAACCTCAACTCTAGGGTGGTGGCGTTGCCGAACACATTCTCGAACTGGAAGCCCAGGTCGAGCACCGCGATCGCCTGCCGCTCGAACACCCGCCAGCCATCCATGAACGCTTGCGTGCTGGCACGCTCACGCTGCAGCGAGTTGCGAAAACCCTCGCTGTCCACAAGTGCCTTGGCCTCGGCATCGTCGGCGACGTGGACGAGATAGCTCGCATCCCGGAGCGCCATCGCCACCTCGATTGCGACCTCGATGCCGAGCGCCCCTTCGATCTGCTCATAGAAGGTGATCTCGCCCGGCACCGACACATAGTTAGCATCTGGGATAGGGAAAACGCCGTCCCAGCCCTCGTCTCGGAACTTATTCAAAGCGGCGCTAGACGTTCGCGCCTCGGCCAGCAGCAGCCGAAGTGCTGGCAGTTCGACGATCTCACCGTTCAGTCGGCAGGTGACCGGGAAGCTCGTCTGGAAGCCATAGTCGTCCCAGTTGTTCGTCAACAGCTCTATAACGTCGCCTTCGACCTGCGGCGGTGGGTTGGTGCGTCGGCTCGAACGCCCCAGATAGACAACCTGCATTATCTTTTCCCCACCATCTAGGCGCGATCGCCTATCCCCCAAGTCAACTCTTCATGTCGCTAAGTATAGCGGAACAAAAGCGTGAATCTATCTAAGCCTGCACGAATGCGGCGATCATGATCAAAATGCTTTAGTTTTCGATATCCCACCGCCTGATCCAATTTATGCACTTGGCCGCCGCGCCACTGTGGCCGGGCCGGTAGCTTGGGGGCTCTGCCCCCTAGCGCGGCGCAAGGGATCGCTAGCGCTCGACCGGGACGGTCTCCCCAGCCTTCCGCGCGGATGCGTGTTTCTCACTCTCGCCAAGAGCTTCGACCCGCTTGTGCAGGCCGGGTGATCCCCCTCCATCCCGATCGCCCTTGCACCTTTCACCCCCCGGTCTCGCCGACGGGCAAGGGTTCAGGAGCGCGCGCTTCGCTGCTCTGAACCCCAAACCCGAAGGATTAGAGATATGAGCAACAGCAGCCAAGGCCCCCGCAATGTCATTTTCAACGGCGATTGCATCGACGTGATGCGGTCCGTTGACCGGGGAACAGTGGATTTCATCCTGACCGACCCGCCCTATGTGACCAATTTCCGCGACCGTCAGGGCCGCACCGTTGCCAATGACGATAATGGCCGCTGGCTTCGCCCCGCGTTCAACCAGATGCACCGCGTTTTGAAGGATGGTGGCTTTTGCGTCAGCTTTTATGGCTGGAACAAGGTCGATCTTTTCATGGACGCATGGAAAGCGGCAGGCTTCCGCGTTGTCGGGCATCTTGTTTTCCGCAAGCGTTATGCGTCATCAACGCGCTTCCTTCGCTATCAGCACGAACAGGCCTATTTGCTGGCAAAGGGCAGTCCGACCTTGCCCGCCCAGCCTATCCCTGACGTGCTGGACTTTCCTTACACAGGCAACCGGCTGCATCCGACGCAGAAACCCGTCGAAGCCCTGACGCCGCTTATCGAGGCGTTCACGAAGCCCGGCGATTTGGTGCTGGACCCGTTCAGCGGCAGCGGTTCGACCCTGGCGGCCGCGCAGCAGACTGGGCGTAACTGGACCGGCATCGAATTGGACAACGCCCACTATCACACCGCCAGACAGCGCCTCGCGGAGCTGCAACGCCACCGGGTGGCCGCATAACCACTTTGCGCCGGCGCTCGTCGATGGGGCGGGCGCCATCATGCCTCCATTTTACGAAAAGGATTTCACAATGCGCTGGATTGTTACTGTTGATCACCATGGCGGCTGCATGGGTTTGGGCGAGGACGCGAATGGCGTTCCGGCACGCGGAAACCCGGAGCAGGCCGCAGCCCTTCCGATGGATTTCAGGCTTCACCTGGCAAGCGGTGAAGTGCTGTTCGAGGGCCGTTGCGGTGACATTGATGCCGATTGGTGGCACGGTTTCGAGCCGCTGAATTACCTATGGCATCCGTTCCGTTGCCGCCGCCTGTCATACCGCCGTGCAGGAACTCAAGACGCCTGGCGCTCGCTTCGCCCATAAACCAATTGCATGGCCGCAAGTCGCCGCCGTCGTCCCAGCCGGGACGGCGGCTTTCGCGCGTCCATTCGGCATCGCGTTGGAAAAACACGCTCGCCGGGCGAGGCCCGGCTCGCAGGACAATGCAGGCATTGTCGGAAACCATTGCGGCACTGATCGGGTTACGCGGACCAGTTATCTCTCAACGAGGGCTAACCCTGGGGGCGAACGTTGCGAATGATCTTTATGCGGGCAGCGCTTGCGCGCCCGACATAGGGAGGAAACGCCGTGCTCAGCATCGATTGGCGTACTCCGGCGGCTTACAGGCACACCAAGGATCTGCCCGCCGCCGGTTTCGCCTGGGAATACCTTCGCCGCAACAACGAATACCGCCAGGAATACATGGCGCTGGCGGCAAGGAAGCAGCCGGCATCCGGACATCTGGAGGCGTTCGTTGAGCGTTGGGGTGTGCGATTTCCCCAGCAACCCCGACGAGTCGCCTGAACAGCAGACCATCATATGGTCGCCAAAACTCCAGCCACAAGCAGTGAGGTTATCAGAGGTCGAGGCCGATGGAGCTCACGGCAGATCCTTGTTCGCGCTGGCGCATCTTGATGGTCTGGAGCTTCGCCGAGCGACTGACGGCTGGCACGGCATATGGCGTCTAGACGGAGTAACGCACCAATTCTGGTTGCCGGATGCCTCGCCGAACACAGCAGCCAGCTACGCGGTGAATTTGCCGCTGGACAGCTTTCTGGAATTGCGTGTTCACGCGGCAAGAAGACTGTGGCGCTCCCTGACACGCCGACCGCCAGGACCGGCCATCGGCACACTCCCGGATCAATTGCGCGAATGGCACATCCTGTCCTTGCGCGCGCTCGACGCGAAACTGCGCGGTGAGAGCTATCGCACCATTGCCGAGGGCCTGCTCAGCTTTCGCGGGACGAAAGAAGATTTTGAGAGCGACCCGTGCAAGAACAAGGCGCGCCGTCTGGTCAAGCATGGCATCGGGATGATGCGGGGCGGCTATCGTCTGCTGCTTCACTACCCGGTCAAGCCGGGCAAGTCCTGACACTGGGATCCCAGCATCACGCCTTGTTTGCAGCGGCCTGCTCCAGAATCCGTTTATAGCCTTCACGCGAAAGCCATTGCGCGCGTTCCAGGTGGCTTTGCCAGCAGCGGTAGGTTCGAAGCTCCTCGGCAGCAGGATCGCGGTGCAGAACGATCTGCGCCACTTCCTTCCAATCGGCATCTTCGGCTTTGGCATCGAGCAGCCGCAGGTAGGTCACAAAATGCTGCTCGTCATACGGCGTGATCTGATCGCCGGTCGGCGCGACGTCATCGACATCGGGATCGAGTTCAGTGGGTGTTTTCATTTCACTCCCCATCCGAAGAAGAGCCTTGCTTGCGGTGCGCCCCCGCAACTGGCCCCTTTGACCTGGTGATCGGGAAGTTCGAAACCGTGACTAGACGGCCCCATGGCCTTTAGGCGGGTAGCCCTGGACATACGCCATGGGCTCCCCGACCATAGGGTCAAGGAGTTTGGTGTCGTCACGGCCGACACCAACCGCTAGTCAGGGGTTTCGACGCCCCCGGAGCAGTGCGTCTGCTCCATCTGCATTCATAGCTGAACCGCGCAGGATTGTCTTCGGCAATTCGACGGGGCGGCCATCTCGCCTCTGAAATCTCACGTCTTTTTCCGTGCCGGCTCCGTCTTGGAGGGGGTGCCGCCAGCGCATGGTCTCAAATGCGGCACGCTACACGCCGCCGGTGCCTCGCCATGGTTCGCCACAGTCCGCCGTCCCCGCGACGGCCTGTCTGTCTGACCAACCGGAGGCGATCCCATGACCCACGGCCGCAAAGCTGACCTGCCGCCGCGCCTGCTTCGGACCCAGGAAGCTGCACGTTTCCTCGGCATTTCGCTGCGCACCCTCGAAAAACACCGGACCTATGGAACTGGCCCCGTCTATCGGAAGATCGGCGGGCGCGTCCTTTACACCCTGCACGATCTGGAGGCCTGGAGCGCAGTCGGCTCGCGTAAATCCACGCGTGATGAAAATGCCGGCACGGTCTTTCCGGCGCGTCCGCTCACTCCTGCCGAGAGGGGTGAACTCTGAATGCTGCGCACCAACGATCATAAACCATCGAGGCAGGATGCCGTCAGCGAGCGCAGCCACCTCGATCCATTCATCGTAGCCACGGGAGACGCCGCGCCGCGCGATCAGCGTGACCTGATGGAACGACCATTCTTCTCGCTGGCCAAATCCCCGCGCACCAGGCCCATTCTCTACAAGGCCGCCGATGTGGAGGTGCAGGTGCTCGCCATGCCCGAGCACGGCATGGCGACCATCTGGGATGCCGACGTGCTGATCTGGGCGGCGTCTCAGATCGTGGCAGCTGGGAACGCCGGCTTTTCCACGTCGCGCTTCTTTCGCTTCATGCCCTATCAGCTCCTGCGCGCGGTCGGCCGGTCCACCGGAAACCGCGACTATCTTCTACTGAAGGCCGCACTCGCGCGGCTGCAATCGACGGTCATCGCCACCAGCATCCGCAACGGCGCGCATTGGCGGCGCCGCCAATTCTCATGGATCAACGAATGGGAAGAGATGACGACGCGCAGGGGCCGCGTCGAGGGCATGGAGTTCGTCCTGCCCGAATGGTTCTATCAGAGCGTCATCGATCGATCGCTGGTTCTGGCCATCGACCCGGCATATTTCCGGCTGAAAGGCGGAATCGAACGCTGGCTCTATCGCGTTGCTCGCAAGCATGCCGGACATCAGCCCGAGGGCTGGGCATTTGAATTTTCTCACCTGCACCATAAATCCGGCAGTCTCGCACGGCCGTCTGACTTCGCGCTCGATCTCCGCCGGATTGCAGTCCGCCAATCGCTGCCTGGATACCGCCTCCGGATCGAGTGGCAGGACGGGCGAGAACTGCTGCGCTTTCTTCCTGAAAATCTATCCACAGGCACTGTGGATAACCCTGTGGACGCAATCGGGACATCGGGCGCACGCAGTATCGGGACATCAGGCGCAAATCGGCGCCGACACTCTATAGAAGACTCTAACAATAAAACTAACTCTTCTTCTTTGACGCGCGCGCATCCGAGCCATGGTGCCGGTGCCACCCGCCGAGCTGCGCCATGATGCGCGCGCTCGATCTGTTCAGCGCAGCGGCCGGCGGCTGGTCGCTTGGCCTCCATCGCGCCGGCTTCATCACCGTTGCTGCCTGCGAGATCGTCAAATGGCGGCGCATCCTTTACGCAGAGAACAATCCTCATGTCCGCCTCTACGACGACATCCGAGACCTCACGGCAGCTCGCCTTGTTTCCGACCTTGGAGTCCTCCCCGACATCATCGTCGGCAGCCCGCCCTGCCAGGACATCTCCAGCGCCAACACCAAAGGCAAGGGGATCGAGGGCGAACGGTCGGGCCTCTACCTTGAAGCCGTCCGCCTGGTCGGAGATTGCCGCCCTCGCTGGTTCGCTTTTGAGAACAGCGCTAATCTCAGAACTCGCGGCGCTGACCGAGTGCTCGGCGAGCTGGAAGCGCTCGGCTACGCCACAGAACCGTGCGTGGTGGGTGCTGCGGATGTCGGCGCCAACCATATCCGCAAGCGGTCATGGCTCATCGGCTATGATCCCGAGCAGCTTGCCAACACCCATGGCCTCGGATGGAATGAAAGACGCCGCAGGCGGCGGAGCGGGATCGACATATCCGCTGCGGGCAATCCTGGCGACGCCGAGGAAATCGGATGCGGATCGAGGTGGCAGGGGCGACGTTTTCAGCCAGTTGCAGGGCCATGCCAGCCGCCATGCGGGCATGATGCCAACCCCGGTGAAGCCGAATGGCGGGCGCAGGTTGAGTCCGCGGGAAATCGAGACGGGCAAGCGGGAGAACGGGACGAAGGCGCAGATCGACACGCCGAACCTCTTGCGCCACGCGGCGGAAATCCTGCCGACACCCACGAAACGCGACAGCCGCATGGACGGCTGGAGCCCGGCCTACGATCGGCGCAATTCGCCGACGATGGACGCGGTGATGGATGGCGCGATGACCAATCGCGCGCCGGACAAATGGGCGGGAGCGCGGGCGCTGGCGGCGATGCTGCGGAACCATGGGCTAACTGGAACGGCGGCCTTGCCCATCACCTACGGCTGGATGATGGGCTTTCCGCCTGGGTGGCTGACACGCGCATTGCGCTCGGCAGTCGCAAGGGGACGTCTGCTGCCAGCCTGATCGTCGAAGCGTACGGCGACGCCGTTCTGCCACAAATTCCCGAAGCAATCGGCCGCGCCATTCTGCGCACTGAAGCTGCACTCGACGCGGCGCTTGCCTGCACATCCATAGACATTCCCGGAGAAGAACAATGACCCGGCGCACCTTTCCCGGCGCGCGCGGACGCGGCCTCGCGGATGCACCACCCTTCACCACGCTGGTCGAACTGACGTTTCAGCGAAAGAAGGTCGAACACTGGATACGGTTTGGCCGCAAGAGCTACGAACAGATCATCGACCGTCGCCGCAGCGTCGTCGGCTTCGCGCCGGGCAGCGTCTTCGCCTTCGTCCGATGGGCGAATGGCGAGCATGGCACGGTCGTTTCCCGCATCGATATCGTGCGGGCCATCGGACGCGGCGAGCCGTTCCAGACATTGCCGTTCGTCCGCCCCGGCGGTGAAATCTTGTTGCGCCTCGACGGTTGGCCCAAGGTGCAGCGCGCGCTTGCCGCCATCGACGCCGTGGAATCGCTCGGCCTCGATCCGGCCGACGCCGCCCCGGAGCACTGGCGGCATGTCCACAACCGTTTGACGGCCAATTTGGAGCCGCACGCCTACACGCCCGAACGGCACGCGGCTTGGCTTCATCGCCGAAGGATCGACCCATGACGCGCCGCCGCACCCTCACCGCGACGGCGCTCGCCGTCATCGGCATCGCCGCCGCAAGCGCGGTCGAGACGCCGACGAAACTGATCTGGAACGCCACGGCCAGCGCACCCATCGGCTTCTACACCGTCGAGCCGGCCGACGCGCTCGACGTGCCCGAGCTGGTCGCCGTCATGCCGCCCGAACCACTCGCCGCCTTCATGGCCGAGCGCGGCTATATCGCGCGAGGCGTCCCGCTCTTGAAGCGCGTCCTCGGCCTGCCGGGGCAGCGGGTCTGCCGCTTGCGATCCACGATCACGGTTGACGGGATCGAGATGGGTGACGCGCTGGAGCGCGACAGCCTCGGCCGCGACCTGCCCGTCTGGCAGGGCTGCGGCGTCATCGGCGACGGCCAGCTTTTCCTCATGAATTGGGAAGTCCGCGACAGCCTCGACGGCCGCTATTTCGGGCCCATCCCCGCAGCTTCCGTCATCGGCCGGGCGGTCCCGCTCTGGACCGATGAGGAAGGCGTCGGCCGCTACGAGTGGCGCGCGCCGACGCACTGAAACCCACAGGCAGGAGTTCTCCATGGCATATATCGGCCAGTTAATCCGCAGCGGCGCTAGACGCGCCACATCATCGAATTATGCCGTCCTGATACTGGCCGGCACGCTTTCCGTCTGCGCCGGATCGGGTGTCGCGGTCGCACAATCCGCGCCCGTCGAGCGCCCGGCCGCCGCCCATCCTTATGCGGTCCACATCGCCGAGGCGTCGCAGCGTTTCGGAATACCGGAGCATTGGATCGTCGCGGTGCTGCGCGCCGAGAGTGCGGGGGATGTGCGCGCGGTCTCAACGGCCGGCGCGATGGGATTGATGCAGGTAATGCCCGACACATGGGCGGGCCTGCGCATTCGCTACGGCCTCGGCCGCGATCCCTACGACCCGCGCGACAACATCCTCGCAGGCACGGCCTACCTGCGCGAGATGTTCGACCGCTACGGCAATGTCGCGGCGATGCTGGCGGCCTACAATGCCGGTCCCGGCCGCTATGACGAATACCTTGCGTCCGGCCGCACGCTGCCGGCCGAGACGCGGGCCTATGTCGCCGCGCTCGCGCCGATTCTCGGCCGCGCGGCTGCAACCGAACCGCCGTCATCGGCACCGCCACCGCCGCCAGATTGGCGATTTCGCTCTCGCGCAACTGCTGAAACATGGGCAGGTTGGCGAGCACCCTGCCCATGTTGGTTTGCCTGCCCATGCGCTTTTCGGCCCTCGCTTCGGT
>WPCJ01073341.1_pt1 | contig 30190 bp, 27 predicted proteins | sample 5399831 | NCBI WGS metagenome assembly WPCJ01 (sample SAMN12869470, study PRJNA574797) | sludge metagenome | isolation source: wastewater treatment of pH10 | place: China:Beijing | collected 2019-05-20 | reverse complement strand
GACCTTCACCGCCACCGTCTCGAGCGCCGGCGCAACGCCGACCGGCACCGTCACCTTCAACGACGGTGGCACGGCGATCGGGACCGCAACACTGACCGCCGGCGTCGCCACGTTCAACACATCTGCGCTCACCGCCGGCGTCCACACCATTACCGCGCGCTATGCGGGGAGTGCGGGTTTCACCGCCAGCACCTCGGCAGCCTTGCTGCAGACGGTGAACGTTCCGGTCGATAGTGTCCGTCTCCGCGCGATGCAGCTCAACGTCACTAAAATGATCGCGCAGAATGCGGGACAGGCGACATCCGGCGCGATCTTCGACGGCATCTCCGAAGGTTTCAATGAGGGCGGCGTGCTGGTCTTGCCGAGCGCCACCGGCATGCGGATCAACTTCGCCGCGGAGCCGCGCGACGACGATGACGCGCCCTCACCTGCGACCGCCTCCCAAAGCAACGGCAACCATGTCTCCGCCCTGGGCATTGCCACGACGACGGACGAGCGCGGCCAGCGCAGCGGACGCGCTTCGCCGTCACGCATCGACGATGCCTTCGCGGCTATCGACCGGCAGGTCATCCGCAAGGCGCCGCCAAAATGGCGCGAGCAGAAGGAATGGCTGCTGTGGGCCGATGTGCGCACCACCGGCATCGATCGCTGGAGCAGTTCGACGACACCTGCAGGCGTCAATCAGGTCAGCCAGTCCTCGCTCTATGGCACGCAGGTCAATGCCCTGCTCGGCTTGACCTACAAGGTTGCGCCCAGTTTTCTCGTCGGCATGGTCGGCGGATGGGAGACCTTCAGCTACACCCAGCAGGACATCAATGGCCGGCTGCGCGGCGATGGCTGGACCGTCGGCACCTATCTCGGCTGGCTGATCACGCCGGCGCTCCGCTACGACGCGGCGCTGACCTATTCGCGTATCGGTTATCAGGGATCGGCCGGCGCGGCGCAGGGTAACTTCAACGGCCAGCGCTGGATGTTCGCGACCGGTTTCACGGGCTCGCATCAGGTTGCGGGCTTCCTGCTCGAGCCTTCATTGCGCGTCTATGCGTTGTGGGAGCACCAGAACGCCTATACGGATTCGCTCGGCACCCTACAGGGTACGCACGACTTCGCGAGTGGTCGCGCGTCCGCGGGCCTGAAGGGAGGCTATCCGCTGTCGTGGTTCGAGGGCATCGTGCTCACGCCCTATCTCGGCATCTATGGCGACTACTATTTCAGCCAGGCCAGTGCGGCAGCCCTCGCCGGCACCGACGACCCCACACTGGCTTCGACACCACTGCTGCAGGGCTGGTCCGCCCGCGCGTCCGGCGGCCTTGCCAGCAAGTTCACCAATGGCGCGGGCGTTCTGATCGGCGGTGAGCTCGGCGGGATCGGCAGCACCACGCGTATCTGGAGCTTGAGCGCAAAGGCCCGCGTGCCGTTCTAGCGATCGATCAATGCCTGAAATGCGCCGACACGATCGCGCATCGGTGCTTCGCGCGGTAATCTGAATGCGAGAAGTTAGTAGAGACCACGTCCCGACAGGATCGCAGCGGCGCCGCGGGCATCGACAGTGCCGTTATCGCGGAAAGCCGGCTCGGCCGGAGCCGCATAGTCGGCATTGCCTTCATACGAAACCGCACGCGGGTTCTCGGCGGGATAGGCTGAAGCCGAACGATAGCGGCCGGATGACGACATCTCCGATGTCTGGCGATCCGCGGCGGTGTTGCCGAGCGAATACGGACGCCCTTCCGGCATCGGGATATCGCGCGAGACGACACGGCCGCCCTGCATATCCGGCACGAAGGAACGCGCGGATGCGACACGCACGACCGATGGCGACGGCGCCGGCTCACCAGTGCGCAGCGTCGCCATCAACTGGCGATCGTCGGAGCCTTCCAGCGGCGCACGGCCGACATATTCGACGCGCACGCGCGCGGTGCCGTTGCCTTTGAATTCGAGCAGTTCGGCCGCCTTGTTCGACACGTCGATCAGGCGATTGCCATGGTACGGACCGCGGTCGTTCACGCGCACGATCAGCGACTTGCCGTTGCGCACATTGGTGACGCGGGCATAGCTCGGAATCGGCAGGGTCGGATGCGCGGCGGTGAGCGACGCCATGTCGAACACTTCGCCATTGGCCGTCAGGCGGCCATGGAAAGCGTCGCCATACCAGGATGCGATGCCTTCGGCGCGATAATTGGCGTTCTCTTCGGGGACATAGGTGCGGCCGGCGACCACATAGGGCTTGCCGACGCGATAGGTGCCGCCGCCTTTCGGGACGGGCTCACCCATGCCAACCACGCGCGGGCTGCTGGACACGCCATATTTTGGATCGAGACGGCTGAAGCTGGTAGTCTGGGACGAGCAATTGGCCAGCGCCAGACAGGCGCCCATGGCTGCTGCTGCGCCTGCAGCCCGGCCGAACCGCTGTGACCGAAGAATCCCCATACGCCCCAATACCATTGCGGCGGTCACCTGCCCATCCGGGCAGCCCCGTGACCGCAAAATTACGACACGGCCCATATCCGCATCGCATGGTGAACATAACGTAGCTGGATCAGGGCGAAAATGGGGAGAACCCGGTTATGGTAAACACAAAACTGTCGCCGGCCGGTCACCGCGCAACCTCAGATCAAGCTCCTCTTGAAACGTAACCATGCGGATGATCAGGCCCGCATATTTTACCGCAGAATGTCCGGTAGCTGTTTACGAGCGATTCACCCGGGATTCCTAGCGTTGCTCCATCATGACGCTGATCAAACGTTTCGTTGCCGACGAGTCCGGCGCAACCGCCATCGAATATGGCCTGATCGCCGCCGGCATCGCGCTGGCGATCATTGCCGTGATCAATGGCACGGGCAGCAATCTCAAAGGCAAGTTCACGTCGATCAACACGTCGCTCAAGTGAGCGACGTCACGATCATCCGTACAGGCGCCCGTCCCGCTCCTCGCGGCGGATATACGGTCCCCACAGCACATCTTGCCGCCACAGATAGATCTGAACGCTCAGGCAAATGACGCCGGCGACAGCCGCCAATAAAAGCAAAGTCTCAGTCACGATCGCCCCCGATTGTGTTTCGGAGCGATGTACCGTCTGAGACTTAAAATGACGGCCTGGAAATGTCTTGCATTGCCTTGTCGCCGCTAACGCAGGTTAATTCGTGAACCCCGCGCGCTAACGCGTCGGCAAAAAGGTCGCCGCATTGATCACGGCAACCGCCGCAAATGTCACCATCCACAACGGCCAAACCGGGGCGTCGGCCGGATGGTTGAACCGCCGGTGAACGCCGAAATTCCGCGCCATTGGTTGCTCCTCATGTCCGATCGAGAATGCGTAACAGTTGGCATTCCAAAGTGATCGAATTGCGTCACCCTCTTGGCAACAGCTTGCAATTGCACGCCAACATGCGCGGCAGGTCGACACAGTTCGCAGGTCAGGAAGCGCGCACCGAAATATAAAGCGAAGCCAAAATAAAACCGCGCCATCCCGAAGGATGACGCGGCCGGCCGTTCTGTTGCTAGGTGGACCAACCCCGAACGGTTACGCCGCGAGGCGCACTTCGTTCATGCTAACGTTGTCGTTGGCATTTAGGTTTTTGACCCGATAACGGCGGTATCATGCCGAGCACAATTCGCGACTTCTTCGCAGCCATCGATCCTGTTTCGCCCCCGCCTGAACAGCCCGTCCTGACTTCTTCAAGAAATCAAATCAGAAGCTGCTGAGGTGGAGGCGCCGGGTACTGCCCCCGGGTCTGCCTGCGGTCCATCGTGAGGTTCAGCGCCATCGTCTTGCGACAGAACCAATATAGGCAGGACGCGGGCTAAAATCTAGGTGTCTGACCGCCGCTGTGGATTTGGCGATCTTGCGGCAAACGAACTCAGCCGGCCGCAGCCTCGGGCATCGGGCGGCGCAACTGACCGCCGGCATCCGCCAGTCCGCTCAGGTACTGTGCCGCTTCCGTGATATCCGCGACGATCTCGCGCTCGGCTGCTTCGCCGTCGCCAGCCACAATCGCCTTCAAGGCGGCGGTGTGATGATCCCAGCCCTTCAGCAGCACCACATATTCGGGAATGACGAAGGACAGCACCGGGCCACAGCGCAGCCACATGTTCTCGATCGTCTCGACGAGAATCGGAACGCCGGACATCGCGTAGATCTCGAAATGAAATTTGCGATGGTGCTCGAGATAGCTCTCGAGCGAACGCGCCGCGATCAGCGACTGCATCTTGGCCAGCAGCGCGTGAAGACGCTCGAGTGAAGCAGCCTGCGGCCTGCTCGCGGCCTCCCGCGCGGCCCTGCCTTCGAGCGCACAGCGCACCACCGTGAGATCCGCAAGTTCGCTGCGTGTCAGATGCGGGACGATCGCCGCATTGCGCGGGCCCTGCTGCAAGACGCCCTGAGCGACAAGCCGCGTGACCGCGTCGCGCACCGGCGTAATCGATGTCCCGAACGTCTCCGCCAGCGACCGCAGCGTCAGTACGGTGCCCGGCGCGAACCGGCCAGCCAGCAGCGCGTCGCGGAGCTGCGCATGGGCCAGATCCCAGAGCGGTTCACGTTCGATGCGCTTGAGTGACGTCATTCCCTGCTCGCTAACCCAATGGGCCCCGATTCCGCAAATCGGATGCAGATACCGCGTTGACCTCTGAATATGTTTGTTATAACAAACAACAAAAATGGGAGGAAAACAATGTCGATCATCACGTCCTTCGGGCGTGCAGCGCTCTGTGCTGCCGGAATTGGTTTATTTGCGGTTTCGCCGTCCCTGGCCCAGTCTGGATTCCCGCAAAAGGACATCACCTTCATCGTGCCATGGAACGCCGGCGGCTCGAACGACGTGGCCGCGCGTGCGCTCGATCCGATCCTGCGCGAACATGGGATCAAGCTGGTCATCGAAAACGTCCCGGGTGCGACCGGTGTCATCGGCATGAAGCGTGTCGCGAGTGCTGCGCCCGATGGCTATGTGATCGGCATGGGCACCAGTTCGACGCTGGCGCTGATCGCCCAGAACAAGGCGAACGGTCTCACCAATGCGAACTTCACGCATATCGCGCGCGTCTCGACCGATCCCTTGATGCTGCTGGTGCCGTCCACCAGCGCCATCAAGTCCCTGCCCGACTACATCGCCAATATGAAGGCCAAGCCGGGCAAGGTGACGGTCGGCACGCCCGGCAACTACAATCTCAATCACATCTTCGCCTCCATGACCGCGCGCGCGGCCGGCGTCGAATATGTCAACGTGCCCTATACCGGCGGCTCGAAAGTCGTGGCCGACCTGATCGGCCAGCACGTGGATTCCGGTGTGCTCAAGCCGTCGGAAACGCTCGGCCAGATCCAGGAAAAGCTGCTCACGCCGATCGGCATCTTCGCCAATGAGCGGCTGGAGATGTTCCCGGATGTGCCGACCTTCAAGGAGCGCGGCTTCGACGTCTTCCCATACGGACCTGTCGTCCAGATGGCCTACGTCGTCGGCCCCGCCGGCCTGCCCGACGACGTTCGCACCAAGCTGGTGACCGCGTTCCGCGCCGCCATCCAGGATCCGCGCTTCAAGGAATTCGCCAAGAAGAACGTCTTCCTGGTCGACGACCTCGCCGGCGACGCGCTCGCCAGGGAAGTCGACGGCGTTGCTATCGCCATCGGCAAGGTCGCCGCACAGACATTCCCGAAGGAATAACCGCTGCCGGCGCTGCGGCGCCGGTCGCATTCATCTGCCCTATCGACGAGGACCTCCCTTTGAAAATCAAGAAGATCACCTGCCATGTCGTCGCCGCTCCCGTGCAGCGCCCGTTCACGTCGTCGCGCGGCTGGCTCTACAAGACGCGTGGCACCTGCCTCGTCGAAATCGAAACCGATGACGGCATCGTTGGCTGGGGCGAATGCTATGGCCCCTCCGCCGTGGCCAAGGCGTTCATCGATACGCAGCTTGCGCCCCGCGTCGTCGGCCGCGATCCGTTCGATGTCGAGGTGATCTGGGAAGACCTCTATAATCGCATCAAGGATTACGGCCCCAAGGGCATGTCCATCGCCGCCATCAGCGGCATCGACATCGCGCTGTGGGACATCATCGGCAAGGCCTGCAACAAGCCGGTGCACAAGCTGATCGGCGGCGCCTTCCGCACCGAAGTCGATTGCTACGCGACGGGCCTGTATTTCACCGACATGGAGCGCCTGGTCGACGAAGCCGTCGAGGAGGCCGAGGGCTACAAGAAGGCCGGCTTCAAGGCGATCAAGATGAAGATCGGCCTCGGCTCCATCAAGCGCGACTATGAGCGCGTGAAGGCCGTGCGCGAGGCGATCGGATCCGACATCAAGCTGATGGTGGACGCCAACCACTGCCTCACCGTTCCTGCTGCGATCAAGCTCGGCCGCAAGCTGGAAGAGCTCGACATCGAGTGGTTCGAGGAGCCGATCTCGCCGGAGGATATCGACGGCTATATCGAGGTGACGCGGTCGCTCGACATGGCAGTGGCCGGCGGCGAGAACGAGTTCACCCGCTGGGGTTTTCGCGATGCCATCGTGCGCAAGGCGATGGATATCGTGCAGCCCGACGTCTGCGCGGCCGGTGGCATCACCGAATGCAAAAAGATCGCAGCCCTCGCCAGCACGCATGGCGTCGAATGCGTGCCGCATGCCTGGGGCTCGGTGGTCGGCCTCTCCGCCACCATCCACTTCCTGGCGTCCATTCCGAACCAGCCGCCAAGCCTTTTCCCGATGCCGCCGATGCTCGAATTCGAGCAGGAGGAAAACCCGTTCCGCGATCATCTCGCCGTCACGCCGATCAATCAGGTCAATGGCATCATCGCCGTGCCGACCGGCGCCGGCCTCGGCATCGAAGTCGATCGTTCGGTGATCGACAAGTATCGCGTCGCGTGACGGCGGGGCTGCGATCATGAGGTTCGTGACTTTTGCCCAGGCGGGCTCGACCCGTGCCGGCGTCCTTCGGGGCGACGGCACGGCCCCGTCCGATGTGATCTTCGATCTCGCCCATCCGTCGATGCGTGACGGCCTGAACGGCACCGCGCCGCAGTTGCAGTCGTTTCTCGATGCCGGCCTCGGCAAGATGGTGAGCATCATCACTGCGCATGGTCTTGCCGACGCTGCAAAGCTGACGCTCGATCAGGTGACGCTGCTGGCGCCACTGCCGGCGCCGCCGCGCATCTTCGGCATCGCACATAATTATCGTGATGCCGTGGCCGAACGCGGCATCGCGCCGCCGCCGGAGCCGGTGCTGTTCATGAAGACGCCGAAGACGGTGATTGCGGCGGGACGGATGATCGTGCTGCCCGCCGGAATCGGCGGTTGCACCTATGAAGCAGAGCTCGCCGCCGTGATCGGCAAGCGCGCGGTGAATGTATCGAAAGAACAGGCGCTGGAATATGTTGCGGCTTACGGCTGCTTCAACGATGTCAGCGCCAGCGAGATGATCAAGGCCGACGGCCATTTCGACCGCGGCAAGAACATCACTACTTTCGGCCCGTTCGGCCCCTTCCTCGCATCGTGCGACGAAATCCCCGACCCGCATGCGCTCGGCGTCACGCTCACCGTCGATGGCAAGGTGCTGCAGCGAGGATCGACGAAAGACATGATCTTCGGCGTTGCCGAACTCGTTTCGTGGCTCTCGCATCGTGGGTCGTTGGAGCCCGGCGATGTCATCGCCACTGGCACGCCGGCGGGCGTTGCAGCGATGCACAAGCCGCCGGCATGGTTGCAGCCGGGCTCGACCGTCATTGCTGCTGTCGAGGGTCTCGGCCAGCTCGCCAATCCCATCACGGAAGGACCGGCCTTCGATGCCTGATCTGCCCACCATTCTCCTGACCAATCCCATGCATGCCGATGGCGAGGCGATCCTCAGGCCGCATGCACGATTGATCACTGCGCCTGACACCAAACCTGAGACCCTGCGCGAATGGGCGAAGGAGGCCGACGGCATCATCGTGCGTGCAAAGCTCCCGGACGATATCGTCGATCACGCACCACGCCTGAAGGGAATGGTGCGTCACGGTGTCGGACTCGACTTCATTCCGGTGGATGCGGCGACGGCCAAAGGCGTCGCCGTCGCCAACCTGCCCGGTAGCAATACGTCGGCGGTCGCTGAATATGCGATGTCGGCGATCATGCATCTGCGGCGTCCGATCCATGTGATGAACGCCCTGATGCGCAGCACGGGCTGGGGCTCCGCGCGCGCCACGACCGACGGCTTCACCGAACTGAACGGCGCGACACTCGGCATCCTTGGCGTCGGCACCATCGGCCGCCGGATCGCGCAGATCGCAAAACAGGGCTTCTGCATGAAGGTGATCGGTACCTCACGCCGCAAGGGTGCGTTGCCGGCCGATGTCGAGGAAGTCTCGCTCGATCAGCTGTTCGCCCGCAGCGATGCGCTGGTGATCTGCTGCTCGCTGACAGATGAGACACGTGGTCTCGTCAATACCGCACGCATCGCGCAGATGAAAGCCGACGCCGTGCTTGTGAATGTTTCGCGCGGCGCAGTCGTGGAGAATGCGCCTCTGATTACGGCGCTGAAGGCGGGCAAGATCGGCGGTGCGGCACTGGACGTCTTCGACATCCAGCCCCTGCCCGCCGATGACGCGCTGTTCGATTGCCCGAACCTGTTGCTGACGCCACATGCCGCGGCGCTTACGGCCAGCAGCAGCCGTGGCATGGCCGTCGGCGCCGCCGAAGAAATGCTCCGTATCCTGCGCGGCGAGCAGCCGCGCAATCTCGTCAATCCCGGTCACAAGGCAGCATGAGGCTCCCATGAAGATTACAGCGATCAAAGCCGTTCCGATCTCCTACCGCGTGCCGCAGGGCCAGAATGTCCGTCTCGGCATCGGCCGCGCCGTCAAGCGCGACGCCGTGCTGGTGAAGGTCACGACCGACGAAGGCCTCACCGGATGGGGTGAAGCCCATCACGGCCGCTGCCCCGGTGCCATCGCCAAGCTGATCGACACGACGATTGCCGAACTTGTCGGCGGCATGGATGCGATGAATGTGGTCGGCGTCTGGCACCGCGTCTATCAGATGCAGCTGTCGAGCCACGGCATGGGCTATGCCGCCGCCATGGCGCTCAGCGGTCTCGATCTCGCTTTGTGGGACATCCGCGCCAAAGCGGCCGGCTGGCCGCTCTACAAGCTGCTCGGCGGCGCGTCGAAGCCGATCAAGGCCTATGCTGGCGGCATCTCGCTCGGCTGGCAGGCGCCGGAGTCGCTGGCCGAGGAAGCGCAGGGTTACGTCGCGCAGGGCTACCGCGCCGTGAAGCTGCGCGTCGGCGACAATCCACGTGACGACGTGGCGCGCGCGACTGCCGTGCGCAAAGCCGTCGGCGACAGCATCGAGATCCTCGTCGATGCCAATACCGGCTACACGCTCGACGATGTCCGCCGCGTGATGCCGGCCTATGACGACCTGCAGATCGGCTGGCTCGAAGAGCCGTTCCCGGCGCTCGACTATCGCTCCTATCAGGCCGCCGCCGCGATGGGCTCGACGCCGCTCGCCGCCGGCGAAAACCATTTCACCCGTTACGAATTCAACCGCCTGATCGAGGATCGCGCGGTGAGCTTCGTGCAGCCCGACCTGTCGAAGACCGGCGGTGTGACCGAGTCCATGCGGATCGCCGGCATGACCCAGGCCTGGAAACTGTCCTTCAATCCGCATACGTCGGCCACCGGCATCAATATGGCTGCGACCATCAACGTGCTCGCTGCCGTGGAAGACCCCGGCTATTTCGAGGGCGACGTCGCCAAGCACAATCCGTTCCGCGATGAAGTCGGCGGTGTCCCCTACAAGCTCGATGCCAATGGCTGCGTCGCGCCGTCGGAAATCCCGGGCCTCGGCGTCGAGATCGACGAGGCCTTCATCAATGCTCACCCGCTGATCGAAGGACCTTGCTATGTCTGACACGCGTCAGGTGGAAGTCGTACTGCGCGCCCAGCGTTTCGTTCACTTCGCCTGCCGCGCGCTCATCCTCCTGTTGGTCGGGACCGCCTGCGCGCATGCGCAGGCGGTCCCGCCGGCCAGCGAGGCCTATCCCAACAAGACGATCAAATACATCGTCCCCTATCCGCCCGGCGGCTTCAACGACACGCTTGGGCGGATCTTCTCGCAGAAGCTTCAGGAGTCGCTCGGCGTTCCCGTGGTGGTCGAGAACCGGCCCGGCGGCGGCACGTTGATCGGCACCGAAGCCGTCGCCAAGGCCGCGCCGGACGGCTACACGCTGCTTGGCGTGGCCTTCCCGTTCGGCGCCAATCCCAGCATCTACAGGAATCTGCCCTATGACACGGTGAAAGATTTCACGCCGCTGATCTTCGCCGGGCAGACGCCAAATCTTTTGGTAGTGAAACCATCGCTGCCGATCAATTCCGTGAAGGAGCTGATCGACTATACGCGCCAGAACCCGGGCAAGGTGACCTATGGCTCGACCGGGATCGGCTCGTCCAACCATCTCTCGATGGAGCTGTTCAAGAGCATGGCGGGTGTCGACATCGTCCACGTGCCCTACAAAGGCAGCGCGCCGATGGTGAACGACATGCTCGGCGGCCATATCGACGTCGCTTTCGACAATACGCCGAATGTGCTGCCGCAGGTGAATGGCGGCAAGCTGCGCGCCCTCGGCGTCAGCAGCAAGGCTCGCTCCACGTTGACACCCGATGTGCCGACCGTCTCCGACGCTGGCGTGAACGGCTACGAAGTCAATGTCTGGTTCGGTGTCGTTGGCCCTGCCGGATTGCCCGAAGAGATCGTCCGCAAGCTCAATGCGGAGATGAATGCGATCCTCAAACAGGACGACGTCAAACGACGCTTCCTCGATCAAGGCGTGGAGCCCGTCGGTGGCACACCCACGGCCTTCGCACAGCAGATCAAGACCGAGATCGGCAAATGGGCCAAGGTCGTGAAGGATGCCGGAATCAAACCGGAATAGACTGGTCGGCGATGTCATCCTTTAACAGCGAATGGCAGCCCTTCCGCTGGCGCTGCGCCACGTGACCTGACGGCGCTGGCGCGGCAGCCCGCGCCGGGGCATTGTGCCCCGGCAGGGATGGCGTTGCGATGCCATGGGCGTTGTGCCTTGTTCGTATGCCTTCAGTCCTCCTGAGCAAGAAAGTTAGGGAGGCTGACAGTTGCTTTACCTCGCCTGGTCGTTGCCAGCGCTCGTCGTCATTGGCGCGATCGCCAGCGGATGGGCCGGAACGCTTCCCGCATCGCTGATCGGTCTCGCCACAGCATTTGCTGTGGCCATGACGACCGCCCCGCATCTGTTCTCCGTTACCGACGCTGGCATGGCCTTGCTGCGGGGGGCCTGGATCGGTTGGATCGTCGTCCCCTACATCCTCGGCGGCCTGCTGTTCTGGCAAATGGCGATCCGGCCCGGCAATGCCGAGATGCCGGTCGAGACGTCACTGCCCGATGCGCGCGCGCGGCGCCGACTGCTGTTCACCGCCTGCTATCTGATCGGTCCGTTCGCGGAATCCGCGACGGGCTTCGGCATCGGCATCATGGGCACGATGGTCCTGATCCGCCGTCTTGGCCTGAAACCGATCGAACTGCTCGCCTTCTCGCTGATCAGCCAGACCATGATCGTCTGGGGCGCCATGGGCAGCGGCGCGGTGGTCGGCGCGGCCTTCGCGCGCACCGATCCAACCGCGCTGGCGCTGCGCACCAGCTTCATCTATCTGGCCTTCAATATCCTGTGGCTGCCGATCTACTGGCGGATGGCCGACAAGGCAGGCATCGCGGCCGGTTGGCGTGAGCGGATCAGCGAAGCAATCTGGCTGCTCGCCAGCCTCGGCGGCGCGATCGTTGCAACAGCCTTTCTCGGCCCGGAGCCGGCCATGCTGGCGGCGTTCGGGCCGGCGATCGTGTTGCGCTATCTGATCGACGAAAAACCGGATCGCGCGGCGCTCGTCACGGCGGCGCGACGCATGCTGCCGTTCGCATTGCTGATCGCCTGGCTGGCCATGACGCGCCTCATACCGCCGCTGAACCAGTTGCTGCAGACCTCTTGGGCCATCAATCCATTTGTCGGCACACCGATCTGGGCGCCGCTGTTTCACGCGGGCTCGTGGCTGGTGATTGCGGCCGTGTTGACGGGGCTGCTGCGCGGTCACCGTCGCGCCTTTCCAGTCGAGATGAGAGCCGCCTGGAAGACCGGTCGGCTCGCCGTCTTAACGGTGATCGTGTTCTCTATGATGGCCGAACTGTTGTCACGGTCGGGGATCGCCGGCGGCCTTGCGCGCGGCATGTATGACACATTCGGCGTCTGGTCGGTGACGGTGACGCCGATGATCTCCGCGGTGTTCGGCGCACTCGCCAATAGCGGCAATGCGGCCAACGGCCTGTTCATGCCGGCGCAACTCAGCCTCGCGACGGAGGCCGGCCTCGACGTGGCGGCCGTGGTCGCGCTCCAGCACGCGGCGGCGTTGTCGCTCAACATGGTCTCGCCGGTGCGGATGTCGATCGTCTGCAATCTGGCCGGCACGCCCGGGCACGAGCGCGATGCCTATCGCGCCATGCTGCCCTTCATCGTCGTCATCATCGCCGTGCTCCTCACGATTTCGATCATGATCGCGACCAGGATCATCTGATTCCATATCAGTGGAAGTGGGCGGCGCCGTTGATGTCGAAGATGGCTCCGGAGGCGTAACCGGCGCCGGCACCGCACAGGAAGACGGCGGTCGCCGCTATCTCCTCCGCTTTGGCCATGCGCTGCAGCGGATAGAGCGACACGTCGTAACCCTTGCCCTCGGTCATTGCGGTCTCGACCGGACCGGGCGCAATACCATTGACCAGCACATTGCGCGGCGCAGCCTGGCGTGCGAGCCAGCGCACAAAAGAGTGGATGCCACCCTTGGCGAAAGCATAATGCGGGCCAGTGCGCAGACCACCCATCCAGCCTGCGACCGAGCCGCACAACACGATGCGGCCCTCACCCGCTTCCATCATGCCCGGCAGGAAAGCGCGCGTCAGATTGATCGGGCCTTTCACGTTGGCACGGATGACGCGGTCGAGGGACTCTTCCCAGTCCTCGGCCATCCAGTCGTCATGCGGTGCAATGGCCGCGGTATCGACGAGGCCGTAGACGGGACCGACCTGTTTCGCGACGGCGGAGACATCCGCCCGCGAACCGGTATCGAGGCTGAAAATCTCGGAACGGTCGGCAAGCTCGGTGCCGACCCGTTCGCAGATACGATCCTTGCCGGCGATGTCGAGCAATATGAGTCTGGCACCCTGCCTGGCGCAGAGTTTGGCCGTGGCGCTGCCGATGCCACCAGCAGCGCCGGCGATCACAATGCGCCGTCCGGTGAGATCGAAGGGGGACGTCTCGGCGGATGTCATCATGCGCTTCCCATGTGTGTTTGCTGCTGCAGAATGAGAGGATGAGGTTCAGCGTGCCGCCGGCACGCCGCCATAGGTCGTGAGATGCGAGCCCGCGAGCCAGCCGGCATCGATCGGCAGATTGATGCCGGTTACCGCCGACGCATCATCCGACAGCAGGAAGGCGACGCCGCGCCCGATCTCTTCGGGATCGACCATACGACCGAGCGCCGAACCTTCGGTCAACAGCCGTTTGTCGCGCGTGCCGCGTTCGATATTAGCCAGCAATGGCGGGGTACCGACATAGCCTGGCGACACCGCATTGACGCGCACACCCGAGCGCCCCCAATCGGCAGCGAGACACGCAGCCATGTGCACGGCCGCTGCCTTCGACGGCGCATAGGCGTGCAGCGGCGCTGTGCGCGAGGCCGTGACCGATCCGGTGATGACGATGCCGCCACGGCCCCGCCTGGTCATGCGCTTGCCGGCCGTGACGCACGAGACATAGACACCGCGTAGATTGGCGGCGATCACCTTGTCGAATTCGGCCAGCGGCAGATCCTCCGAGCGACCGCCCGACTGGATCACACCGGCATTGGCGAACAACGCTTCGATCGGGCCTAGCCGCGATTCGATATCCGCAAAGGCGGCTTCGGTCGCATGCTCGTCAGTAACATCGAACGGCACGGCCACCGCGCCGATCTTGGCTGCAGATTCCGCGTTGGCCTTGGCACTGATGTCCGAGATGACGACGCGCCAGCCGCGCTCGATCAAAACCGTGGCTGTCGCAAGGCCAATGCCGCTAGCGCCGCCGGTCACCACGGCGATACGGCCGCGTCCTTCATCTCGTTTCATCACTGCACTCCCATTCTGCGTTTCTTGGTTGCGCGGTCAGACCGCGAGGTAGCGCTGCTTGATTTCCTCGTTATGACGGAGTTCATCGATGGTGGCGCGATAGACGATCTGCCCCTTGTCGATGACTGTGGCATGGGTGGCGATACCCAGGCAGAAATGCATGTTCTGCTCGGCCAGGAGGATCGTGACGCCCATGCCGCGCAGCGTCTTGATGAGATCGCCGATGGTTTGCACGATAATCGGCGCGAGGCCTTCGCTCGGCTCGTCGAGCAGCAGGACGTCGGGATTGCCCATCAGCGTGCGCGCGATGGTGAGCATCTGCTGCTCGCCGCCGGACAGCCGCCCCGCCATCCGCTCCTTCATGGTGGCGAGGATCGGGAACACCTCGTAGATGCGCTCGCGATTCCAGTGCGCATCGCCGCGCGGCCCTTTCTTCGCAGCGACGATCAGATTGTCGTCAACTGTATGCTCGGGAAACACTTGGCGGTTTTCCGGCACATAACCGATGCCGGACCGCGCAATCTTGTAGGACGGACGACCTGCAAGCCCCTGGCCGGCCAATGCGATCGTGCCACGGCTGGGCGGCGCGATGCCGGCAATCATCTTGAAGGTGGTGGACTTGCCGGCGCCGTTACGACCGAGCAGCGCCATGGTCTGTCCCTGCTCGACGGCAAGGTCGACGCCGAACAGGATCTGGCTCGCGCCGTAATAGACGTCGGCGCCTTCGACATTCAGGAAAGGCTCGCCCATCATTCCGCTCCCGCCGCTTCCGACAGATGATGGTCGGTCCCAAGATAGGCGTCGATCACGTCCTGATTTCGCCTGATCTCATCGGCTGTGCCTGTCGCCAGAACGGCACCGTATTTCAGAACGTGAATTTTCTGCGCAATCTTGAAGACGATATCCATGTCGTGCTCGATGAAGAGCACGGTCATCTTCCTGACCTGCCACAGATGCTGCACCTTGCCGATCATGCGCCAGCGTTCGTCCGGACCCATGCCGGCGGTCGGCTCGTCGAGCAGCAGCACCTTCGGTTCCATGGCCAGCGCAAGACCGATATCGAGCAGCTTCTGATCGCCGTGGGAGAGGTTGCGCGACAGCGTACCCGCCTTGTCCTCCAGGCCCAGAAGCTCGATGATCTCCTCCATCCGCGCCCTCGCTTCCGGGAGCGGAAACCGGCTCAGGAACGTCCACGACCTCCGCTGATGTGAGATCACCGCGGCCGTAATGGCTTCGCTCACCGTCAGGCTCGGAAATATCTCGGCGACCTGAAACGCTCGCATCATGCCGAGCCGTACGACTTCGAGGCTGGACTTGCCGACAATGTCCTGCCCGTCGAAAATCACCTTTCCGGAATTCGGCCGGAACGCACCGGAAATAAGGTTGAAGAAGGTCGTCTTGCCGGCGCCGTTCGGACCGATGATCGCCGTCAGCGATCCCTCGGGGAAATCGATGGAGACATTGCGCGTGGCGTGGACGCCCCCGAAACGCTTGTCGAGATTTTGCACCGAGAGCATCATGCGACCCTCTCTTTCGCAAAGGCCTTTTGCTCGCTCTCCGGCGCTGGCAGTTTGGCTGCCCTGCGACGGTCGATGAAATCCAGGACGAAATCAGCGACACCGCGGCGCAGCCCGAGCACGATTGCCAGAATGGCGAGCCCGAGCACGAGACCGTGATACTCGGTATAGATCGACACGAAATGTTCGAGCAAACGAAGCAGAATGGCGCCGATGATCGGCCCGATAAACAGCTGCGAGCTGCCGAGCATGATCATGAAAATTGCTTCGCCCGACGTGGTCCAGAATCCGAATTCCGGATAGGCGCCTGACACGAAGAGCGACAGCAGGATGCCGGCGACACTAGCCATTGCACCAGCCAGAATGAAGATGCCAAGTTTCATGCGGATGATGTCGACGCCGAGATAATTGGCCCGGTTCGGATTGTCGCGGATCAGGCGCAGTGTGTAGCCGAATGGCGATTGCCAGACCTGTCGCATGACGACGATACAGATCACGAAGACGCAGGCACAAAAGATATAGAGCGCGACGCCGTTGCTCAGATCTATGCCGAGGAAAGGCGGACGCGGGATGCCGCCACGCAGCCCCTGATCGCCGCCCGTGAGGCTCACCCAGGTCAGAATGATCGAGTGGATGAACATCTGGAAGGCCAGAGTTATGAAGGAGAAATAGATCTCCTTCAGCCGCACGCAGATCGCACCGATCGCCAAAGCGAGCACCGCCGTTCCAGCGACCGTGACTAGCATGGCGACGGGGATCGAAACCCGGCCAGACTGCATCAGCAGCCCGAACATATAGGCGCCGGAGACGAAGTATGCGGCATGGCCGAACGAGACCAGCCCGGTGAGCCCGACCAGCAGATTCAGTGACATCGCGAGCAGGCCATAGGCCATCACATAGATGAGGAAGTCGCGTAGCGACGGCTTGGTGAAGATGAACGGAATCGCCACCAGAACCACGAGTGCAACGATCGCGATGGCGATATCGCGCAGAAAGCCGGCTTTCATCATCGCGCCACCTGCCGGCCAAGGAGACCACTCGGCTTGACGATCAACACGATGGCCATCATGCCGAACATGATGCCGTCGACGAATAGCGGAAATCCGATGGCGCCGAAGGCACGGGTGAAGCCAATAAGCAACGCGGCGATCAACGCCCCGACGATTGATCCCATGCCGCCGATCACGGTAACGATGAAGCTCTCAATCAGGATCGACAGCCCCATGCCAGGTGTCAGTGTGCGCGTCGGCGCTGCGAGCGCTCCGGCGATCCCGGCGAGCACGCTGCCAACGCCGAACACTGCCGCATAAAGCAGTGTCGTGTTGATGCCGAGTGCCCCGACCATCTGCGGATTAATGGCCAAAGCGCGAATGATCTTGCCGATCCGCGTCTTTTCGATTGCCAGCCACAACACTGCACCGATCGACAGGCTGGCAACGATCATGAACACATAATAGGCAGGCACGAAGCCGCCTGCGAGCTCCAGCGGCGGCAGCGCGAAAACCTCCGGCATGCCCATCATCTTGTATTCGGGGCCGGCAATAATCTTCACCAGATCGTCGAAGATCAAGATGACCGCATAACACACCAGCAGCTGCATCAGGATGTCCTTGCCATACACCCTGCTGATGATGAACCGCTCGAAGATGATCCCTATGAGCCCCGTTCCGGCGGCGCCTGCGAGAAATGCCAGCAGGAAGCTCGACGTCGCCTGATAGGTGAAGAAAGCGATATAGGCGCCCGCCATGTAGAAGGCGCCATGGGCGAAGTTGATGACGCCCAGCACGCCGAAGATCAACGACAGGCCGGACGCCACCATGAACAACAACATTCCGATAATGAGCGCCGTCGACACCTGCGTCACGGCGCAAGCGGATGACGACAAGCATGAGGCAAGGGCTTCAAGGTTCACAACGCAGTCCTTTGATGGTCTGACCTTTAGTGGTCTGAGCAAGCCGGCTCCGGCCGCCGCTGCGCGAGCCGGATTTTCGACATAGCGGCATCGCCGGCCCGATCAGGCCGGCCGCGTCATGGCGCGATGACGGTCCGCGGCAGCTCAGGCGTAGCCCTTCTCCTTCTTCCACTGTTTCTCGATCTCGATGATCTTGGACCATTCGGTATCGACATAGTCGACGACCCAAGGCGACTTGCTCACCGTCTTTCCCCATGCCACCGGGTAATTGATGATGGTGTGGTCGCTGTCGCGCATGGTGATGCCGCTGCCGCCGAACGGCAATTTCACCGTCATGCCGGAGATTTCTTTGGCAAGAGCTGAGCTGTCCGTATTGCCGTTGGTGCGGCGGATCGCCTCGATGATGAATTGGGAGGCGGCGTAGTTCTGCCACGCCCAATTGGTCGGCTCGTGCGGCGCCACCTTGACATAGGCATCGCAGAAAGCCGTATTGTCGGGCGAACTCGGGAAGCTCTTGTTGTAGCGATACGCCGTGTTGAGCCCTTGCGGCAGGTTCTTGATCGAGCTGAGCACCGGAGGATCGCCGAGGCCACCCGAGAAATAGGCGATATTCTGGAAGACACGGTAGAGGTTCGACTGCTCGATGAAGGCAACAAGATCGCCTCCCCACAATGCCGAATACACTGCCTGCGGCTTTACCTGCATCAGTTTGGTGATGCTCTCGGTGTAATCGGGCGCGAACAGCTTCGGCCAGAGCTGATCAACCACCTCGATCGACGGCTCGAACTGTTTGGCGTATTGCAGGAATTCGGCAGTGTTGTCGCGGCCGTAGGCATAGTCAGGCGAACAGGTCGCCCATTTCTTGAGACCCTTCTCCTTGGCGATTGTCGCGGCGTAACTGCCACCGGCGACGGCATCGTGAATGCCCTGGCGCGCGCACCGGAATACGTTCTTGGCGAACAGCTTCGGATCCGCGGTCAACGAAGAGGTTTCGCTGCAGGTATGAAGACAGAGGATGCCGAGATCGCGCACGACCTCATGCACGGCAAAGCTGCCCGACGAGGCTTCGCCATCGATGATGATGTCGCAACCGTCATTGTTGATCAGGTCGCGCGTGACCTTGGCGGCCTCATCCGGGCGACCCTTGGAATCGCGATCGATCACCTCAAATTTGCGGCCGTTGATACCGCCCGCTTCATTGATCTGATTGAATGCCAGTTGAACTGCAGAACGGCTGGACGTGCCGAGGATGGCAACACGCCCTGACAGGATCGTGGGCAGACCGATCTTGATCACCTTCGCCTGCGCGCCGGCAACATGCGGTGCACCGATCGCAGCAAGCCCCGCCATCGCACCTGCGCCCTTGAGCACGCGTCGACGTGAAATGCCCTTGGTCGTCTTCGTCATTGAACCCTCCCTGATTATTTGTCCGGCTTTGCCGGTACAGATTTTATTGTTTTCAGATCAGCGTCGTCTTTGGATCGCCCCTTCCCGTTTCCTCTCAATGATGACCTGCCGGTTGGCAATCGTGCGCCAGGAACGGCTCACTGTCCAACAGACTCTTCAGATGCCTCGAGCAAATTCGCAGCAATAGAGTCGCACGCGCTCACGTCAGCTCAACGCGAAGCCGCGATAGCCGCTCCGGGCAACATCGTTGCAGATCGCGGTGTAGCGGGCAAAGCCGCCGGCATAGGGCATGAACACGCGCGGTTTGCCGGGCACATTGGCGCCGAGATACCAGGACGAACTGGCCATCGGCAGCAGCGTTGCGTCCGCGGCCTCATTGACATGCGCGACCCATTTTTCGGTCGAGTCCGTGTCAGCCTCGATACGCTTCAGCCCCCGGGAGCGCATCTCCCGGATACAGTCGGTGATCCAATCGACGTGCTGCTCGATGGCGATGGGCATGTTGCACAGCACAGACGGGCTGCCCGGACCGGTAATGGTGAACAGATTCGGGAATTTCGGCGACTGCAGGCCGAGATAGGTCCTCGGGCCGGCCGACCATGCATCCCTCAGTCTATGGCCCTGGCTACCGCTGATATTCAGATTCACCAGCGGCCCCGTCAGCGCATCGAAGCCGGTGGCGAAGACGATGATGTCGAGCTCGTATTCCTGCCTCGTGGTGCGAATACCCTTGGGGGTGATCTCCACAATGGGCTCTGCCTTGATATCGACCAGCAGGACATTATCGCGATTGAAGGTTTCGAAATAGCCGCTGTCGATTGGCGGACGCTTGGTGGCAAAGCCGTGATCATATGGCGTCAGCATCTCCGCCACCGCAAGGTCTTTCACCACGTCCTTGATCTTGCTGCGCAGGAAATTGGATGCCGTAAGATTAGCGTCGGCATTCTGCAGCACATCCGAGAATGACGCCCGGAAGCGCAACCCGCCGCGCTCCCACGCCTTCTCATAGATATCCCGCCTCTCGGCGTCGGAGATCGCTAGCGCCGACTGCTCCGAAATGGTGAATGGATGGCCGTTGGTGCCGGCACGCGCCAGCCGCCAGATCTCGTCGTAATTCTCCCGGGTATGTTTGACGTCCTCAACCGTTACCGGGCCATTGCGGGCCGGAATGCTGTAATTGGCGGTGCGCTGAAACACCGTCAGATGCTTCGCCTGTTCGGCAATGACAGGTGCCGCCTGGATGCCGGTCGACCCTGTGCCGATCTGGCCGACCCGCTTGCCCGTGAAGTCGACGCCCTCATGCGGCCATAGACCGGTATGGTACCACTGGCCCTCAAATGTCTCGAGCCCCTTCATTTTCGGAACGTTGGCCGTCGAGAGACATCCGACCGCAGTGATGAGGAATGGCGCCGAGAAGGTCTCTCCGCTCCTGGTCTGCACAGTCCAGATATTGGTGGCATCGTCGAATGCGGCGGAGGTGACTTCAGTATTCAGTCTGATGTCACGCTTGAGATCGAGCTTGTCGGCAACGAAGTTCAGATACTTCCTGATCTCCGGATGTTCGGGATAGCGCTCACTCCAGCTCCATTCCTGCTCGATCTCCTTGTTGAAAGAGTAGCAGTAGTAGTAGCTCTCGGAGTCACAGCGCGCGCCGGGATAACGGTTCCAGTACCAGGTGCCGCCGATGCCATCAGCCTTCTCCAGCACCACGGCATTCAGGCCGAGATCGTCGCGCAATTTGTGCAGCTGGTAGAGGCCTGAAAAACCCGCGCCGATGATGATGGCGTCGAATTGACGCGCTGCGGCATTCACCGCAGATGCGGCGCTCTCCTTGATGGCCAAGGCTCATCTCCCGTTTCGTTTTTGGGCAGCGCAACACGCCGCGTCTTGTTGAATCGAAGGCTAGAGATTTGCCGGATGGCTTTCCATACTCTATCGTTCAAACCTGATGTGAATTTTGGTCACAAGAGAAAACGTGAACCGCTACACCGAGATGCTGGTTTTCGTGCGGGCTGCAGAGGATGGCAGCTTCTCTGCAGCCGCCCGCAATCTCGCAATCACGCCATCGGCCGTGAGCAAGCTGGTCGGACGCCTGGAAGAGCGTGTTGGTGCACTGCTGTTCCGCCGTGCGCACCGCAACATCGTCATGACCCCGGAGGGAGAGGTCTTCTACCAGGCCGCCCTCGCAGCCATTGAAGCGGTCGAAGCTGCCGACGCCACAGTCTTCACTGGCATGCTCGGCCGCGAGACGCTGCGCATTCGCTCGATGCCGATCTTTGGACAGACTGTGCTGGCGCAGAAGCTGCCCGACTTTTGCCGCATGCATCCAGAGCTACAGGTCGAGCTTCAATTGCGCATCGATCCCGGTCCGCTACTCGACGAAGGCACCGACGTCACGATCCATGTCGGCCATCTCAGCGATTCCTCGCTGGTAGCAACGCGCTTCACCACGACGCGCTGGATCATTTGCGCATCGCCGGACTATATCGCGCAATACGGTGCCCCGTCGCATCCCAGCGAATTGTCTCGCCATGCCTGTCTCAATTTCCATTCGTCGATTGCTGCGAGCACCTGGACGGTCCGCGGCGAAGACGGACAATCTGCACCGCTGTCCGTCAAGAGCCGCATCCGCTCGAACCAGGCCTCGGTCTTGATCCAGTTCGCGCGTGCAGGCCTCGGCATCGTGCGGTTGATCGAGACCCAGATCGCCGACGATCTCGCGCAGGGCCGACTGGTCGAACTGTTTCCCGAGCATCAATGCCCCGAGGAACACCCGATCTATGCCGTGTATCAAAGCCGGCGGCTACTGAGTAATCGCGTGCGGGTGTTCCTGGACTTTTTGAAAGCCGCGTTCCCCGATCCGCCGCCCTGGCAATATTGGCGCAAGCGATAGTCGAGAATGCAGCCCCTCAGCTTCAGCCAATGAGCCGCCAAGACAGGCGTCCGTCGCCATACGCCTCGATCAGACGATTCACCGGATGTCGATCGGCCGCGACAATCTCCTGAATCGCCCTGCGATGGACCACGGGACTTTTACCCTCGCGACTGCAATTGCAGAATTTGCACGCCATCGCCTTGGTCGCGTTGTCGATCGTGGCAACATGCTGATTGAGATGCTTGCCGGCGCCCGGAACGCCCACCTCGATACGAAGACGACGCCGCGCGGACTCCTTGGTTTCGCGATCGAGAACGAATGTGGGGCCGTCGCAATAGAAGCAGGCCCCGCCCTGCTCGCGCCATAACCCATAGAGCTTGTCGTTACGATCCATCATCCGCCCGTCAATGCTGCCCGATATGCGGCACTTTACCCAGACACGTGCATTCGCATCCTTCTTTAGCAATTTCAATACGTTGGATTGCAAATTGGCGGAAGAGACTGGACCGCCAACGTCATGTGGCGCTGCGCGCAGACTGTTGTCGGCCTATGACGCAGCCATCGACCGAAGCGACGTCCGTTCGCGGGCGCGTGCACGAATCCGCGACAGGCACGATCAATTTTTAATCATTCCAAAGAGCTCCCTCGTTCAAATCGGCGCCTCTGAACCGCTCGTACGGTCGGCATGATCAGTCACGATGCGCTGCATCATCGCAAGAAAGAGCTCTTGGTCCGCCGGGCCGAGCGGTGCCAGCGTCTCGCGATGGGCATCGCGCGCCGCGCCCTCAATCTTGTTCAGCAGCGATGCGCCGGCCGGCGTCAGCTTGCAGACACGCGCGCGCCGATCGTCGTCACTCACCGGCCGCTCGACCAGTTTGCGAGCCTCGAGGCGCTTCAGCGCACCGGTGGTCGTCGTCCGATCCAGAGCAATATCAGCGGCTAAGCTGGTCTGATCGGCGGTTCCGCGTACCGCAAGCGCCGACAGCAGGCTGTATTGCAGCGGCGTCATTTCGAAGTCGGCGCAGGCCTCCTGAAACAGAGCCACATGAATCTGATGCAGTCGCCGGATCAGGTAACCCGGCCGCTGTTCCAGCGGCCACGGTTTGTGCGCGGCACCGCCACGCGTCGTTCTCTTTGTCGACAACTTGCATCTCCTGCGACCGGCCCGCGCCGGCGATTGCGCTTTGTCAATATTGGCACGCTGCTTGCTTTAGTCAAATACGAAGCATGCTTCGTATTTTCCAGTGCGTGAGAAACGCGCGACAGGAAGACACAAGCGCCCAAAATTCTGGAGACCGATCATGTCCGTTACTGCCTCTTACGACATCCTGCTGCGCGGCGGCCGCGTCATCGATCCGGCAGCCGGTATCGACGGTATGAAGGATGTCGCCATTCGGGGCGGCAAGATCGCCGCGGTGCAGTCCGACATTCTGCCGACCAGCGCGCGCGAAGTGATCGACGTCACCGGCAAGCTGGTGCTTCCAGGTCTGATCGATACCCATGGCCATGTCTTTCAATATGTCTCCGGCCGCTTCGGCATGAACCCAGACATGGTGGGCGTGCAGTCCGGCGTCACCACGCTGATCGATCAGGGCGGTCCGTCCTGCATGACCTTGCCGGCGTTCCGTCACTTCATCGCGGAGCCCGCGAAATCGCGCGTCTACGCATTTCTGTCGGCCTATCTGGTCGGCGGTCTTGAAGGGCACTTCTATCCCAATCTCTACAGCCCCGATTGCGTCGATATCGATGCGACAGTGAAGTCCGCGCTCGCCAATCGCGATCTCGTGCGCGGCATCAAGGCCCATGCCGAGATCGGCGGCTTTGCCCGCTGGGGCATCCGCGTGATCGAAATGGCCGCGGAAATCGGCAAGCGCACGGAGCTGCCGGTCTATGTGCATTTCGGCCAGCTCTGGGGGCTGCCCGAAAGCGGCACCAATGGCGAGGATGTCGATACGATCCTCGAACGCGTGATCCCGCTGCTCAAGGAAGGCGATGTGCTGGCGCATCCGTTCACGCGGCACCCTGGCGGCTTCGTCAATCGCGAGGGCGAAGTGCATCCGGTGATCCAGGCCGCGATCGATCGCGGCCTCAAGATCGATGTCGGCCATGGCAGCCATTTCTCCTATCGCCTCGCGAAGAAGGCGATTGCCGCCGGCATCGTTCCCAACACGCTCGGTGCCGACATCCATGGCTACAACACCGACGTCCCCGTCCCTGCGGGAACCCCGGACGAGCATGAGGATGACGAGAACCATCCGTTCAAGGGCCAGGCGAAATTCAGCCTGGTGCAGGCAATGAGTTCAATGATGGCGCTCGGCCTCACCCTCGAACAGGTGGTGCCGATGGTGACCGCCAATCCGGCCAAGATGGTCGGCCTGTCCGACAAGATCGGTTCGCTGAAGGTCGGCATGGACGCCGATGTCTCGGTGCTCTCGCAGGTGCCGGGCAAGTTCATCCTGCGTGACAACGAGGACACCAGGACCGTTTCCGACGGCTTGCTGCAGCCAGCCTTCTGCCTGCGCAGTGGCGTCCGCCACGACGCCGTCGCCCCGATCCTGCCCGCAGCCGTCGCGGCCTGAGGTTTGCGCCCCACAGCAGATCAAACGGAAGACGCCGGGAGTCCGTCGATGCGTAACGAGCCAGACATTACCCCCGCGAGCCCTGCCGCAAGGCAGGGCGTCGGGGCGCGCGTGCCGCGCAAGGAGGATGATCGCCTGATGCGCGGGCGCGGCCAGTTCGTTGGCGATATCCGGCTAGCCGGCCTGCAGGATGTCGCCTTCGTGCGCAGTCCGCTTGCCCATGCCCGCATCAAGGGCATCCATGTCCCGGAACGCTACCGCGATGTCGTCTTCACCGCCGAGGATCTCGTCGGCATCAAGCCGATCCGTGCGGTGACGTCGCTCACCGGCTTCAAGGTGTCCGATCAGCCGATCCTCGCGACCGGCAAAGTGCGCCAGGTCGGTGAGTTGATCGCCATGTGCGTCGCTCCGACCCGTGCGGAGGCGGAAGACATTGCGGCCTCCGTCACGCTCGACCTCGAAGAACTGCCCGCGGTCTACGACATGCGCAAGGCGCTCGAGCCGGGCGCGCCGCTGGTCCACGAGCACTGGGGCGACAATGTCTTCCTCGAAAGCTTCTTCGAGACCAATATCGACTCTGCCTTCGATGCGCCGATCAAAGTGACGCGCGAAATCTCGACCGCGCGCCAATGCATGTCGCCGCTGGAAGGCCGGGGTGTCGTCGCCACTTACGATCATCGTCTCGATCAGCTCACGCTCTATTCGGGTAGCCAGATGCCGCACATCGTGCGCAACGGCCTCTCCGACTGCCTTGAGATGGATCAAGGGCAGATCCGGATCGTCTCGCCCGATGTCGGCGGCGGTTTCGGACACAAGGGAATCCTGCTTCCCGAAGAAGTGTGTCTGTCATGGCTGACCATGAAGCGCGGCTTCCCGGTGCGCTGGATCGAGGATCGCCGTGAACATCTGACCGCGGCTGCGAATTGCCGCGAGCACTTCTACAAGATCACCGTCTATGCCGATCGCGACGGCGCGCTGCGCGGCATCGACTGCGAGGCGCTGGTCGATTCCGGCGCTTACTCGTCATATCCGTTCTCGGCCTGCCTCGAGGCGGCGCAGGTCGTCAGCATCCTGCCCGGCCCCTACAAGATGCCGGCCTATCGTTGCCGCACCTTTTCGGTCGCGACCAACAAGTGCCCCATCCTGCCGTATCGCGGCGTCGCGCGCACCGGTGTCTGCTTCGCGCTCGAACTGATGCTCGATCTGGTTGCCGTGGAAGCCGGCCTCGAACCCGGCGATGTGCGCCTGCGCAATCTGCCCGGTCCCGAGCAGATGCCCTTCGACAACATTACCAAGAAACACTTCGACAGCGGCGACTATCCGGAAGCGATGCGCCGAGCGCTGACGAGAATCGATATCGACAGCATCCGCACACGCCAGCGTAAAGGCGAAGACGACGGCCGCCTGATCGGCGTGGGCTTGTCGATCTATTGCGAACAGGCAGCGCATGGCACGTCCGTCTATTCCGGTTGGGGCATTCCCATGGTGCCCGGTCATGAGCAGGCAACCGCACGCCTGACCCCCGATGGCGGGCTCGAACTGCGCATCGGCGTGCATTCACATGGCCAGGGCATGGAAACGACCATGGCTCAGGTCGCGCATGAATTGCTTGGCGTCGATGTCGCCAGGATCCGATTGGTCCACGGCGATACGACCATGACCCCCTATTCGACCGGCACCTGGGGGTCGCGCGCCATGGTGATGGCCGGCGGCGCCGTTGCGACGGCGTGCCATGAACTCGCCGAGCGCGCCAAGAAGATCGGTGCCAAGCTGCTGCAGGCGGACGAAGCCAGTGTCGTGCTGGTGGATGGCGAGATCCGCGGCCCCAATGGTAGCGTCACGCTGAAGGAGATTGCACACACATGGTATCGCCGCCCGCAGGATTTGCCGGGCGATGTCGATCCCGCCGGTCTCGAAGCGACCTCCGGCTACAAGCCGAAGCGTGACACCGGCACCTTCAGCTATGCGGCGCATGCGGTCACCGTGGCTGTCGATCCCGATCTCGGCGATGTCGAGATCCTCGATTACGTCATCGTCGAAGACGGCGGCGTGCTGGTCAATCCGATGATCGTCGACGGCCAGATCTATGGCGGCCTCGCCCAGGGCATCGGCACCGCGCTCTATGAGGAGATGCCGTTCGACCGCGCCGGCCAGCCGCTCAACACCACCCTCGCCGACTATCTCCTGCCCGGCCCGACCGAAGTACCCGAGCCATGGCTCGACCACATGGAAACGCCGTCGCCTTACACAAAGTTCGGCGTCAAGGGCATCGGCGAAGGCGGCGCCATCGCACCGCCGGCGGCGATCGGCAATGCCATCAACGATGCACTGCGCGGCTTGAATGTCGAGATGATGCATTCGCCAATCACGCCAAAGCGGATCGTCGAAGCCATCGTTGCAGCGCGCGATGCGGAAAGGCCGGCCGCATGAAGCCCGCACCATTCAACTACGAGCGTCCGCGTGACATCGCTTCGGCCCTGTCGGTGATGAATGCAGCCGAGGGCATGGTGAAGATCATTGCCGGCGGCCAGTCTCTCGGCCCCATGCTGAACCTGCGCCTTGTTGCGCCCGATACGATCCTCGACATCACCGGCATTGCCGAGCTGAAACGCGCGGATGTCAGCGGTAGCGAACTGACGCTTGGCGCCTGCGTCACCCACGCTGACATTGAGGATGGCCGCGTGCCCGATTTGACCCGCGGCGCCATGCAGCGCGTGGCCGCCAATATTGCTTACCGTGCCGTCCGCAATCGCGGCACGGTTGGCGGTTCGCTCAGTCATGCCGATCCCTCGGCCGATTGGGTGTCGTCGCTCACAGCGCTCGGCGCATCGTTGTCGCTGCGCAGCGCTGCCCTAACGCGCCGCGTGGCGATGAAGAATTTCATCCTCGGTGCGTTGGAAAGCGTGATCGAGCCCGGCGAAATGCTGGAGGCCGTGCATGTGCCTGTGATGTCGAAGACAGCGCGCTGGGCCTATGTAAAGAGCTGCCGCAAGACCGGCGAATTCGCCCATGCCATCGGCGCAGTGCTGATCGATCCCGACGCCGGCAAGGCGCGCATCGTCATCGGCGCCGTCGAAGCGGCGCCCGTGGTGGTCGATGCCGCCGAAGAACTCTTCGGCGGCAGGATCGACGGCGAATTCAAATCGCGTTTCGACGCTCGCGTGGCCGACCGGCTCCTCGTCGCGGCGGGCATGATCGACGCCGCCGACCGGCACATCCATGTCGCGGTGCTCCGCAAAGCTGTCGCGGAGGCTGCATGAACACCGTCGAACTGACCGTCAACAAGCGCAGCGTGCAAAAGGCCATCGAGCCGCGCACCAGCCTCGCCGACATGATGCGCGATACGCTGGATCTGACCGGGACGCATCTCGGCTGCGAGCACGGCGTTTGCGGCGCCTGTACCATCCTCGTCGATGGCCTGCCGACGCGCTCCTGCATCACATACGCCGTCGCCTGCGATGGCGCCGATGTGACGACGATCGAAGGCCTCGACGACGATGAGATCGCCACCGAACTGCGCGCCGCCTTTACCCGCGAACATGCGCTGCAGTGTGGCTACTGCACGCCGGGCATGCTGGTGTCGGCGCGCGATCTTGTCCTGCGCCTGCCCGAAGCCGACGACAAGGCGATCCGCATCGGCATGTCAGGCAATCTCTGTCGTTGCACCGGCTATGTCGGAATCGTGCGCGCCGTAAAATCGGTGATCGAGGCACGGCGCGCGCGGGATATCCCGGCGATGCCCGATGCAGGGCGCTCAGTGCTGGGGCCAGCCGGTTCGGGGCATGCGGCGTGTACCGCTTCGCAGAAGCTCGCACCAGCGAAGCCGGCGGTTACGGAAGCCGCCAGCGCCAGTGTGCCGCTCGAGATCCCCGACTTTGCGCCATCGACGGTGATGGAACAGCAATTCACCGTCGCGCATCCGCCGGCACAAGTATTCGCTCTGTTTGACGACATCGCAGCAGTAGCGTCCTGCCTTCCTGGCGCCACGCTGAACGGAACGCCGCGCCCCGAGCGCGTCGAAGGCGCGATCAGGGTCAAGATCGGGCCGATCTCCGCCAACTTCAACGGCGCGGCGCGTGTCGAGCGCGACGAGGCGAACTTCGCCGGCCGTATCCTCGGCATCGGCAACGATCAGCGCAGCCGCTCCACAACGCAGGGCGAAATCCGCTATCGGCTCGTTCCCGAGGCCAACGGCACGGCAACACGCGTCGAACTCGCGATCGGCTACAGCCTCACCGGCATGCTGGCGCAGATCGGGCGCAGCGGTCTGGTGCGCGATCTCGCGGCCCGGCTGGTCGCGGAGTTCGCCGGCAATCTCGACCGGCGTCTGTCGGGTGACGCCACCTCTGCGCCTGCTGCGGCGGCGGACCTGAACGGAATTTCGCTTGTCTTCGGCTTGTTGCGGGACCGTGCGGCACGATTGCTGCAACGGCTCGGCGGACGCGGAGACGCGACATGAGGGATCGGCGCTCACGCAAGATGCGAGGCGGCGAAGTTTGGACGGCGCAAGTTTCATCAGCGTTTCACTGGAGGACCACATGATACGGACATTCAAGGCTGCCACCGCGACGGCATTCGCGCTCGCCATGCTCGGCAGCACCGCCTTTGCGCAGACCATCAAGATCGGCGTCAATGAGCCGCTGACCGGCGCCTTCGCTGCATCGGGCACCTATGTCGTCAACGGCGCCAAGATCGCCGCTGACGAGATCAATGCCAAGGGCGGCGTGCTCGGCAAGAAGATCGAACTCGTGATCGAAGACAACAAGAGCAATCCGACGGAAGCTGCCGCCGTCGCAGAAAAGCTGATCACGCGCGACAAGACGCCGGTGTTGCTCGGCGCCTGGGGCTCCAGCCTGACGCTGGCGGTGATGCCGAAGCTCGTTGAATATGAGACCGCGATGGTGGTCGAGACTTCCTCGGCCTCGAAGATCACCACCTCAGGCAACCCGTACGTCTTCCGCATCTCGCCGCCCTCCTTCGTCGAGGCGGCGGCGTTCAAGGGGATCGTCGACAAGCTCGCGCTGAAGAAGGTGGACTTCCTCGTCATCAACAATGACTGGGGCCGCGGCACAGCCGAAGACTTCAGCAAGATGATGAAGGAAAAGGGCATCACCATCGGCCTCACCGAGACCATGGACCAGTCGGCCCAGGACATGAGCGCCCAGCTCGCCAAGATCAAGGCGACGGATTCCGAGACGGTGATCATCACCGCCGCCGTCGATCAGTTGACGCTGATCTTCAAGCAGGCCGCGGCTCTCGGCCTGAAGAAGCGCATCATCACCACCGGCGGTTCGCAGAACCCGGACCAGATCATCGCCCAGGCCGGCGCTGCTGCGAACAACACCATGCATCTGACGACGTTCCTGCCATGGATGCCGGAAAAGACGCCGAACCCGGAAGCCACGACCTATTTCATCACCGAGTGGAAAAAGCGCGGCTACGATTTCGCCGGCTGCACCGAGAGCTTCCGCGGCTATGACGGCATCCGCACCATTGCGGCTGCGATCGAGAAGGCCGGCAAGGCCGAGCCGGCAGCGATCAAGGACGCGCTCTGGAAGATCGACGTCAAGGGCCTGAATGGCGACATCATCTTCAAGAAGTCGGGCCCTGCTGGCTCGGAAAGCGGCCAGAGCTTCCCGAACGTCTATCTGGTCGAGATCGCCGACGGCAAGATCCACATGAAGGATCTGTGAGCCACGGCTTCGCTGCCTATGTCCCCTCTCCCCGTCCTTACGGGGAGAGGGTCAGGGAGAGGGG